>OHAG01002221.1_pt1 | contig 11070 bp, 10 predicted proteins | sample 1577081 | NCBI WGS metagenome assembly OHAG01 (sample SAMEA3541513, study PRJEB24748) | human gut metagenome | biome: human gut; feature: human-associated habitat; material: faeces | place: China | collected 2012
TAAATTTTATAATTACTATTTTTGTTAATTTCTTGCACAATTTAGTTGTATAACATAAAAAAATATACCAATTAAAATTTTCTAAATTGATATATTTTATTGATGATTTAATTATTAAGCTATGTTTTAATACAGTGTTGATATTAAAATTACGATAAATATTTTTCTAAATTGCAAAGATAATTATATGGATATAATAATATATTTTTAATTAATCATAATCGTGAATATCATCATCTTTTTTCACTATCAAAATTGAAACGATATTTTCATTTATAAATACGAAAACATCTTTTAACACAGTATATTCTTTTATTTTAGAGTAGCTAAATGTAATTAAAACTAAAGCTATCATATAAACCTAGACCTAAAACCAACTTATTTTTAAATATGGCAAAAAAAACTAGAAGAATAATATCTTCTAGTTTTTGCCTTATTTATGCGTAAAGTTTCATTAAGTTTGTGTTGTTCTTTTGTTGTCTATTCATTAATGAATTCATAAAAACTATTAATGCATTAAATATAGCTATAATTATAAGCCCATATACTACCGGATGTAAATCATTCCCTATACCAATAGGCGATACTCTCATATATCCATAATTAGAGCCTATAATATGATTAAATATAAACATTGATATATGATATATGTTAGTGAAGTATATAATTATTTTAAGGTCTTTTTTACTAAGTTTAATGCATTCAACAAATATACAGTAAACAGAACTCCAAAGAAGGAATAGATGACCTATAAAGAAAGAAATTTGAGTTATATGAGGAAATACAAATGGGTCTAGCACTGGATATACTAATGCAGATACTGCCCCTATTAATCCCCATATAGAACCTATTTTTTTACAAATGCTTTTATTAAAAAATAAACCAATACCAGTCAATATTATTGCTATTCTACAATGATATAATGGTAGACCTTCTGTTAATAACTTATATCCAGATCGTAAATACCATGTATATAAGATAATTTGTTGTGCTAATAACACTATACCTAAAATTCGCTCAAATTTCCTACTTACATTCATTCTCTTTAGTATAAATACGATACCTAAAATTCCTATAAATAATATGGTTATATGTGCCAATCCGAATATATTAAAATCACTGTATTCGGTTGCGTTTCTAAATAAATATTTCAAAAAATCCACTGTTTTAAACTCCTGTTGCTATTCATTAAAATAGTTTTGCTATGTAGCAAAAACTATTTTTATTTAATTTATGTTGTTATGTTAAACTATTTGGTTGTTATTATAAACTATAAAAATAACTTATGTATATCACTAGTAATTTTTATAATTAGTTTGTAATATTAATAAGTTCATTATTTTATATAATCAGTATAAAGTATACCCCTATGGTATAGTCAAGGATATTTTATGAATTCTATTAAAAATAGGAGCATATGCTCCTATTTTTATCTCATTATTTTTTCAAATCTAAAGAAGTCTTCTCCACCTGGTAATCCTTCTTCATCTGGATTATGATACTTTTCACTTAAATACTCTACTATTTTAAATCCACACTTATTAACATAAAAATGAATATTACGTTTTTCAAAGAATGGTGTATGAGTTTCCCAAACTTTAGTTTCTGGATACTTTTCTTCAATAGCTTTCAAAGTTTTATATCCAATACCTTTACCACCTTTACCTTTAGCTATAAATAAAAAGTCTAAAGAGTTGTGTTGTGTTTCTTCATTTATAGAAACTACTACTCCACCAACTTTTATACCATTTGATAGTATATGATATATAACTGCTCCAGGAGCGTTAAAACTTTTTTCTATCTCTTCATCATATGGAATAGGTCCAGCATCTACAGAGCCAAACTCTTCTATTACTGCTACTGAAAATGATTCTTGTAAGTCTTTTTTAAATTTATATAGTTCATCTTCTTTTACAAGTTCTAATGTGACTATATTTTCTATATTATTATCTTTCATACTTCTCTCCTTAAATAAGTTTAAATTAATTATTTTCAAATTCTTCTTTAACACATTTTCTCCAAAGTATAAATGCTATAGCTACTGAAATTATTCCACCTATACTTGGTGCGATAAATATTCCGTAAACTCCTATAGCCTTAGTTAAAACTACAATCAGTATTAAAGGAAGTATAACTGATTCTACCAACATTACTACTATAGATTCAGTTGCTTTTTCAAGTCCAGTTAAAAAGCTACCTACAGTCATAGTAAACCATTTAAATAAATGTGATGGCGCACTTAATAGTAATGCTATTTTACCCATATATATAATATCAACATCTGATTTTGAAGAGAATAATCCAACTAAGAAATCAGGGAATATAAATATTATAATCATAGTTAAAATTGAAATAGTAAATCCAACTATACAAGTTATTTTGAAAAACTGAGTTATACGTTTATAATCTTTAGCACCATAATTATAGCTAATAACTGGAAGTATTGAATCTATCATACCAAATAATATTGGTGATATTAATGCATCTATATACATAACAATTGAAAATGCCGCTACACCTACTGGACCACCATAATAAAGAAGAAATCCATTAGTTATAATTGCCATAATAGAGTTTGATATATTGCTTAAAAACTCAGAACTTCCATTATATATAATGTATAAAATCTCTTTTACATCTACTTTAGGTTTTGTAAATCTTAATGTAACCTTTTTCATAATAAAGGGATATAAGAAAATTAAAGTTCCTATAGACATACTTAAAGCACTACAAAGTGCAGCATATTCTATTCCTAATTTAAAGTATCCAATTAAAATTGCATCTAATATAATGTTAAGTATTGATACAGCTATATTTATCCACATACTCATATTTGCCTTACCACATAGTCTTAAATAATTATCTAATGCAAAAAATGGAGCTATAATAGGTAGTGCTAAAATAAATACATATGCAAATCTATATGATAAAGTAGCAAGTTCTTTATCTTTAATTAAAATAAATATAATATCCTTTGCGAAAACTAAGCTTAATATCATAAAAATACTATCTATAATAAACATAAGTAAAAGAGCAATTGAAAAAATATTACTTGCCTCTTCTTCCTTTTTTTCACCTAGTTTAATTCCTATTTTTACAGATGCTCCTGCTGCTATCATATCTGAAACTGCAAATACTATCATTATAATTGGAAAAACAAGATTTATAGCTGCTAAACCTTTACTTCCTATTACTTTTCCAACAAACATTCCATCAGCCATCATATAAATAGATGAAAATAACATGCTGACTAAACTTGGAATTGCTAGTTTAACAAATAATTTTTTTGGTGGAGTTATTCCAAAAAGTTCTTGATTCATCATTCTCCTCCTTTGACATTAACACAATAAAACTCTATAATAACTATAAAGTATACCCTTATGGTAGAGTCAAGGAGATTTTATGAAAAGTAAATTATTAACTATAGGAGAGCTTTCAAAAAGAACTGGATGTAGTATAAAGGCTCTTAGATATTACGACTTAATTGGACTATTAAAACCTGTATATGTTGATCCTAATAGTAATTATAGATACTATAACTTTGAACAAACAAGAATGGTTGAGTTAATACAAATATGTATTAATTTATCTATACCTTTAAAAGAAGTAAAGGATTTGGTATTTAAAGATAATAATAAAATTGATTATATATATTTAATAGAATATGGAAAGAAAATTACAGAAGAAAAAATATCTAGTCTTAATAATAGTTTGAGCTTTTTAAATTTTTTACAAGAAGATATAGAAAGAATAAATAGTTATAGTGATTATGAGTCAAAAGAGTTTAATTTTGATGAAAAGTATTACTATACAATTCCTTTATTTGAAGATGAAATGAATGATAATTTTTATAAACTTCTAGATGATATGTTTAATGAATGTTTTAGCAAAAACTTATATATTAAACATGATTACGGTGTAATTATAAATATAAAAGATGATGTAGTTACTAAGTTTGTTGCATGTGAAGTTTATAAAATAGATTCTAATATTGAAAATATAATTAAAGTTAAAGAAGGCACTTTTTTATGTAAAAAAACTAGTTCATTTAATTTTGATGATATTTGTGATATGTTTTCTGATGTAGGTTGTAGTGATAAGACTATTATTATAAGTCCTGGATATAATTATGATTTTTCAAGTCCATATTTTGAAGTAAAATGTACTGTATAAATATAATTAACTTCGTAGTATATAACGATTGTGAACTTATCTAGATTATAAAATTTATTTAGTAGTATATTTAAATATTAGGCTATATTTTAAATGAGTGTTGAAAGTGATACAATATAAATTAAGTCGCAATTGTTATAACGTGCGAGGAGATATTATTTTAAGGGGATAATTATATGGAGCAAAATATAGGTATATTGTTTGTAGTTATTGGTTCTTTATCAGCAAGTATAGGGATATTAGAAAAAAACTATATGTTTGGAATAGATCGTTCTGTAGATAAATTTAATAAAAAATATAACGTAAATATAGATAACGCTACATATTGTAGATTTGAAGGTATTCAACGACTTAAGACTACAAAGAGATTATTGATATTAGAAGTAGTATATTTTTTATTTGAAATAAAAGATTTGAAAATGATAATAATAATGATGGTTACATATTTGATTATTGACTTAATTTTATACAATGTAAGGAGAAAGAAGTTTATAAAGGAACTTAAAGCTCATATATAAAACATACCCAAATATTAAAAATAGTCTAAGGAGTTAACCTCAGACTATTTTTTATTATATCTACGTAAATATTAAGCTTAGTGACTAATGTAATCATCTAAAATATCTAATAAGCTTCTTGAACTTTCTAGTTAATAATATACAAAATATACTACATATTAAAATCTATATTAACAACAAACAAATCCCCAATAATATCTACTTTTAATTCTCCACCTTGTGCTTGTACAAGCCCTTTTGCTATAGCAAGTCCAAGTCCAGAACCTTCTGTATTTCTTGATAAATCTCCTCTTGTAAACCTTTCAGTTATTTCATCTGGGTCGAAATTAAGTTGATGCTTAGATATATTCTTAAAACTTATATGTACTTTTTTATCACTTTCTACTAAATCAATATATACTCTAGTTTTCTCTAAAGAGTATTTTAATATATTAGAAATTATATTTTCAAAAACTCTAAAAGTCTTTTTTCCATCAGCTAATATATACACTTCCTTATCAGGTGTATTCACTATAAAATCTAATTTAGATTCATTTATATAGTCTTCCATTTCTACTAATGTTTGAGTAAGTAACTGATTTATATCATTTTCTTCTAAATTTAATTCTATGTTATTACTTCCAATTTTAGAAGCTTCAAATAAGTCTTCTATTAATATCTTAAGCCTTTGAGACCTTTTATCTAAAACTTGTACATAATCTTTTAAATGTTTTGGTTGAATATCTTCTTTTTTCATTAAACTTATATAGTTAATAATAGCTGTAAGAGGTGTTTTTAAATCGTGAGATACATTAGTTATAAGTTCATTTTTCATTCTCTCACTTTTTAATCTTTCTTCTACCGCTATATTTATAGTTTTTCCTATTTCATTTATATCCTTTACTATATCATCAAACAATAAATCTTTCTTTATTTCTATTTTGTGTTCTATATTTCCATTTTTTATTTTATCTATTCCACTTCTTATTTGTTCAATTTTATTTACTTTATCTTTTATAATAAAAATTGATATTACACATAAAGCTATACTTAATAATGGAGCAGTGTACATTGCAAATTCAGATAATTCATAAAACATTATAATAACTTGTATTATTACTAGTGGTATAAATATCCATACATATTTAGTTATAGTATAAATTTTTTTATTATTCATTTTTAAACTAGTCAATTTAACCATTAGATTATGTGCATAATCTTTAGGATGTATATTATTTTTTCTATTTTCCTCTAATATTTTAAAACCAAAATAATATATTAAGTATAGTAAACCTGTATTAATAAAATAGTACCATATACTCCATCCATAAATTTTAGATTGTAGTAAAGACATTAAAAAAGCAAGTGATATAAGTAATATATTTTTTAAAATATTTTTTTTATTTAATTCTTTATTTTCTAATATACTTATAACTAAATAGGATATTATAATTATTGCTAATGCTATCATTTTAAAGCCTATAAAAAAACTTGCATCCTCAATATTTTTAGTAAATTCCTTATACCTTACATATAAAGGCTCATTAATATTAATATCTTTCATATCTATTATATCTGAAGTAAAAGGAATTGCTATATATGTAGTAACATCTTCTTTTCTTGTTTGAGCTAGATTACCAAAATAGTTTGTTGATACCCTAACTTTATCATTATTACCATTTAGTAAGTACATAGTTTTATCTTTAAAGTTAATTTCATATACACTGTGATAAGACTTTGTAACTGTTTTTAAATACTTATCAATATCAGAAATATTATTATAGTATACTTCTTTACTATCGTTATTTATTACAAATACATTTGCTGTTGTATAATTAGAAATCATATTTCTACTTTCAGTTCTATAATCAAGCATTTTTTCACTTGCATTATCTCCCACTACTGTATATACAGATTGTGTTGCTATTTCATATAAAACTTGTTCTAATTCATAACTTTTATAAAAGTCTGCATTAATATATTTCATATAAAAATCTTTCATATCTATATTAGCAGTAATTATAGTTATACAAAAACATATAACTATAATTACTAAGTTTTTATTTTTTATCAATTTTATATCCAACTCCCCACACCACCTTTATATATTTTGGATCTTTAGGATTTATCTCTATTTTCTCTCTTATCCTTCTTATATGTACTGCTACTGTTCTGTCACAATTGTATCCTGGCTCTTGCCAAATACTTTCATATATTTGCCTTGATGAAAATACTCTTCCTTGATTTTTTAGTAGCATTTCTAAAATCTTATATTCTATAGGGGTTAACTTTACTACTTCCCCATCTACGCTAACTTCTTTGCTAGCATTATCAAGAACTAATGCTTCATATTTTAAGACTTCTAAGTTTTCTTGTTTAAAGTTTCCAAGTGAAATATAACGTCTTAAGTTAGACTTTACTCTTGCTACTAGTTCTAATGGGTTGAATGGTTTTGTTATATAATCATCTGCACCCATGTTAAGCCCTATTATTTTATCGCTATCTTCTGTTTTTGCTGATACTAGTATAATTGGTATATTTTTTTCTTCTCTAATTTTTAATGTTGCACTTAGTCCATCCATTCTTGGCATCATAATATCCATTAAAATTAAGTGAATTTCTTTTTCAAGTAAAATTTCTAGAGCTTCTATTCCATCATAAGCCTTATATACTTTTAGTCCTTCATTTTTTAAATGTATTTCCATAGACTCAACTATATCTTTATCATCATCAACTAATAATACATTCCCTTTTATCATTAATCTCACCTCGCTTTTTATTTTACCATTTTTATACATATTGTCAATATTTTTCAAATTATAAAATAGGTGCCACTAACCTAATTAAAGACTCTTTTATTCTTAATGCCCTACTTCTTTTTTCATAAGATTCTTTTGTTACAAAAGTAGAAAATTTTTGATCATTTAAAAATATTTTTGCTTGTTGCTTGGCTACTGCTCCATCATAAATAAAAGCATTGACTTCAAAATTCAACCTAAAACTTCTATTATCCATATTAGCTGTTCCTATACTACTTACAATATCATCAGATACTATTGTTTTAGCATGAATAAAGCCATTGTTATATCTATATATCTTTACGCCATAATCTATTAAATTAGCTATATTAGCACTTAATACCCATTCCATAAAGAAATGATCTGGTGCTCCAGGCACTATTATTCTCACATCAACACCTGATAAAGCTGATATCCTTAACGCTTCCAGCATTGGTTCATCTGGAACTAAATATGGTGTTTGAATATATACATATTTTCTGGCATTATTTATTATTTTCATATAAGCAATTTTTATATATTCATCCATATGATCCGGTCCTGAAGATACTATCTGCATACCTACATCGCCATATTCCTTAGGCTTAGGAAAATATTTTATTATATTATCTAAATTTTCATCAGAAGCATAATCCCAATCTAAAATAAACCTTTTATTTAGCTCATTGACAGCTTGCCCTTTCACTTTTAAGTGAGTATCTCTCCAAAACTTAAATTGATGTCCTCTATTAACATATTCATTTCCTACATTAAAACCACCTACATATCCTATCTCACCATCAATAACTACAATCTTTCTATGATTTCTATAGTTAATTCTTGTGTTTATCCTAGGAAATGCTCCTGGGAAAAAAATACTAAACTTTATCCCTAAACTTTTAATATATCTTATTTCTTTTTGTTTTAAACTCTTAGATCCCATTCCATCTACTAAAAGCCTAACTTCAAGACCTTCATCTACTTTTTCTTTTAATTCATTTATAATAGCCTTTCCCAAGTCATCAAATCTAAAAATGTAGTATTCAATATGTATAAATTTTTTGGCGGCCCTAATATCCTTAATTAAATCTTGAAATTTCTTTTCCCCACTTATATATGTTTTTACTTCATTTCCTGTAGTGTAAATAGACCCACAATGATTATAATTCATTAAAATTAAATCACTATATTCATCCTGTAACTCTTTCTTTATTCCACGAATCTCCTGCATTTCTTCTAATCCCGCAGCTCTAGTTTTATCAATTATTTTCTTTTCTCTAAATATTTTCTGTCTGCTTAAATTCTGTCCTAAAAGTAAATAAATAATAAAACCTATTCCAGGGACAAGCATTAAAATAAGTAACCAAGCCCATGTTGTAGTAGGATCTTTTCTCTCAATAAAAATTAAAGAAAATACAGATATCATATTAGCTAACATGAGTAATATTACTATGGCAATATAAAATCTCACTATTATTCCCCCTTAACCTCTGGTTTTATATTTGTTTATAACATTTTTATTATACACCCTAATTAATGTATATTATACCAGTTTAAAGCCTATACAATGGAACTTTATAATAATAATTATGAACTTAGATAATGATGAGTTATGAATGATGAATGATGAATTGTGGAATAAATTCCTAAACGGAATTTTAAAAAAATATATTTTTCAGAAACTCTTCGAGTTTCATCATTAATTCATAATTCTTAATTCATAATTCATCATTGTAAAATAAAAAAAAGCTGACATATAGTCAGCTTAATTTTTATTTGAAGTATCTGTTTAATAATCCTTGGAATGCTTTTCCGTGTCTAGCTTCGTCTCTAGCCATTTCGTGAACTGTATCGTGGATTGCATCTAAGTTAGCAGCTTTAGCTCTCTTAGCTAAATCAAACTTACCTTCAGTTGCTCCATTTTCAGCTTCAATTCTCATTTCTAAGTTCTTCTTAGTTGAGTTAGTAACAACTTCTCCTAATAATTCAGCGAACTTAGCAGCATGTTCTGCTTCTTCGTAAGCAGCTTTTTCCCAGTATAATCCTATTTCTGGATATCCTTCTCTATGAGCAACTCTTGCCATAGCTAAGTACATACCAACTTCACAACATTCTCCCTCGAAGTTTGCTCTTAAGTCAGCCATTATATCTTCTGAAGCTCCTTGTGCAGCTCCTACTTCGTGTTCTGCAGCCCAGCTCATTTCTCCTGTTTGTTCTTTGAACTTATCAGCTCCTACATGGCAAACTGGACATTCTGCTGGTGCAGCTTCTCCTTCATGAATATATCCACATACTATACATACAAATTTCTTCATAATCTTATTCCTCCTAAAATACTTTATATATTAAATCTATATATCTAATTTTATAATCAATCATTTGTTTTTTGTAAGTCACCTTACATCTATTATTATATAATAATTATTATTAATTACAACCCCTTTTTGAAAATTTTTTTAAATTTTTTTCTAATTGATAATACCTTTCAACTAGCACAGTTAAAAGCTTTATAACTGCTCCAGATGATACTAATTCTCAATAAAAAATATCTATGCTTCTTAAAATTTTTATTACCTTATTTATGGATTCATAACTCTTAATACTAAATAAATTTCTTTCTAATGAATTAAAGCACCAAATATCAAATACTATTTGGTGCTTTTTATTAATTATTTTCTTGGTACAAATCCATTTTTATAATGGATTTAAACAAGTCTCCATCAATTTCTATATTTAGTTCTCCTCCATGAAGTTCCACTATGCTTTTTGCAATGGCAAGACCAAGGCCTGATCCTTCTGTAGTCCTTGCTTCATCTCCTCGTTTAAATCTATTGGTTATTTCTCCTGCATCAAAGTTCAGTTCATAAGATGATATATTCTTCATTATAATGATAGCATTCTTTTCATCTTTAATAATATCAATATATACCCTTGTCCCTCTTAAGGAGTATTTGGTTATGTTAGAAATTAAATTTTCAAAAACTCTAAATAATCTTCTTCCATCTCCATTTACATATACCTTTTCATCTGGGAAACTAGTTCTAATTTCCAATAAACTCTCGGCAAGTTTTTCATCAAACTCACCTAAAGTTTGTCTTAGAAGCTGCACTATATCTATTTTTGCTAAATGAAGTTCCATTTCACCACTTGCAGCCTTAGATGCTTCAAATAAATCTTCTATTAGTGCTTTTAACCTTTGAGATTTACTATCTAAAACAGCAATATAGTCTCTTGCACTTTCAGGTTCTACCTGCTCCCTCTTCAATAAATCAATATAGTTTATAATTGATGTCAAAGGTGTCTTTAAATCATGAGAAACATTAGTTATAAGCTCACTTTTCATCTTTTCACTCTTCATTTCATTTTTTAAAGACTTTCTTAATCCCTCTTTAATATTATTAATATCATGTGCCAAGCCAGATAAATATCCTCTTCCTCTTTCTTCAATTTTATAAGTTAATTCCCCACTGGCTGCATCTTTTGCTCCAAGCATTATTTTATCTAAATATACTAAACTTTTTATCAGTTTAATAAGCAAAGCAAAGCTTATTAAAACACCTATTATAAAACATGGCCATAATAACTTTGCATCATTAAATATACCAACTAACAACAATATAATT
>OHAG01002226.1_pt1 | contig 11059 bp, 9 predicted proteins | sample 1577081 | NCBI WGS metagenome assembly OHAG01 (sample SAMEA3541513, study PRJEB24748) | human gut metagenome | biome: human gut; feature: human-associated habitat; material: faeces | place: China | collected 2012
AGTAGTAGATGTTGTTGTCCTTGGCGCCCTCCAGCTTGCCCTCGCCCAGGTTGTGGGGGAACACCAGAGCCTTCTGCAGCAGCTCCTTGGCCAGGGCGGGCTGCCCGGCGGCCAGAGCCTGCCGGGCCAGCTGGGTCAGGGCCACCGCGTACTGGGTGGTCACCTTGCCCTCGCCGCCCTCCCAGGGATGGAAGGTGTGGGCCATGATGCGGTCGTAGGCCTCCTGATAGCGGCCCAGATCATTGAGCAGCGTCACATACTCCACATACAGGTCGTCCCGGCGCATGGCGGTATTCAGGTGCGCCTCCAGGAAGGCCAGCCGCTGGGCGGGGGTATGGCCCAGCTTGCGGGTCAGCTGATCCAGTTCCAGCAGCACCCGAGCGTCCCCTTCGTCCAGGGCGTAGGCTTTTTCCAGGCAGGCAAGGGCCTTCGCGCCGTCGCCCCGTTTGTTGTAGTAAGCCAAGGCCAGGTTGCGCCACACCGTGGGGAAACGCCCGTCCGATCCGGCGCTGCGCTCCCACAGGGCGATGGCATCGTCGTACTGGCGGCGGTCATACCACAGGCAGCCCAGGTAGTAGGGGGCCTTGGCGTCGGCGGGGTTGTGTTCCATGGCGAACTGCAGGGCCGCGATGTCCTCCAGCCGGTTGGGGAAGCAGTAGAGGCTGGAGGCTCCGGCCGCTTCGTCCAGCGCCGCTTGGCTGCGGGCCGCGTCGAACCGGGCGGCATACAGCGCTTTATGATAGTATACCACAGGCGTGGGCGCAGGGCAACGGTCCAGCAAATCGGCGGCCTTCTGCCAGAAGCCTGCCTCGGCCAGGTCGATGGCACATTCCACAAAGGTGGAGGGGCGGCCGCCCATCAGCCGCAGGGCGGTGTCGGTGTCACCCAGCGCCAGGCGGGAGGTGTAGTCAAAACCGTCCAGCCGCAGGTTTTCCTGCAGCCAGGTCCCGGCTTCGGCGTCCCGGCCCAGGGCCTGGAGCAGCAGGCCACGCAAGGCCCGTGCCTTCAGGCTGTGCCCGTTTTTCACCAGGCTGCGCTCCACATGCTCCAGCGCCAGGGCGTATTCCCCGCGCCGGGCGTCGATGCAGGCCAGATAGTAAAAGCTCATCTCCTGCTGGGCGGCGGTCCAGGTAGCCTTGTAGAAGGCGTCGTAGGCTTCCGCCTCCCGGCCTTGGTAGAACAGGGCCAGGCCCAGGCCATAGTAGGCCTCGCTGTCATAGGGGTTAGGGTTGCGCTCTGTCAGCCGGGCGATGGCGGCGCGGAAATAGGGCTCGCTACCGGCAAAGCGGCCCCGGCGCAGCAGCAGCATGCCGTAGGCCGTGTTGGCGCGGCTGTCGCCGGGATCCCGGCGCAGGGCTTCCTGATAGTAGGGGTCCGGCAGGTAGGTGGCGTGGCGGTACTGCTCGATGTGCTGGCCGGTGAACACCAGTTCCTCCACCGTCTGGATCTCCTCCGGCTGCTTGGCCGGTGGCATGGGGTCGGGGATCTTCTCGATGGTCTTGGGGCGCGGCGTATAGCGGAGCAGCTCCCGTCCGCCAGCGGTGAACACCGCCAGGGTCAGGGCAGTCTCCTCGCCGGTGAAGGGCACCTCGGCGGTAAAGATCTGGGTGGGGGAGAGGTCGGCGCTGCGGTCCAGCAGGGGCGCACCGTCCGCCGTCAGCAGCACCCGGGCGGCGGGGAAGGGCTGGGTGGTATAAACGGTGACTCTGGCCCGGCCGTCCTGCACCTCCAGGTCGAGAACCGCCTCCCTGCTGGCGTTCTTGACCTGAGCCGCCGCCTTGTAGGGCATGAAGTACTGGGTGAACACCTTTTCCTCATAGGGGGCCAGCCAGGTGAAGTCGGGCTGATTGTCGCAGTACATGCCGGTCATCAGCTCCACATAGGGGCCGTCCGCGTCGGTCAGATTGCGGTCCCATGCCTGGCCGAAATCCCCACAGCCCCAGGTCCACTGCTTTTTGCCGGGGCTGACATGGTGGTCGGCCACATGCAGGATGCCCGCGCCCACGCCGTAGTCGTAGCCGCCCACAAAGTCATAGTCCGAGTGGGCGCACATATAGCTGGTGGGGACCGGGATGTTCTTGTAGCGGGAAATGTCCACCCCGGCGCCGTAGTCATGCTTATAGTAGACGCCGGTGGCGATGGGGAAGTCGCTGACCGCCCGCTTGCCGTGGTCAAACACCGCGTTCACATCGGGCGGAAAGATGGACTGGGTGTTGTCGTTGACCGGCACGGCCGGGTTGGCCCACCACAAAAAGGTCTGGGGCAGCGGACTGCGGTTGTACAGCTGGCCCTTGACCTCGATGTAGGCCTTGTCGGGGTAGAGAGTGAAGGATACCTTGCCCTTGGTGCCGTACATCTGGTCCACCTCGCTGCACTCCACCGTCTTGGAGCCGTCGGCATTCTCCAGCATCTGCCAGTCGGTGGGGGCAAAGGTGGTGGGGCGATGGTGCTGGGGCCAGTTGAACTCGATGCCGCCGCTGATCCAGGGGCCCAGCAGGCCCACCAGCGCCGGTTTGATCACATGGTTGTAGTAGACAAAGTCGTAGCCATTGGTCTTGTCGGTGGCGCGTTGGATGCGGCCGCCCAGTTCGGGCAGGATCATGACCTTGAGGTAGTCGTTCTCCAAAAAGACAGCGGTGTACTCTTTGTCCTGTTTTTCGTCCAGGATCTTGTCAATGACCGGGTAGGGGTAGACCTTGCCGGAGGAACCCTGGTAGACACGCTTTTCCAGGAACATTGGGTTCTTGTCGGGCTGGCCCACACCGTAAGTGGGAATGGTGACGGTCTGGGACCAGACCTGGGCTTCATGGGGTCGATACTGCATGATAAAACCTCCCTGGTTTTTGCTTTTTCTGCATCATACACCCGGGAAAATCCGGCCGCACTAGCCAAAACTGCGGCAGAAGTTCGCCAAAATTGCGGTGTCTAGCCCGACCGGCGGAATGCCCGGATTTGTGCACGGTACAAGCCGGTTTTTTACCTTTCCGGCGGCGGCGGCCTCTGCTACAATCGAGAAAGAACCATCCCCCGCCGGGACCCCGACTCCAGCCAGCGCTGCACGCTGTTCGCCTGCCGGTTCGCCACCGGGGACGACATGGTGGCCATCAAGTCCGGCAAAAACCCCGAGGGCAACCGCATCGGCCGCCCATGCCGCGATGGCCCGGACCCTGACCGAAGCCCTGCGGCCCCTTCTTCCGCCGGACTCCGGGGAAGTCACCTGGGGTAACATCGCATAATTCTGGTGCGCGGCACGGCGGCCAGGGCATGTCAGATGCCAAGAGAAAAGCGCAGGGAATACTGGATGTATACCCGAGCACTTTCTCAACGCAGATGGCATGCAATGGACGGTGTGACGTGTGCCAAACCGTCAGGTGTGAACGGTGCGGTGTTGCCTTAAATCACAAATACAAAGGAGTGTATTTATGGAATCGAAATTCATCCTCAATCTGATCCACCGCCCAGAGATGGTGCCGGAGTACGCCGAAAAGGTCACCGGCCAGGGCAAGGAGGAGAATCTGGGACGCAAGACCCTGCTGACCGAAAGCCTGGATATCTTCAAGACCCAGCAGGCCATCGCCCACAAGAACGGGCTGAAGACCACCATCCAGATGACCTACGCCAGCCTGTTCAACGACGAGGCGGTGGCCCTGGCCAAACACGACCATGAGGTGTATGGCGACGAGATCGGCTCCACGCTGCTGGGCCTTTCCTGCGAGGGGTTCCGAAAAAAGTATCGCACCAAGGATTTCTGCATCTGGATGTTCGATCTGGAGACCAAGAAGCAGATCGTAGACGATGTGTTCGGCAAATTCTATGACCGGTTCGGCTTCTACCCCGCCTCCACCGGCAGCTACTATATGGACGCCCCGCTGATCAACTACATCAAGGAAAAGTACCCCACGATCCAATGCGCCGTGGCCACCTGCTGGGAGGAAGGCCCCAAAGCCTACCACACCTGCAACAACAGCTGGTACACCCTGTTCGACGGCGGCCCCTGGGCCCCCTGGATCCCATCCAGGGCCAACACCCACGCCCCTGCCGCTAACGAGGCGGAGGACAGCGGCATCGTGGCCATCCCCCATCTGTCCCGGGATCTAATCGCCTGCTATGACGGCAACGGTTCCAACTTCGGCACCCATCCCCAGAATGTGCTGCGGGGAATGATCTATGACACCAAGACCTGGGAGCTCCCCTACCTGTACAACCTGATCGACCAGTACCGCTACCAGGAGAAGTTCAACGACGGCTACGCCTACAACATGATGTTCGTAGGCCCGGGCTGGATGAACAAAATGGGCCGGTGGGAAGCCCCCTACGAGCTGCTGCTCCACTCCTACGAGGAGGGCTGTGCCTACTATGGCAAGCTGAAACAGGAGGGCAAGCTCACCGACATGACCATGAGCGAGTTTGCCGGGTTCTACCGCCAGACCCATGGCTACACCACCCCCGAGTGCGCGCTCTGGCGGGACATCCTCTACGGGTCGGACAAGCAGCTGTTCTGGTATTGCGACCCCTTTATGCGGGCCTGCGTCAATATGGACCAGGGCGGTGCCATCGTGGACCTGCGCCCCTACGCTGCCAAACTGGAATGGCCGGTGGGTATCGGCACGCCCCACGTGCAGGACTGCTCCTACCCCTTCCTGATTCAGGAAAAATACCGTGCCGGATACTTCACCCACTATGCGGGTGAGGGCACCGTCCGCTCGGCCAAGTTACGCCACAACGGTGAGGAGGTGGACCTCTGCCTCTGCCGCACCCACGCCCATTTCCGTGCGGAAACGCTGGAAAACGGCCAGACTGCCCGTAAACTGATTCTGGACCCGGTGGAGATCCGCTTTTCTGACTGCACCCTCACGCTGCAGACAGTACTCACTTTTGTGGAAGGGGAGAGCGACATCCGCATCGACCGCCGTATCCTGGAGATGAGCGACCCCGACGCGGAGATCGAGATCGACGAGTACATGGTGGCCTGCTACGGCACCACCGAATACCCCGAGGATATGACGGGCATCCGCCTGTACGCCGACAAGGACGGCGACAACCATGAGCTGGACTACGCCTACCTCTGCCGGGAGTGCGTGGTTCCCGGGGCTGAGCAGGTCCGGGCGGTGGTACCGCCCATCCGCACCGTCGTCTCGATGACGGCAAGAGGCCGCGATGCCGCCGGTTATTACAAGGAGGGCTACGCATTCAGCCCCATGTTCACCCTTGGGTACAAGGGCACCATCAAAGAGAAGGAGGCGTTCACCACATGGCTCAAGCTGGCAAGGGAAGACTGAACTACCGCTGCCCCTCCTGCTTTATGCGGGATCTGGACATCGACATGTTCTACGACGAGGACAAGAAGGAATACTACTGCATCCGCTGCCAATACACCGGCACCGAGGAGGATGTGCTGGCCAAAAACGAACTGGTACGGTTCCGCTACCGCTTTATGAACAAGCGGTTCCGCATGGATGAATTCGAAACCTTCAACGGGTGAAAAAACAGCCCAACAGAAGAGAAGAAACAATAAGTAATCGGTTATAAAGACAATTACAGATTGTTTTTGGTCCGACAGCCATAACGGCTGTCGGACCTTTTTTTGCGTTCGCTTAATGTAAGATGCGCTGCCGTAACTCTTACCCGACCCGCGCCCCTCCGAATTTTGAGGTCTATTCAATGAAACCCAAAATTCAGGAGGTTTACGATGGCAAAGAAAAATAAGCTATGGTTTAGTGGTGAGGACGCGCAACTGGCTGCGCGCTTTACAAAGTTCATGACCAAGGTGTTGTATGCCCGGCGCGCTTCTTACATTCGTGCACTGATGGTTAAGGCAAAGCATGAGGTTTCCATTGAGGAATGTCGTGACGAGGTAGACACAGTGTATAGACGCCTGATGAACCCGATTGAGGAAAGCGTCGAGTCCAAGCTGATGTGGGAAGGAATCAAAAAGTATCTGCACAAGCTGACGTCGAAAGAGTGCGAGGTTATGATTTCTTTATGTGTAGAGCATCTTTCTGTGCGAGAAACCGCAGCCAAACTGAAAGTAGAAGTGGGAGCTGTTTCCAGCAGCCGGGTCGGTGGTTCGCCCTTTATATCCGGGAAGTAGTGTCGAATAGGGTATACCATTTGATTCCAGATTATGGCGGCCACAAGTTTTCAACAAGTGACCGCCATGCTTGTGGAATTAAATCCGCAAATTTTCAAAAAAGAGGTGTTTTGTATAAGCAGCAAAGGATTTAACCAGCGCGATGCCTACCGTGTGATGCTGCGCAAGTACCCCGATGTGATGAACATCGAGCAGATGTGCGATGCCCTGCGAATCAGCACTAAAACGGGCTACAAGCTGCTGCACGAAGGCAAAATCCCGGCGATGAAAATCGGGCGCTCATATCGCATCCCCAAAGCCCACCTGTTTACCTACCTTCAGATTTGCGGTCAACACTGTCGAGCAGAGAATCGACAGTGTTGATTGTTTTGCGCCGATGCGTTATGCTGTTCTTGTCAACAGCAGATCGGGGGCGACCCAAACCGAAGGAGGTATTTATTTATGGTCGCAGGGCATCTGCAAGAAAAAAATGGTATCTACTATGTGGTACTGACCTACAAAACTTATGACGGCAAACGCAAAACCAAATGGCAATCCACGGGCTTGCCCATCAAGGGCAACAAGCGGCGCGCCGAGGCGATGATGCGTGAGCTGCAAGATGACTTTGAGCCACCCGTTGACCCCAACGGCCCGCCCAGCAAAGCCATGCTGTTTGCGGATTATCTGGTGCAATGGCTGGAAATCGCAAAGTCAACCGTCAAGCTGACAACCTACGCAAGCTACAAAGAACTGTCGAACAGCAGGATCATTCCTTACTTTAGAAATCTCGGCGTTACGCTGGGCGACCTGAAAGCGGTTCATATCCAAGCATTTTATCAGGAACAGTTGGAGCGTGTGAAGCCCAATACGGTCATTCACTATCATGCGGTTATCCACCGCGCCTTGAAATACGCAGTGAAAACGGACCTGATCGATGTGAACCCCGCCGACAAGGTGGACCGCCCGAAGAAAAACGAATTTACCGGGAACTTTTACAGCAAGGATGAAATGAACGCACTGTTCGACGCTGTGCGCGGCAGTAAAATTGAGGTGGCAGTTATGTTGACTGCCTTTTATGGTCTGCGTCGCAGCGAGGTTGTAGGGCTGAAATGGGCTGCTGTGGACTTTGAGCAGAACACCCTTGAAATCTGCCACACGGTCACAACGGTTCGGCTAGACGGAAAAGAAGTGCTTATAGAATCCAATGACACAAAAACAAAATCCAGCAAGCGCACCTTGCCGCTTGTGCCGGTTTTCCGGGAAAGGCTGCTTGCCTTGCAGGAGGAACAGAAAGAAAACCGCAAGCTGTGCGGTAGGTGCTACAACAAAAAATACGCAGACTACATCTGCGTAGACGCAATGGGCAATCTGCTCAAGCCGGATTATCTCTCCAATTCGTTCCAGATTATCTTGCAAAACTATCATCTGCGGCGCATCCGCTTTCACGATTTGCGCCACTCTTGCGCCAGTTTGCTTTTGGCAAACGGTGTCCCGATGAAGATGATTCAGGAGTGGCTGGGACACAGCGATTTCTCTACCACCGCGAATATTTATTCGCATTTGGACTACGCTTCCAAGGTTTCTTCGGCAGAAGCGATGCTGAACGGGCTTGGAATGGGTTCAAATCCGGGAAATGACACTTAAAAAAGTGTGATTTCTCTCCAAAACAGGGCGTTTTCTCTCCTGTTATGAAATTGTCAAACTCAAAAATTCCGTTTTTTGCATAAAAAAACGGTACAAAGCGCTTAAAAAGCACGTTGTACCGTTGACTGGCGGAGCATCAGAGATTTGAACTCTGGCGGCGCTACAAACGCCCTATCGCATTTCGAGTGCGACCCCTTCGACCTCTTGGGTAATGCTCCCTATAGTAATCCCCAAAAATCTTCTCCGGAAAAAGGAGAGAAAAGTAGGAGAGAACAGCAAATATTTAATTGTAGAAAACAGTGGATTTTTGACGATGGGTTGTTAGAAAATCAATAGCAACTTCCAAAATGCCCGCTTGATTTCGAGTGCTCCCTCTTATGACCACTTGAGTAATGCTCCACAGCATAAATTTTGTACAGCTTATTATAACAGCTTGCGGGGCAAATGTCAATTCTTTGCAGGTGGGAAAATGTAGGGTGGGAAAATGTCAGTGGGGTGTATCCGCAATGAACGTCTGCGTTTTCTGCATGACGTCCTGCAGAGTCGCCAGGTCGTGCAAAACATCGCCGGTTTCCAGGGAATGATTGGCGTTCTCATAAAGACAGAGCGGCGTGCCGTTGGCGTGGGCTGCGGCGGCGACGGAGGAAGCATCGCTCCAGGGGTCGGCGGTGCCTAAAAAGGCAAGGGCATTCTGCGGGGCAAGCGCAAACGTCAGGGAGAGCGGCGTGTAGAGAATCTGGCGGCAGGGGATGCCATGGCGCTGGGCGAAGGCGGTGGAGACAGCGGTGCCGATGCTCTTGGAAAGAAACAGTACATCGTCGTATTGCGGCCAATCTATGGCGGACATCTGGGCCTCGGCCTGGGCGTACAGGGTGTCAAATGCCTCGCGCAGGGCGGCGGGGCTGCCGCGCAGGCCGTCCTTGTGGTAGGCGTATTGCAGCAAAAGGGTGTGGTCGTACCCGGCGCAGGCCGCCAGCTTACGGCTGTAGTAGAGCAGCGGCTTATCACAGTGGTAGCCGATCCCGGGAAAACAAACGACGAGCTTCATGGGAAAAACCTCTTTGTTGGATGATAGCAGGCGCAAAACGCCCTGACTACAAGTATACCACGCCGACACCTCAATGACAAGAAACCGCCGTGCAGCTCCGGGCCGCACGGCGGTTGGGTACTTTATGCCTTTTTCAGAATGCAGAAGGCGGCAGCCACGAGGGCCAGGGGCAGCAGCAGAGGCAGCAGCGCGCCGACGACGGCAAAAACCACCAGCAGCGGCAGGGCAATCACGAACAGCAGTGTGGCGACAAATTTTGCCAGGCCCCAGGTCACATGGAAGGCCAAACCGACAGACTTGACGAACAGCCAAGCAAAAACAAAAAGAACAAACAGCGTAAACATCCTCTATAACTCCTTTGTGCAGGTACGCGGTCAGGCGAGAGCGTGTTCCCTCAACCTGTAATACGATTTTAGCACGGGAATTGTTGCAGAAACAGGAGAGAAAGAGAAAAATAGAGGGGAATTTTTGCTGGTGGGGGAGAGATAGAAGGTTATTCCTCCAGCTTCCTTTTATACGTCTCCGCGTCGATCTGGCCGTTGGCCAGCATGCGCTCGGTCCAGAGCTGGAGGGTCTCCACGGTGAGGGAGATGCGCTCAAGCTCCTGACGGATATGGATGAAATCGTCGATTTCGTCGTTGGAAATTTTGCCGTCAGCGGCGATCTCAATCAGGCGCTCCTTCTTGCTGTTCATTGCGTTCAGCGAGGCCAACATCTCAAGGATGATGGCCGGCAGCTCGCGCCGCGTGACAAACGGTACGTACCGCTGGCCGATAGGGCACTGCTGCGAGCAGTAGCAGTTGCACAGCGACGGGCGCTTGTACTTTTCGGCCATCGTCAGCACCTCGTCGGGGCGGGGCACGGTGCGTTCGTTCTCAATTTTTTCAATGCGCTCGGGGGCTATCGTTTCCAGCAGCTCACTGGCTTTTTCGCGGGTCAGGCCCAGCTCCTCGCGGGCAAGCTGGTAGCTGTTTTTGTTTTCTTTGGTGGATGTACGTCCCATGTTTGGCCTCGATTCCTTATTATAGATAAAAGCGTAGCACATTTTCCGGTTTGCCGCAAGGGATTCGACAGGGAATTGTTGCACTTTGCGCGCGAAATTGCTATAATATATTCTGTAAATTTGTATGCAACGGAGGGCTTCTCCCATGAACTGGATCGACAAACTCGAGCGCCGCTATGGCAACCTTGGTATACCGTACCTTATCAACGGGCTGATGATCGGTCAGCTGGCAGCGGGCCTGATCGTGCTGCTGTTCGACTGGAAATTTGCCTCGATGATCTCGCTCAGCCGCATTTCGGTGCTGCAGGGGCAGATCTGGCGTCTTGTCACATTTTTGTTTCAGCCCATCTGGCTGGGCGGCGTGCTGGGCGTGCTGAACCTTGTGTTCTACTTCTGGATCGGCAACGCGCTGACCCGCGTCTGGGGCGATTTCCGGATGACGCTGTTTATGGCGTTGGGCGTGCTGGGTGCCTGGGTGGGCTGCTTCCTGACCGGCTCGGCCGGGCCGAGCGCCATCTTCCAGAGCATGCTGTTTGCCTACACTTGGCTTTGGCCGGATCAGATGGTGCTGCTGTTCGGCATCATCCCCTTTAAAATGAAGTATCTGGGCTGGTTTGAGCTTGCCTTGTGGGCCGTCAGCTTTGTGATGGGCGACTTTGCGACCAAGATCAGTCTGGTGCTGGGGCTGTCCGGTTTTCTGGCGTTCTACGGCCGCGAGGTCTTTGACTGGTGCCGCGATGCCCTGACAAGCTGGAAGCGCCGCCGCGACTGGGAAAACCGCAGCCGCTGAAAAATTCGATGTATCAATAGAAAGGCTGGATAACCATGAAACTGATCACTGCGATCGTCAATAAAGAGGATTCGAGAAATGTCTGCAATGAGCTGCTGAAAAGCAAGTTCTATGTCACCCGTCTGGCCACGACCGGCGGCTTTTTGATGGCAGGCAACATGACGCTGCTGATCTGCACCGAGGATGAGCGTGTCGATGACTGCATCAATGTAATCTCGAAGTGCTGCAAGCAGCGCACCGAGATCGTGCCCGGCACCGCCACGATGGGTCTGGGTATCGAGAGCGCCATGCCGATGGAGGTCACGGTCGGCGGTGCTACTGTGATGGTTACGAACGTCGAGCGTTTCGAGAAGCTGTGATGCTCGAACGCCTGGCCGGCAATGACGCGCTCAAGCGTGAGCTTGGCACGGCGCTGCACAGCGGGCGGCTGCCCCATGCGGTTTTGCTGGTGGGGGAGCCGGGCTGCGGTGCCGGCTTTGCCGCGCGCTGCCTTGCGGCAGATTA
>OHAG01002234.1_pt1 | contig 11014 bp, 8 predicted proteins | sample 1577081 | NCBI WGS metagenome assembly OHAG01 (sample SAMEA3541513, study PRJEB24748) | human gut metagenome | biome: human gut; feature: human-associated habitat; material: faeces | place: China | collected 2012
CGCCAAGGCTGTATCGTCATCCAGCCGGTAGCCCGATTCTGTGAGGGCTGTGGGCGGCAGCAACCCGATGGCATCATAGTGGTGAAGTGTCCGGACACTGACACCGGCCAGTTTGCTGACTTCGTGAATGGTCATCATGGGTATCCCTCCTCCGTGTGAGTTTACCATACACTATGACGTAACGGAAGAGTCAAGAGGGAAATCCTCTATTTGTGAAAAAACTATGCGCTGTGATCGCTGCAAAAATCGTGCAAATCTATCATTTTCTTGCTTCCTGTGTCAAAATGTGCTATTATTATAAACAACGCTGTCAAGTGTTGGAATAGGCCTTGGCAGTATGGCTGCAATAGACCGAATGCTCTGCCAAGAGGCAGAGCATTCTTTGTATATCGGTACGGAGGAGATATTTTATGTCTGTGAGTTATAAAAAACTCTGGAAGCTGCTCATCGATAAGGACATGAAGAAAAAAGACCTGTGTGAAAAGGCGGGTATCAGCCCAGCATCAGTTACCAAGATGGGACGGAATGGGCATGTCACTACCGAGATACTCGTGAAGATTTGTACGGCGCTGGATTGTAGAATTGAGGATATTGTGGAAATCGTGCCGGATAAAAGCAACTAATTGAATTCATCCTCTTTTTTGAACGAATTTCAAATGACTATAAACTTTTCGTAGACATGAGATATATGGGAGGAAAACACTATGGCTGGAAATACAAGCAATATCGGCTTTGAAAAACAAATCTGGGACGCGGCTTGCGTCTTACGCGGGAACATCGACGCATCCGAATATAAGTCGGTCGTTCTCGGACTGATTTTCCTGAAATACATTTCGGATCGCTTTGCGGCAAAGTACAAGGAACTGGTTGAAGAAGGCGATGGATTTGAAGAAGACCAGGACGAATACACTGCCGAAAACATCTTCTTTGTCCCTGAGAATGCACGATGGAGCGCGATTGCTGCTGCCGCTCACACGCCGGAAATTGGCACGGTGATTGATGATGCAATGCGCAGTATTGAGAAAGAAAACAAGCGTCTCAAAGATATTCTTCCTAAGAACTTCGCCCGTCCAGAGCTGGACAAGCGGCGTCTTGGTGAAGTGGTTGATCTCTTCACCAATATTCAGATGATCGAGCATGGAAACAGCAAGGACATTCTTGGTCGCACATACGAATATTGCCTCTCCAAGTTTGCCGAGCAAGAAGGCAAACTTGCCGGTGAGTTCTATACTCCCTCTTGCGTTGTGCGTACCCTTGTTGAAGTGTTGCAGCCGTTTAATGGGCGTGTTTATGACCCGTGCTGCGGCTCTGGCGGTATGTTTGTTCAGTCCGCAAAGTTTATCGAAAATCACGGCGGCAACATCAACAAGATTTCTGTTTTTGGTCAGGACTCTAACCCGACCACATGGAAGATGGCGCAGATGAATCTTGCCATTCGCGGTATTGAAGCCGACCTCGGCAAGTTTAATGCGGACACATTCTTTAACGATTGTCATCCGCAGCTCAAGGCAGACTTTATTATGGCGAATCCTCCCTTCAATCTTTCTGGCTGGGGTGCAGATAAACTTGTTGATGATGTCCGTTGGCAGTATGGTACGCCTCCTGCTGGCAACGCAAACTTTGCGTGGTTGCAGCACATGATTTGGCATCTCGCACCGAATGGACGTATCGGTATGGTGCTTGCGAATGGTTCGCTTTCCTCGCAGTCCGGCGGTGAAGGCGAAATCCGCAAAAACATTATCAACGCTGACCTTGTAGACTGTATCGTCGCAATGCCGACGCAGTTATTCTACACGACGCAGATTCCGGTATCACTTTGGTTCCTTGCAAAGAACAAGAAGCAGAAGGGCAAGACGCTATTCATCGACGCACGGAAGCTCGGCACTATGGTTACGCGGAAGCTGCGTGAGCTGACGGATGAAGACATCAAGAAAATCGCTGACACCTACAACGCCTTTGTTGAAGGAACACTTGAAGATGAAAAGGGCTTCTGTGCGGTTGTTACTACGCAGGACATTGCAAAGCAGGATTACATTCTCACTCCGGGACGCTATGTTGGCATTGAGGAACAGGAAGATGACGGTGAGCCGTTTGAAGAGAAAATGGGACGCCTGACTTCTGAACTGTCTGAGCTTTTCACTAAGTCTCATGAACTTGAAGCTCAGATCAAAGAACGACTGGGGGCGATTGGATATGACATCTGAGTGGAGGACAATTCGCGCTGCCGACTTTATTGACTTTAATCCTCGCTTGAGCCTCAAAAAGGGTGACATTGCAACGAAGGTTGCAATGGACAAATTAAAGCCGTTCACGAAAAAGATTCCAGAGACGGAAAAAGCCGAGTTTAACGGCGGAGCTAAGTTTTGCAACGGGGACACCGTTATGGCAAGGATCACTCCATGCCTTGAAAACGGAAAAACCGCTTATGTTGATATGCTTGATGATGGCGAAATTGGCTTTGGCTCAACGGAGTTTATTGTGATGAGAGCAAAAACGGGAATCAGCGATCCGCAATTTGTTTATTACACAGCAATAAACCCGGTTTTCCGTAATGTAGCTATAAAGTCTATCTCAACAACGAACAGCTCATGCACCTTCGGGATGCAATGGCTGAGACATTGGAAGGGGCAACGATCACATATGATGGCAGATCAAATTCCGTAGCAGAAGAGACGGATGCAGTTGAAGCATTTATCACGGCAAAGCGGATCGAAGGCTGTTCGGAGAAAACCCTGAGCTACTACCGGAAGACGATTGAATCTCTGATTGCCGGAGTCGGAAAGGCTGTGCAACAGATCACCACAGATGATTTGCGCCGCTATCTAACCAACTATCAGGTTCAGCGAAGGTCGAGCAAAGTGACCATAGATAATATTCGGCGGATTTTATCCAGCTTCTTCTCATGGCTTGAAGATGAGGATTTCATTGTGAAAAGTCCAGTACGCCGGATTCACAAAGTCAAGACTGCAAAGGTGGTCAAGGACACCTACACCGATGAAGCGTTAGAGCTGATGCGTGACAACTGCACAACAGCACGGGACTTGGCGATGATTGATCTTCTGGCTTCCTCTGGAATGCGTGTTGGAGAGCTGGTCACGCTAAACCGAGAAGACATCAACTTCAACGAACGCGAATGTGTTGTTATCGGCAAGGGCAATAAAGAACGATTGGTCTACTTCGATGCAAGGACGAAGATCCACCTTCAAAACTATCTTGAGGGTCGAACGGATGGAAACCCAGCTTTATTTGTTTCTCTGAAAGAACCCTTTGACCGATTGATGATCGGTGGAGTGGAGACACGCCTTCGGGAATTGGGAAAGCGTCTGAATATCCCGAAGGTTCATCCCCACAAGTTCAGACGCACTCTGGCTACTACTGCCATAGACAAGGGAATGCCCATTGAGCAGGTTCAGCAGCTCTTAGGGCATCAAAAAATCGACACCACCATGCACTATGCAATGGTAAAACAGCAAAATGTGAAGCTGGCACATAGAAAATACATCGGATAGGATGGGGATAACACATGGCAATACGAGAGGTGAAACTTGGCAAAGTTGCTACGGTTAAAGGAGGAAAGCGACTTCCCAAAGGCATCAATCTCATTACTAAGCCAAACCCTCACCCTTATATAAGGGTACGAGATTTGAATGGAAAGAAAACGCTCGAATTGGATGGTTCATTCGAGTTCGTAGACGATGAAACCCAAAAAGCAATATCCAGATATATTGTCACTGGCGGCGACATCGTATTATCAATAGTTGGAACGATAGGACTTGTTTCTGTTGTTGGAGACTCTTTGAATGAAGCAAATCTCACAGAAAACTGCGTAAAACTGACATCTCTGTCGGGCATCGATAGGGACTATTTATATTACTACCTAAAGTCCTCTTATGGACAGCAGGAAATCGCACGAGGTACTGTTGGTGCTGTTCAAGCAAAGTTGCCCATCAAGAATATTCAGGACATTTCAATTCCATTGCCAGACGAAGTTACACAGAGGAAAATCGCAGATATTCTTTCTTCTCTTGATGCAAAAATTGAGGTAAACCAAAGGATAAACGATAATTTACAGCAACAAGCGTTCTCAGTATTTGATAATCTCATAGCTAATGCCGAAAACAACGATTACACTGTGTCCGCCTATGCTTTTCTTAACCCCAAGCGGACATTGGCAAAAAACCAAGTGGCGAGAAGCATAGATATGAGCCAGCTATCGACAAGCGGGGCTTTTCCGTCCGGCTGGGAAATGAAGCCGTTTAACGGGGGAATGCGGTTTACAAACGGAGATACGCTTTTAGCTCGCATTACTCCCTGTCTCGAAAACGGCAAAACTGCTTTCATTGACTTTCTTGATGATGGTGAAGTTGCTTTTGGCTCGACGGAGTATATTGTCCTCGCACCGAAAAATGACACACCACCCGAAATGCTATATTGTTTGGCTCGCTATCCAGCATTCGTCGATTATGCAGTCAAAAACATGAACGGAAGTAGCGGGAGACAACGTGTTTCTGCCGAAACAGTAGGGCAATACCGACTTCCCTTGTTTGACAAGCACAGTCTGGTGCTATTTAAGGAGGTTGTCTCACCAATGTTTTTGAAGATGCGCTACAATTCCCTTGAAAATATGAGACTGGCTGAACTGCGAGATGCGTTATTGCCTAAACTCATGTCCGGCGAGATCGATGTCTCTGCCGTCCAGCTCTAAGCCGCTAAATTATCGTTTATAATGCACCGTTCAATATACAGAGGTGATAAAAGTGGAAAACACTGTGATTCCGCGCAAGATAGGTTCCGTCAGTAGTTACATAAAAGCAATTTTTGATTTACGGAACACAAAAGTATCTGAATATTCACTATCCTCATATTGGTTTTTTCGAGGTCAGAAAAATTCATTATGGGGAATGTGCCCCAATGTATTTCGAAATGATGCGCTAAAGTATGAATTTGATGCTATAGAAACGGCTATACGACAACGCCCGTATGACTTTCGTGAGTGTGCATCGGATTTTGAAATTCTCACAAAGTTACAGCACTACGGGCTTGGAACACGTCTACTTGATGTAACATTGAATCCATTGGTTGCACTTTATTTTGCCTCTGAAAAATGCGAGGAATATGTGCAAGGAAAAGATGGCCGCGGAAAGTATATTCCCCGCGATGGGAAGATTGCTTATCAATATAGTTATGGGCACAAGCTGACAGAATTAGAGGTTCGAATAGCGTGTGCACTGCCGTTCATTGATTTTGCAGAAGATCTCGCAGTGGACGGACTATTGGAAAAACTTTACAAGAATGGAATTATTAATGTAGATGAAGAGAATTCGTTAAAAGAAAATGACTACAAAAGGTTTATCCAAGTTATCCAGAGTAACAGCTTTGTTGTTTCAGCACATAGCAATGAACGGTTAACTCGACAAAGCGGAGCATTTATAATTCCGACTGCGATAAAAATTATTAAAGATTCTGGTAGTAACGGAAGCCTTCTTGTCCGCAAAGCACGATGCGATTTAGATGACGCTTTTGAAAAAATTCATTTATTATTCCATCAGAGAAGAAAGAAATTATCCGCGAAGAATTAGATTTTTTGAATATTAATGAAGCCACCCTCTTTCCTGAACTGGAGCATCAACTTATATACCTGCAACACCGAAAGCTGCCAGACCCTGGGGCAGTTGAATCGTATGAAAGGTTCGAAGAAAATGTATCAGTAGGTTCAAGTGAAAATACGGAAAGAGAAAATATAAGCGTTGTAAATGAAGAACCCCATCCCGATGTGGATAACATCGTTAACAGACACCTTTCAGAGTATCCCGAAATGGCTGATGCTGTTATTGCTTCGGTGAAAGACACTATATCTGCCATAGATTGGTGGAAGAAGGAGTCTGCGATAAGTCGTATCGTTCGTGATGTAACCAGAATCCTGCAATCAGAAATGTCTGTACAAAAGAGCAAGGCATTGGCCAATTCAATTGTAAAAGAACTGATTTTATAAATATGTTCAAAGCAATCTAATAGACGAAGAGGGCGAATATCATGGCAGGATATTTTACAGAATCAAATTATGAGAACGCTGTTTTGCAGCTTCTCAATGAAGAACTGGGCTATAACTATATCTATGGACCGGATGTGGAGCGCGATTATCACTCGCCGCTTTACGAGGATGCTCTGCTACCTTCCTTGCAACGGATCAACAAGAGCCTGCCTATGGACGCTCTGACGGAGGCAATCTACAAACTCAAGAACTTTGAAACCGGAACGCTCTTGCAGAAGAACATGGTCTTTATGGACTACCTCCAAAACGGAGTTCCGGTAAAATACTATGACAAGGGTGAAGAACGCTCTACCCTTGTTTACCTTGTAGACTTCAAAAATCCCGCCAGTAACGAGTTCACAGTTACGAATCAGTGGACTTTCATTGAGAACTCCGAAAAAAGACCGGATGTGATCCTCTTTGTCAATGGTCTCCCGCTCGTCATTGTGGAGCTGAAGTCTCCGTCCCGCGAAGAAACCGACGCTTCCGCAGCATACCGTCAGCTCCGAAACTATATGTATGAGATCCCCTCTATGTTCATTTATAATGCGGTATGTGTCATGAGCGACTTGACCACTTCAAAGGCTGGTACAATCACGTCCGGCGAAGACCGCTTTATGGAGTGGAAAACAACAGACGGCAGCTATGAGAATACGCAACACGCATCATTTGACACATTCTTTGTAGGACTGTTTGAGAAGACCCGCTTCCTTGACATCGTGAAAAACTTCATCTGCTTTAATGTGGATGGACAGAATACATTCAAGATACTCGCCGGGTATCATCAGTATTTCGCAGTCAAAAAGGCGATTGAGTCTACAAAACACGCAACCGTGACGGACGGTAAGGGTGGCGTCTTCTGGCATACACAGGGCAGCGGAAAATCGTTGTCTATGGTCTTCTATGCTCATTATCTGCAAGAAGCGTTAGAAAGCCCCACTATCGTCGTCATTACCGACCGTAACGATCTGGATGACCAGCTTTACGGACAATTCGCCCGCTGCAAAGACTTTCTCCGTCAAACGCCGCAGCACGCCGAAAGCCGTAAAAATCTGAAAGAGCTGCTTGCAAACAGACAGGCAAACGGCATAATCTTCACGACCATGCAGAAGTTTGAGGAAAGTAACGAAGCTCTTTCGGAACGCCGGAACATTATCGTGATGGCTGACGAAGCACATCGTGGGCAATATGGTCTCAATGAGAAGGTTGTGGTCAAGCAGAAGGACAACGGCGAAGTCGAGGCGAAAACCGTTATCGGCACTGCCCGCATCATAAGAGACACGCTTCCTAATGCAACCTATATTGGCTTCACTGGAACACCGATCTCCACAAAAGATCGCAGCACACGAGAAGTCTTCGGTGATTACATCGACATCTATGATATGACACAGGCAGTTGAAGACGGAGCTACAAGACCCGTCTACTACGAGAGCCGTGTGATTCACCTGAAACTCGACGAGAACACCCTCCATCTGATCGATAATGAGTATGACATTATGGCTGACAACGCCGATCCGTATGTCATTGAAAAGAGCAAAAAGGAACTTGGTCAGATGGAAGCAATCCTCGGTGCCGACCAGACGATCGATTCCTTGGTAAATGACATTCTTGATCATTACGAGAATTACCGTGAGAATATCCTGACCGGCAAGGCGATGATCGTTGCTTATTCGCGTCCCATAGCAATGAAGATTTATAAGCGCATTCTTGAGCTACGCCCAGCGTGGACGGAAAAGATTGCAGTGGTCATGACGCAAGGCAATAACGATCCCGAAGAATGGCGTGAGATTATCGGCAACAAAGCTCATAAGGACGATATGGCGCGGAAATTCAAAGACAATAACTCTCCGCTGAAAATCGCTATCGTCGTGGATATGTGGCTGACCGGCTTTGATGTTCCCTCCCTCGCTACGATGTATGTCTATAAGCCAATGGCTGGACACAACCTGATGCAAGCTATCGCCCGCGTCAATCGTGTCTTCAAAGATAAAGAAGGCGGTTTGGTTGTTGATTACGTCGGTATTGCGGCTGCACTGAAACAGGCAATGAACGACTATACTGCCAGAGACAAGAAGAACTATGGTGATACAGATGTAAGCAAGGCTGCATATCCGAAGTTCCTTGAAAAACTCTCTATTTGCAGAGATTTGTTCCACGGATTCAGTTATGAGAAATTCATGACCGGAAGCGACCTTGACAGGGCGAAGCTCATCAGCGGCGGAGTGAACTTCATACTCGGCAAGAGTGTTGCAGAGTACGAGCTTCCCGACCATGAGAAGACACAGAATGTGTTTATCAAAGAAGCCCTGCTTCTCAAGCAGGCACTTTCGCTGTGCAGCAGCTTGGTAGACGAGCAAACTCGCATGGAGGCAGCTTTCTTCGAGTCCGTAAGAACAATGACCGTGCGCTTGGTTTCAGGCGGTACCGGAAAGAAGTTTACACTTCCGGAAGTAAATGAGCGCATTAACGAACTTTTGAAGCACAGTATCAAAAGCGAAGGCGTTATCAACCTTTTCTCTGATGTCCAGACTGAGTTTTCGTTGTTCGATCCGAAGTTCCTTGAAGAAGTGGCGAACATGAAGGAGAAGAATCTTGCAGTCGAACTCCTGAAAAAACTGATTTCCGAACAGGTCTCTGTTTACCGCCGAACAAACATCGTCAAGTCTGAGAAGTTCTCCGAAATCATTCAGAGCGCAATGAACCGCTATTTGAACGGAATGCTGACCAACGAGGAAGTCATTCAAGAATTACTCAAGCTGGCGAAAGACATTGCCGCTGCTGCCGCCGAGGGTGAAAAACTCGGATTGACCGCGGAAGAGCTTGCCTTCTACGATGCTCTCACAAAACCACAAGCCATCAAAGATTTCTATGAGCATGATGAGCTTATTGCAATCACGAAGGAACTGACGGATTTGCTTCGTAAAAACCGCACAATAGACTGGCAAAAGAAAGAAAGTGCAAGAGCTGGAATGCGGCGCTTGGTCAAGAGGCTGCTGAAAAAGCACAAATATCCGCCAGATGGCATGGATGATGCCGTTCAGACTGTCATGAGCCAGTGTGAAATGTGGGTGGATAACACGTAAATCAACAGCTTGTATTGGGGAGGGAAGAGATGCCTATGGACGCACGAAAGCACTTAATCATCATAAAAGGAAAAGACCAGACGGACTCGGTTGCGAACTTTCAGTTCCGCAACGGAAAGTGCGAGGTCGTCTATACCAGTGCGCCCAATAAGACATACAGCTTTCAGAGCAGTAATGTGGAGATCCTGCCTCTGCAAAAGAAAATCGACCCTGCACGGGTGATTGTCACCGTAAACGGGCAAACCATCAGCGGAATTGATGAGATTCTCGACTTCGGTGGGTATTATCGTATTGTCCGCAACGGAAAGAGAGATTTATCATTCCGTAGGAGCGAAGTGCAGTTCCAGCAAAATTGCCTGACAGACGGTAAAAATCAAGAAACATTCCAATATTTCAAGGAGACTGCCGCTGCAATCAGTCTGGTGGCGGAAAACGGTATCAACATTCTAAGCGTGCAGTATGACAAGATCCAGCAGGTCAGCGAGGATACCGTGCTGGCAAGCTATCTTGCACCGCAGAAGGAAGTCAAAGCACCCCAGATGCCGGAGGCGGTGATCTATCCGTTTGGCCTGAACCAGAGCCAGAAGCTGGCGGTGGAGCGGGCGCTTTCCTCCAAAATCAGCATCATTCAGGGGCCTCCGGGTACTGGAAAGACACAGACGATCCTGAATATCATCGCCAATGTTGTCCGCAGTGGAAAAACCGTGGCGGTTGTCTCCAACAACAATTCCGCAACGCGTAATGTTGTGGAAAAGCTGGAGAAGAAAAATTCAGCTTTTCTGACTGCGTTTCTCGGCAGCCTTGCCAACAAAGAGGGGTTTCTGGATGCACAGACAGGCGCCTATCCGAATATGAGCGATTGGGAGATGCTGCCGGAGGAACGGCAGCAGTTGGATCAGGAAACAACTGCGCTTTCCAAAGAGCTAAATGAAATGCTCAACGCCAAGAACCGCATTGCGGAAATTGAGCAGGAATTTTTGCAGCTGAATCCGGAACAGCACTATTTCGAGGAATATTACGCGACATATAGCGACGCACCGACAGAGAGCCTGGACAAGCTGTCCTCGCAGAAGATCCTTGCGCTCTGGATGGAATTTGAACAACACGCAGAGCGCGAAAGCCGCTTAGGACTTTTGCAAAAACTCTCCATCATGTTCTGATTCAACCGCAATGCACTCAAATTGTTCCTCCGTTCCCCAGAGCTGGCCATTCCCTATTTGCAAAGTCAGTTTTATTCGGTAAAGAGGCGGGAACTGGAGGCCGAAAAGCAGGAATTGAACCGAAAGCTGGAGCGCTACGCTTTCAATGCGAAGATGGATGAGCTCACACAGAAGTCCCTGCGGCTGTTTCGGGCGGAGCTGGCAACACGGTATCATTGGCGGAATAATAGACAGTGCTTTGAAAAGAATGATTTCCGCCGGAATTCTGTGGAGTTCACCCGTGAGTACCCGGTGGTGCTCAGCACGACCTATTCCATTAAGGGAACGCTGAGCATTGAACATATCTATGATTACTTGATCGTGGATGAAGCCTCACAGGTCGATTTAGCTACTGGCGTTTTGGCCTTATCCTGCGCAAGGAATATCGTGATTGTTGGGGACTTAAAGCAACTCCCCAATGTGCTGACAGAGGATGATATTCGCACCAGCGATGCCATTTGGCAAAAGTATTCCTTGGATGAGCGGTATCGCTTTTCTACGCACAGCCTGCTGTCCTCTGCATTGGAAATATGGCAGGACGCGCCTGTTACATTGCTGCGGGAACACTACCGCTGCCACCCAAAAATCATCAACTTCTGCAACCGGAAGTTCTACCACGGGCAACTGATCGTTATGACGAAGGATCATGATGAGCCGGATGTATTGACCATGTACCGGACAACTGCCGGCAACCACGCCCG
>OHAG01002251.1_pt1 | contig 10946 bp, 9 predicted proteins | sample 1577081 | NCBI WGS metagenome assembly OHAG01 (sample SAMEA3541513, study PRJEB24748) | human gut metagenome | biome: human gut; feature: human-associated habitat; material: faeces | place: China | collected 2012
AAATCGTGTAACGTGTCAAAAGCGTTCTGGGGTTCGAATCCCCATCTTTCCGCCAAAATGCCCGGAACCGATGGTTCCGGGTTTTTGTTTTAGAGGCAGTTGAATATGCGTGTTGTGATCGCCATGCCACGGATGAGCACCGACCCGGAGCCGACCGTGGCACAATCCAAATACATGGAAAGTCTGGCCCGCGCCGGAGCCGGGATGCGCTGGGTCGAGCTGAGCGACCCCGAACAGGCGGTGCAGGACGCCCTGACCTGCGACGGCCTGCTGCTGCCCGGCGGCGGCGACATGGACCCGAAGTTCTACGGGCAGGCGCGCATCCCCGCCTGCGGCGAGCCGAATCTTCTCCGCGATGCAGCCGAGCCGCTGCTGCTGCGCGCCTTTCTGGCCGCAGACAAACCGGTGCTGGGCATCTGCCGGGGCATCCAGGTCATGAATGCCGTGCTGGGCGGCGACCTGTATCAGGACATCAAGCCCTTCGAACATCTGCCGCACAACGACCACTGGGCCAAAGTCCACACCGTCACCGTCCGCCGGGGCACCCTGCTTTCCCACATTTTGGGGCAGGACACCGTGCTCGTCAACAGCCAGCACCATCAGGCCGTGGACCGGGTCGCCCCCGGCTTCACCCTCGCCGCGCTGAGCGAGGACGGCATCGTGGAGGCCATCGAAAAGCCGGACGCAAGGTTCTGCCTCGGCGTCCAGTGGCACCCGGAATGGCTCAGCGACGCAGACCCCGCCATGCAGGGTCTGTTCGATGCGTTCGTGAACGCCTGCTCGAAATAAAGGAGGTTTTTCCATGACTGCTCCCAAAAGCAACAAGCGGGGCCGTGCCGCCCTCGTGGTAGTCCTCTGCCTGCTGGCGCTCTGCCTGGCGGCAGGCGGCACGGTGTACGGCCTGCTGTCCCGCAAGGTCAAGGCCATTCAGGCCGGGGCGGACTTTGATTTCCGCTACACCGTCACCTCCACAGCTTCCCGGACACCTGCGCTGTACGGGGTGCTGGAACAGGTCGGGGCTACGCAGGGCACTGTCTCCGGCCAGTATGCGCCCGGCAGATTTCAGTTCACGCTGACCTCCCAGAAGAACAATTCCGCCTTCACGCGGGTGTACATCGACGCGAACGAGACGCTGTACGACGCCGGGCAGCTCTACACCTACCTGCGCGGGGAGATCGTGGCTTCGGCCCCGCTGGCCGGGCTGGTGCTGCCCAACTGGTCCATGGGCAGCTACATCTCCCAGACCCAGCTGGCTTCCCTGCTGGGCGTGGAGCTTTCCGCCGTGGAGATGCAGGACATGACGAACCTGACGCTGGGGCTTGGAGCCCTGCAAAAGGTCACACCCGCCGGGGCGCTGGACGGCTACACCTACTACCAGCTGCCCGCCGGGGAGACCGACCTCACCTGCATCGTCGGCCTGCCGCTGAAGGAATTGTTCTCCGGCACGACGCCGCTCCACATCCTGTTGACCATCCCCGAACACGCAGTGAACGTCTCGCTCAGCGGCACCATTACCGCCGCTGAGACTGCCGTGGTGGCCCCCACCTCCCGGATGAGCGACGCCGATGTGGATAACTTCGTCCAGCTCCGTCAGGCACTGGAGAAATTTGCAGAAGTGCTTCGGAAAGCCGCCTCTTAAACAGCAAGAGCTGCTGCACCCGCCGTGCAGCAGCTCTTGCTTTCTCTTTTTATCGGTCCAGGATGCGGCCGTCGATGGAGAAGGTCACCACCTGCCAGGGAATGAACTTGCCGCTGTTCTTCAGGGCCGTCACGGCAGCGTGTTCGAGGCCGCCGCAGCAGGGCACCTCCATGCGCAGCACCGTCACGCTCCGGATCTCGTTCTGGGAGAGGATGGCCGTCAGCTTCTCGCTGTACTCCACGGCGTCCAGCTTGGGGCATCCGATGAGGGTGATCCTGCCCTGCATGAACTCCTGATGGATGTTCGCATAGGCGTAGGCCGTGCAGTCTGCCGCGATGAGCAGCTTTGCCCCGTTGAAGTAGGGCGCGTTCACGGGCACGAGCTTGATCTGGCAGGGCCACTGGCCCAGCTGGGAGGGCATCGCGGCGCCTGCCACAGGGGCCGGTGCCGGTTTGCGGTCGAACTGGTGCATCTGGTGACCGGGGCAGCCGGAGTGTGCCGGGGCAGCAGCGGCAGCGGCCTTTTTCTGCTTGTTCTCCAGCACGGCCTGCTCGTCATACGCCGCAGCCTCGCGCTCTTCAAAGGTGATGGCACCGGTGGGGCAGCCGGGCAGGCAGTCGCCAAAGCCGTCGCAGTAATCGTCCCGCATGAGTTTGGCCTTGCCGTTGACCAGGCCGATGGCCCCTTCGTGGCAGGCCGTGACACACGCACCGCAGCCATTGCACTTTTCCTCGTCTATGTGAATGATTTTTCGAATCATAAGAGAATCCTCCTTGCTTTTTCTGTGCACAGTATACTATAATGACAGCAAAGATTCGGTTGTTGTAACCACAAAGAGGGATTTTTATGGATTATCACTCGATTTTTCTGTTTCAGGGCCTGACCGAGGCCGACATCGACCAGATGGAGCGCGGCCGCTGCCTGCGGCGGAAAGCCTTTGCCCGCCGCCAGACCATCTTCCACACCGGCGACACCGTGCATGAGATCGGCATCGTGCTGCGGGGTACCGTCCACATCGAGAGCATCGACCTCTGGGGCAGCAAAAGCATCCTCAGCGAAGTGGGCGAGGGGCAGGCCTTTGCCGAGACCTATGCGTTCTGCGGGGAGCCGCTGATGGTGGATGTCCTCGCGGCGGCAGACTGCGAAGTACTGTTTCTGGACACGGCTGCCCTTTCCCGTCCCCACGCCGAACACAGCTGGCAGGACCGCCTGCTGCGGAATCTGCTCCGTGTCTCCATGAAAAAGAACCTTGCCCTCTCCCGCCGCATCCTCTGCACCGCCCCCAAGACCGTGCGGGGGCGGCTGCTGACCTACCTGTCCGGCCAGGCCGTTCAGGCGGGCGGCATGGAGTTCGACCTCCCCTTCAACCGCCAGCAGCTGGCCGACTACCTCAACCTTGACCGCAGCGCCCTCTCCAAGGAGCTGTGCCGGATGCGGGACGAAGGGCTGCTCACCTTCCGCAAGAACCACTTCGTGCTCCGGCAGCTGCCGGAGCTGCTGTGAGTGCCAGGTACAGAAAAACGCGCAGAGCCGCTTCCCCCGCTTTGGGAAGCACGCTCTGCGCGTTTGTTTGATGTTCGGTCTTACTGGCCCATGTCCGCGTGTTCCTGAAGCCACTTGCCGCCTTCGCCCTTGCCGGTCACCTGGCTGTAGGTCACGTTCGTCAGCTCTTTGATCATCGCATCTTTTTCTTCTTTGTACTCTTTTTCCGCAGCATCTGCAATGCTCTGGTCGTAACCATTTTCCCGCAGGTATTGGCGCAGCTCCGTGACGATCTCCTTGAACTCCTTGTCGCATTCGCTCTGCAGTTTGGTCAATTCCATCGTTTTCCCCAGCACGATGGAGACCTTCAACGCCAGATTCCGTTCTTCTACGGGGTGCTCCATATATTCACTGTACGCACTGCTCGCGGTCTGATACAGTTTTTTGCTGCTGCGTTTTTGCAGGTTCCGGAGCCGCCGCACATACGCATTGACCTTTGCATCCGTGGTCTCCGTTGTATGCGAGCTGCCGGACGAGGCCGACGTCGAAGACGAAGACGAAGAGGACGCCGCATGAGACGAAGCGGCCGAATGCGAGGACGATGCCGCGTGGGACGACGCCGCCGAATGTGCAGCGGGCTTCGAAGAAGCGGCGTGACTCGAAGCTGCCGAGGAAGCGGCTGCTTCGGACGAGGACGCACTTGCGTCCCCGCTCTCTGCGCTGCTGTCCGCTTCCTCCGAGGATGCGTCCGGCTCCTCTTCCGGCTGCGGCTCCGGCTCACTGGTGGAGTCTGCGGCACTGGCCGCACTGGAGGACACCGGCGCTTCTGCCTGCGCTTCCGAGCTGCTGGCTGCAGCGCTGGCCACAGCCTCGTCGATGGGGTCTGCGTTTGCGATGTGCAGTGCGAGCGGCACCGCTGCAATAAGAAGCAGCGCAACGGCTGCGATCAACTGTTTTGTGTGTTTCTGCATCTTCTGTCAGACGCTCCCTTCCCCTGAAATTTTCCGCAGGAAGCTGCAAAGTGTCTCAAGCATACCATTTTGCACCCCGGAACACAACCCCTAAATCGTGAAATTTCTGTTTGATTTTCGTTTTGGGCCGGTCTGCGAGGGTTCCCGGACGCAGCGTTCAAAGGCTCTGCCGCCAAAGTGCAGCCAAAAAGAACCGCCGTCTGCCCAAACGGATCCAAAAGCAGACGGCGGTTTTCAAACGAGAAGAGGGAAGGACAGTTTTCAGGGGGTCAGCGGGCCAGCAGGATGGCTGCGGTCACTTCTTTTGCGTCCGTGCTCAGGTCAAAGTCGCCGCCGTCCTGCAGGGTGAAGCGGACCTCGTACACCTTCTGCGCGCGGAGACGGCCGGAGGCATTTTCCAGCGACCAGCTGCCCGTAAAGGCGTGATACTGCCCGTCGGTGCCCTTGGCGTAGAGCTTGTAGTCGGAGGCCTTGCCGGTCAGGCCGTTGACCCGGATGGCGGCAATGGTCTGGGGGTGGAGGTTGTCGAAGGTGACGGTGTGCAGCCAGGTCGCCGGGGTGCCCTGCCCGCCTGCTGCGGCAAATTCTGCCGCCGAAACGACGGTGCGGCGGGTCTTATCCAGGTCCACCTTGCGGTAGGGCATCTCCGGCAGGTAGACGAAGCGGTCCTGCAAACGGAGCAGCTCCTTGTAGCCGGTGGGGCAGTACAGCTTGTTGCCGTCCCGCCCGGCATACATGCCGATGGCCATGTTGTTGTAGCCATACAGCGACGCGACGTCCACGGTGAGCACGGTCCTGCCCGTCTCAAAATCCAGCACGATGTACTGCCACATGCCGCTGTCCACATCCTGCACGAAGCCGTAAATATAACCGGTGGCCGTGGAGAGCTTCATCATGGAGGTGTCGCTGAGGTCGTCGCGGCACCAGACGCTCTTCATGGTCCAGCCGTCGTCGGTCCGGATGGTATCCACCCGCTCGATGCCGGGCATGATCATGCTGTTGCCCTTCATCAGCCAGTTGCGGTCGTAGATGTTCTCGTAGCTCTGGATGGAGGAATCGTTGTCGGGTTTGGCAAGGTTCGGGCTGCCGGCGCCGAACCAGTTGCAGACGATGGTGCTGATGGTGCCGGTGCCGTGGTCGTAGACGATGGCGGAGTTTTCCACCGAGACCGGCATATTGGCGGGTAGCTCGTCGATGACGGGCAGACTAGCCACGATGGCACCGGTGTGGATATCCAGCGCCAGCAGGCTCACGGTGTCCAGATTGTCGGTGAAGAAGACCAGATCCCGGCTGAGGGAGGGCGAGCAGCCGCTGCCCCAGGCCAGGCCGCCGCCGGTGGTGGCGTCGCCCTCATGGCTGTCCTTGGCACCCACGCTGTTGTAGCCGGTGTGCCAGACGACCTCCACACCGTTGTTGGCCCGCAGCAGGTAGCAGGCCAGGTTCGTCAGGATGACCGCGCCCTCCTTGCAGGCGGCGATGCCGTTTTCGGCACCTTCCCCGGCGATGGGCGCATAGACGTGGACTTCGTGGTCGAGGTCGGCCGTGCCTCCCGCCAGGATAGCCTCGATGGCGGCATGGGAGACATAGCCCATCGCGCCCTGCTGGCCCCGGCTGGGGTAGATGCGGAAACCGCCCGTCACGAACCAGAGGTTGCCCTCGTAGTCAAAGACGACGGAAAGGAGCTTCTGGTCCAGCGTTCTGCCCAGCACCTTTTCGGCTGCGGCCTTGATGTCGATGTCCAGCACCTTTTCGAACACCGGCAGCGGGGTGCCGTTCTCGTCGGCGGCGCGGAGCATCAGGACGTGATTGTGGCTGGTGGGGCAGACGATGAGGTTCCGCCCGTCCACGAACGAATAGGAGCTTTGGATGACATACCCGCCGCCGTCGTGCTTGGTGGGCGAGAAGAAGCCCCGCGTAGTCACCTCTTCCGCATCCAGGTCCCGGATGGCGAGGCCGCCCAGGAATGGGCTGATGGGGTTGTCGAAATTGTCAAAGAAGATGGCCGGAGAGGCATTGGGGTTGACCTTTTCCATCGCCACATTGACTTCCGGGCAGATGCCGATGGGCAGCACGGCATCTGTGGAGTCGGTGTTGTAGCAGTCGTGGTGGATGTTGGACTCGCTGAAGCCCATAAAGGGGTTGGCATCCACGACCTTGGCGGTCAGAGGCTTGGGTGGAAGGGCGGTCTCCGCCTTGCCGCCCAGCAGCCCGGTCAACAGGCTGTTAGTCTCCTCCGCATGAGCTGCAGGTGCAAGGCCGCAGGCCAGCAGGGTGAATGCAGATGCGCTGAGAAAGCTGCGTCGTGTCATTTTCATCGTGTCGATCCTCCAATTTTCCATTGATGTGTTGTCGATTCGTTATAAATTCAGGAGCACATTGGCTCGGAAGACGTTGTTCTTCGTTTCTACGGTCAGATCGCCGGTGTACTTGCGGACGGCGGTCTCGATGGAGACCAGCCCGATGCCGATCCCCTCGTGCTTGGTGGAGTGCAGGATGCCGCTCTGCTTTTTCAGCACACCGTCGTAGCGGTTCTCCACCACGATGCCCAGCATGGCAGGGCTGAGCATCCGGGCCATCACCCGGATCTGCCGCTGGTCCGGCGTCAGCTTCCGGCTGGCATCGAGCGCATTTTCCAGCAGGTTGCCCAGGATCATGCACAGGTCGGCTTCCGGCATGGGCAGCAGAACGGGCAGCTCCAGCTTCCATTCGATGGGCACCCCCTTCTGCCGGGCCTCGTGGTCGTAGTGGCCCGCCAGCGCATCCACTGCGGGGTTGGCGCACAGGGTGGGGCGGGCCTCGCTGAGCTCGCTCTCGTACTGACTGAGGTAGTGTTTCAGCTCGTCCAGCTGCCCGGCCTCGGTCAGGCCGGAGATGACGTGCAGGTGCTGGCGGAAATCATGCCGCAGGCTGCGGGTCTGCTCCATGTATTCCCGCAGCTCCATATAACGGCGGGATTCCACGCCCAGCAGCTGGTTTTCCCGGTCCAGCTGGGTGTTCCGGGTGTACTCCTGCGCCACCCGGTACATCTCGTACAGCAGCAGGAAGATGCCCAGCAGCGAGATGGACACCGCCAGCACCGCAATGATCATGATCCGGTTGAGCAGGACGACCGACGGGTCCAGCGGGATGCAGAAGATGAGGAAGGCCGCATAGATGGCCGGCAGCGGCCACGCCGACTGCCAGAACGCTTCGCCGTGGTATTCCTGCAGGAGCCATGCGCTCCACCGGACGGCTGTGAAATGGAAGAGGACGCTCAGCACCGCCGAGAGCCCCAGCGCCAGCAGCGCTGTGGAGACCAGATTGGCCTCCTGCTGGTTGCCGGTCTCGGCGCGGGCGTTCAACACCACGGCCATCAGCGAACAGACCGCCAGCATGACAGCGGAGACCGAAAACAGGAAGGCCGTCTGGCTGACGGTCACTCCCTCCGTCCGCCATCGCAGCAGCCAGAACGAGACGATGAGGATGGGGAGCAGGAAAACGTTGCTGGGCAGTTCAAAGATCGTGCACAGTGCTGCACACCCAATGCACAGCGCCGTGAGGGCACCGCCCGCGATCCAGCAGGTCGTTTTTGGGGCCTTCAGGTGGTCCCGCAGCGGGGCCAGGCAGAGATAGGCCCCCGGATACAACAATGCAAATTCGAGAAAGTAGCGTCCGAACAACACAGCATCCACGGCGTTTTTCTCCTCTCAGAACTCCCGCTGCATGTGGCGGAATTGATATTGTGTGAATTGTGCAAACAGGCTGTTTTTATCCTTCAGGCGGACGGGCAGCCGGGCACCGTCCAGCATCTCGATGCAGTCGCCCTCGAACCGCAGCACCTTATCCATGTTCAGCAGCAGGCCCCGGTTACAGACAAGAAAGTTCTCCTGCGTTTTCAGCTGCTGCTCCACCTGCGCAAAGGTGGCAGCGGCCCGGCACTCGCCGTCGTCGGTCACGATCCGGACGAAGTGGTTCTGGGATTCCGCATACAGGATCTTATTCAGCGGCAGCTGCACGGTCTGGCGGGCGATACGCACCTCCAGCTCCGGCTCCTGGCGGCAGAGCACCCGCCGCAGTTCGGCGGTCAGCTGCCGGATCTTTTCCTCTTTATACGGCTTGAGCAGATAATCGAACGGATGCACCGGAAAGGCTTCCCACACGTATTCCGGCGACGAGGTCACAAAGACGATGAGGAGATGCGGGTCTTTTTCCCGCAGCTGCCGGGCCGTCCCGATGCCGTTCGTGCCCTCCATGCAGATATCCAGAAACACCACAGCATACGGCCCGGCGGCGGCTCTGTGCAAAAATGCGTCGCCGCTCTCGTACAGGTCGCAGACGACAGGATCTCCCCACGCCTGCCGCAGCAGCCGCTCCAGCCGCTGGGCTTCAAACTTCTGGTCTTCAACGATCGCGATCCGCAGCTCCATCGCTACGCTCCCCCCTTGCAACTTGATTGTACCACATTTTTCCGCCCCCTGCACCTGCCTTTCACGCGCGAAACACCCCCTTTCACGCAGAATTGCCCCATCTGCGCTGCCAAAGCGTGCCGGAACGCACCGAATCCGTCCGGTCTGCCCGCTTCCCGCCGCCTTCTCCAGAATCTGTATTTTTTCATTCCTTTTTTACATTTTTTCAAAAAAGGATTGACAGCGTGAAACCGGCATGATAAGATAACATTTGATTTTGAGAGACAAAGCATGTCGGAGTCTTTTCAAAGCAATTTACCTGGGACCGCCCATCGGGGCTAAGGCCATACGGACAGCCGGGTCCACTGCCGACCGGCGGCATCGCCGCCATTATTGATCGAGTTAAGAGCTCGAATTTTATAAGTTGGTTCCTTTACAGCCATGAAATTGCGCACCCGCTGCGCAGACTTGTGAAACGGTCAATAAGAGTAGTAAAAGTGTAATTGCTATATAGACTCTCCTCATCCCGTCTTTTGGATCCTGCACACCGTCCGGTTCCGGCTCGCCGCCGGGGGCTTTGTGCGCACATTCAAACGCTTTTTGCAAAGCGCAGGTCTGCACCTTTGGGTGTTGGTCCTGCGCTTTTTTGTTTGTCAGGGGATCAGGGACGGAGGAAAAGAACATGAGTGAGAACCGTACACGGTTCCGGCTGGACCAGCGCCGGGCACCCATCTACGAAGCGCTGGAACAGTTCCGGCAGATGCGGGTGGTGCCCTTTGACGTGCCGGGCCACAAGCGCGGCCGGGGCAACCCGGAGCTGACCGCCTTTCTGGGCCAGCAGTGCGTGGGCGTGGATGTGAACAGCATGAAACCGCTGGACAACCTCTGCCACCCGGTATCGGTCATCCGGGAGGCCGAAGAACTGGCCGCCGACGCCTTTGGCGCGGCCCACGCCTTTTTGATGGTGGGCGGCACCACCAGCTCGGTGCAGAGCATGGTGCTGACCGCCTGCAAGCGGGGCGATGAGATCATCCTGCCCCGCAACGTGCACCGCAGCGTGCTGAACGCGCTGGTGCTCTGCGGCGCTGTGCCCGTTTACGTGAACCCGGAGGTGGACAAGCGCCTGGGCATCTCACTGGGCATGAAGCGGGAGCAGGTGGAAAAGGCCATCCGGGAGCACCCCAACGCCGTGGCCGTTCTGGTGAACAACCCCACCTACTACGGCATCTGCAGCGACCTGCGCGCCATCGTCAAGATGGCCCATGACGCCGGGATGCTCTGCCTGGCGGACGAAGCCCACGGCACCCACTTCTACTTTGGCGGCGGGCTGCCGGTCTCGGCCATGGCCGCAGGGGCCGACATGGCCTCCGTCTCGATGCACAAAAGCGGCGGCAGCCTGACCCAGTCGAGCCTGCTGCTCATCGGACCGAACGTCCACCCCGGCTATGTGCGGCAGATCATCAACCTGACCCAGACCACCTCTGGCAGCTATCTGCTGATGTCCAGCCTGGACATCTCCCGCCGCAATCTGGCCCAGCGGGGGCGGCAGGTCTTCCACCAGGTGGCCGACATGGCCGAGTATGCCCGCGAGGAGATCAACGCGGTGGGCGGCTACTACGCCTTCGGCAAGGAGCTGTGCAACGGCAACTCGGTCTTCGACTTCGACACCACCAAGCTCAGCGTCCACACGCTGGACATCGGCCTGGCGGGCATCGAGGTCTATGACATCCTCCGCGATGAGTACGACATCCAGATCGAGTTCGGCGACATCGGCAACATTCTGGCCTACCTCTCCATCGGCGACCGCCCACAGGAAGTGGAGCGGCTGGTCAGCGCACTGGCCGAGATCAAGCGCCGCTACCGCACCGACGGCACCGGCCTGCTCAGCCAGGAATACATCGACCCCGTGGTGGCCACCAGCCCGCAGGAGGCTTTCTATGCGCCCAAAAAGAGCCTGCCTCTGCGCGAGACCGTGGGCATGGTCTGCAGCGAGTTCGTCATGTGCTACCCGCCGGGCATCCCCATTCTGGCCCCCGGCGAGCGCATCACGAAGGAGATCCTGAACTACATCGAGTACGCCAAGGCCAAGGGCTGCAGTATGACCGGCCCGGAAGACCCCGACATTTTACACCTGAACGTTCTGGCCTGAGGAGGAAAACATGGAATTTTGGTTTTCGGAATTTCACACTCCGGATGTGAAACACAGCATCCGGGTGAATAAGCAGCTCTACTCCAAGCAGAGCGACTATCAGCGCATCGACATCTTCGAGACCCCGGAGTTCGGCCGGGTGCTCACGCTGGACGGCAACGTCATGCTGACCGAGCGGGACGAGTTCATCTACGATGAGATGATCGTCCATGTGCCCATGGCCGTACACAAGGAGGCCAGGGACATCCTCGTCATCGGCGCAGGCGACGGCGGCGTGGTGCGGGAGCTGACCCGCTACGACCGGGTGGAGCGCATCGACC
>OHAG01002252.1_pt1 | contig 10946 bp, 10 predicted proteins | sample 1577081 | NCBI WGS metagenome assembly OHAG01 (sample SAMEA3541513, study PRJEB24748) | human gut metagenome | biome: human gut; feature: human-associated habitat; material: faeces | place: China | collected 2012
CAGTTGATAAAAAACCGATTGATGAACTTCCGCTTTCTCTCAAGGAAAAGGTAGTCTTAAAGAAAGTAATAAAAGCTGTGGAAGGAACCGATCTGGAAATTTTGCTCAAGGAAAGTGGATTACTCCGGTAAGAGCAAGAAAAGGGGGATGCAAAAAAACTCAATCGAGTTTTTCACATCCCCTAAAGAAGATCTATTGCAGATAAAAGCTGTACTTTGCATAGAAGAAATGCAGAGTATGGCTTTTCTTTTTGGAGATTGGAGCGGATAACAAGGACAAGATTGCTGAACGGCGGTTTGCAGAAATGAATCAGACGCTCAGAAAGGAGCATCTCCTGCAACAGGACTATTATAAAGAACTGCTGGATGTTCAAAGCTGTGGAGTGATGGCGTATACTCTGCCTGGTCATCGGATTGTTCATATGAATGCAGAAGCATTGAGGATGTATGGATATTATGATCTGATTTTAATGGATGTGCAGATGCCGAGGATGAATGGGTACGATGCAACGAGACAGATTCGAAAGTTAAGAGATCAGAAGAAAGCGTCTATACCGGTGATCGTCATGACTGCGAATGCATTCGAGGAGGACAGGAATGAAGCATTTGCTGCAGGGATGGATGAACATGTGGCAAAATCGGTAGAAATAATAAATTTGCCAAAACCATGAAAGATGATATAATGAGCATTAGCGAGCAGGAGAAAGCACAGCTTTTTCAGTGTGAGCGGCGAATGGCGATCATGATCGCTGCGAAGCAGCTTCAGGCACCAAAGGTGCCGATCATGGTATAATAAGCGTTAGCAAGCAGGAAGAAGCGTGGCTTATTCAACGAACAAGAGGAAAAGCAACATGAAAAAGGTGAAATCTACAGCTCTGGTGATTGTATTGTGCCTGGCAGTTGCGGCAGTCTGTCTCAGCGTCCGTACAGAGACATCACCTCGAAAGATAGTTTCAGCGGCAGTCGGATATGCGTGGACGGATGGGACAGACCGTGATCTGGACGCACTGCTTCAGAGAGCGGATGAAAAAATGTACAAAAATAAACAGAAAATGAAACGAAAGAGGAGAACGATTTGAATCACTATACGATCTATGAACTATTATGGCTTTTCTTCCTGTATTCTTTTGGCGGATGGATACTGGAAACTGTTCTGGCCACATTGAAACAGAAAAAATTCGCAAACCGGGGACTTGTGAATGGTCCGTACTGTGTGATGTACGGATTTACGGCTGTTCTTATGACTGTGGGACTGCAGGAACTGACGGGATTCTGGCTTTTTCTTTTTGCAGCAGTTTATGCTACGGTTGTAGAGTGGATCGGCGGGCATCTGATGGAGCGGATCTTTAAAGAACGCTGGTGGGACTATTCCAATGTGAAGTGGAATCTGGATGGATATATCTGTCTTCCGGCATCTCTGGTCTGGGGCGGACTGGGGTATATCGCTGTCCGGTGGGGCAATATGCTGAGTCTGGATTTGCTGCATCTTCTCCCGGAGCTTGTGATGAAGATATTGATCCTGGTGTTGCTGCTGTTCCTGTGTGTGGATGTTTTTGCATCTTTTATGCTGCTGACAGGGGCCAGCAGAAATCCGAAGCAGTGGGAAGAAACGGATGCACAGATTGATAAGCTGAGTGCAAGATTAAGCTCCTGGATTTCAGAACGGGTCGAAAGGCGTGTGAAGAAAGCCTATCCGAGTGTACGGAAAACCGAAGAAAAGGCAGCAGAAAAAAGGAATGCATTTGCGGTCGGATGTGGATTTTATAAGATTGTATTACTTTTTATTATCGGGGCATTTTTAGGTGACATTACGGAGACAATTTTTTGCCGGATCACGATGGGGGTATGGATGAGCCGGAGCAGTGTGGTATGGGGGCCATTCAGTATTGTATGGGGTCTGGCAATCGCACTGGTAACAGCATTGCTCTATAAATATAAAGACCGCAGTAATACCTTTTTATTTATTATAGGAACACTGCTTGGTGGTGCGTATGAGTATCTGTGCAGTGTATTTACCGAGATTTTTTTCGGAAAAGTCTTTTGGGATTACAGCAATATTCCATTTAATTTAGGTGGCAGGATCAATCTTCTTTACTGTTTCTTCTGGGGGATTGCTGCAGTAGTATGGTTTAAAAGTCTGTATCCACCGTTGGAAAAATGGATTGAACGGATTCCCAGAAAGGTCGGAAAGATCATAACCTGGGGACTGCTTGTATTTATGTGCTGTAATATCATGGTTTCCTGTATGGCTTTAGTGCGGTATGATGAAAGAAAAAAAGGGATCAGGGCGGAAACCAGATGGGAGCATTGGACGGATGAGCATTATGATGATGTGAAGATGAAGAAAATTTATCCGAATGCAAAGGGTGTCAAAAAGGAAAAGACGGAGGAAAAAGATGCGGGATCAAAAGCAGCAGAATCATAATCAACAGAAAAAGATTGCACTGGTCAATGATTTTACGGGATTTGGCAGATGTTCGATCGCAGTGCAGCTGCCGGTTATTTCCATGATGAAAGTGCAGTGCTGTGCTGTTCCGACAGCAATTTTCTCAGATCATACAGCTTATGATTCTTTTTACTGCACGGACTATACGGCAGAGATGGAACCGTATATTGAAGAGTGGAAGAAACTGCGTCTTAAATTTCAGGGAATCTGTACCGGATTTCTGGGCTCAGAAGAGCAGATCAGGATCGTCAGTGAGTTTATAAACACTTTTAAAGAAAAAGATACAACAGTCGTAGTCGATCCGGTTATGGGAGACGGCGGAGAGCGGTATGCAACCTATACGGAAGAAATGTGCCGGAAGATGAGTGAAGTTGTGCAGTATGCAGATATTGTTGTGCCAAATGTGACAGAAGCCTGTCTTCTTACCGGTACGCAATATAAGGAAGAATGGAGTATCGGAGAACTGGAGCGGCTGGCAGAGAAGATTGCCGGTTCAGGGCCGGCGAAAGTAGTGATCACCGGGATTGAAAAGAAAAATTATGTAGCAAATCTCTGTTATGAAAAGGGAGCAGGGTATGAGATGATCCAGACGGAAAAGATTGGAAGTCCCCGTTCGGGAACCGGCGATATTTTTGCAGCGATTATTGCGGCAGATGCGGTCAATGGAACGGGGCTGACCGAATCGGTGAGAAAGGCATCCGGGTTTATCGGAAAATGCATTCAGAGATCAGTAGAACTGGAGATTCCTCTGGCAGATGGGATCTGCTTTGAAGAACTGCTGTATCTGTTAAAATAGATTTTATACAACACTGACAGAAAGTAAAGTACAGGATATATGGAAATGAGGAGAAGGTTTATGAAAGAAAAATTACTGACACCACCGAACATCTGCACAATGTTAAGGATCGTGGGAACTGTCGGACTTTTACTGATCCGGCCGCTGACACTGCCTTTTTATCTTCTTTATACATTCTGCGGAATAACGGATGTGCTGGATGGAACGATCGCAAGAGCGACGAACAGTACCAGTGAGTTTGGGGCAAGGTTGGACAGTATTTCAGATCTGATTTTTTATGCGGTGATGATTGTAAAATTTTTCCCGATTCTGCTGGAAGTGCTTCCGGTGTGGATGTGGTATTGTATCGGTGCGGTACTGGTGATCCGTGCCTGCTCCTATGTTACAGCCGCTGTGCGGTATCACCGGTTTGCGTCACTGCATACGATTCTGAACAAGGCGACAGGTTTTTGTGTCTTCTGTCTGCCGTATATGCTTGTGCAGGATTTTGCACTGAGGTATTGTGAAATTACATGCGTGATCGCAGGGCTGGCTTCGACAGAAGAATTTTTGATCCATCTTCTGTCGAAAGAATATGAACCGGGCAGAAAATTTATATGGAAAAGATAGAAAAAGGAGAGAGCTATTGCAGGAATAACCGCAGTAGCTTTTCTTTTTTCTGCGTATATTTCTGATACCGGATCGGAAGATCCATCCAAGTCTTTTTGTCCACAATACTCCGGAAATGACTGAAAGATTCAAAACCGGTTTTTCCATGGTAAGATCCCATTCCGCTCTCACCTATGCCGCCAAATGGCATGGAACTGGTTGCCAGATGAATTACGGTATCGTTGATGCAGCCGCCACCGAAACGGCAGGAGCGAAGAAGCTTTTTCTGTGCGGTTTTATCTTCACTGAAAAAATAAAGAGCCAGCGGATGTGGATGTGATTCTACAGTACGGATTACTTCCTCCAAAGTGTCATAGGTCAGAATCGGAAGGAGCGGTCCGAAGAGTTCTTCTTCCATAACAGCATCTTCCCAGGTAACATCGGCCATAACAGTAGGTTCAATACGAAGAGTTGCCGCATCGGTGTTCCCTCCACAGACGATCTTTTCAGGATCAAGGAGTTCTGAAAGTCGCTGAAAATGCTTTGCATTGATGATCTTGCCATAATCCGGGTTCAGTAACGGACTCTCTCCAAACTGAATCTGGATCTCATGCCGGATCGCAGCAACCAATTTTTGCCGGACCGAATGATGGCACAGGATATAATCGGGTGCAACGCAGGTCTGTCCGCAGTTTAAAAATTTTCCAAAAACAATACGTCTGGCAGCAAGTGGGATTTTTGCGGTGGAGTCAACGATACAAGGACTTTTTCCACCCAGTTCCAATGTAACAGGGGTCAGATTCTCTGCGGCATGCCGCAGAACTTCCTTTCCGACAGCCTTGCTTCCGGTAAAAAAGATCTTGTCAAACTTCTGGCGGAGCAATGCCTGATTTTCTGTACGTCCTCCCTCAATGACGGAAATATAATCTGCCGGGAAAGTGGTTTCGATGATTTCTTTGATCATGGCAAGTGAGGCAGGAGCGTAGGCACTTGGCTTCAGGATGACGGTATTTCCTGCGGCAATGGCATCGATCAGCGGCTCCAAAGTCAGCAGGAGCGGATAATTCCACGGACTCATGATCAGAACCGTCCCATATGGGATAGGAGAACGGTAGCTGTGGGCGGCAAACTGGGAGAGAGGCGTTGGTACAGTCCGGTTTTTTGCCAGGGATCTGACATGACGCTGCATCCATGAAAGCTCGGAGAGCGTCAGCCCGATCTCACACATATAACTTTCCATATTACTTTTTCCAAGATCCTTTTTCAGTGCATGCCGGAGAAGGGGTTCATTTTTTTGGATGGATCTTTTCAGCTTTTCAAGCTGTCTGAGACGAAAGGAAACGGGAAGAGTTTTCCCTGTTGAAAAAAAAGTACGCTGTCTTTCAAGCAGCTTTCTGATCTCTGATTCTGTCATAATAGTACCTCCACTGTCTGTTATAAAAATCCGGATTATCATTTTCGTGCATCAGAAAATCTGCCGGAATCAAAGTTCTGCGTTCCGGAACCGGGATGGTTTCATTTTACAGAAAAAAGGAACAGGTTTCAATGCTTTAAAGAATAGGTTTCGGCAGTTCCGAATCAGATAAAATCAGATTGCGGAAAAGTAGAATCATACAAGTGAAAAAATGACAGAAAGATTATAATATAATGGACTATGTATAAATGGAAAAGTTATGCAGGTATTATGAAAAAGAGGAGGAAAAAGATGAAAAACAAAAAAAGAGTGCTTGCTCTGATGCTGGCAGGAGTTCTGACGCTTGGATGTTTCCCAACTACGGTCGGAGCTGTGAATAATGCGTATGACGGAACAAAGCCGGCAGACGGAACAACAAAAAAGCAGCCATTTCTGGCAGGTACGGGTGGAAGTACGAATTTCAGAATCCCGGGACTTGTTACGTTGAATGACGGAACTCTTGTCGCATCCAGTGATGCACGCTGGAATGGCGGAGGTGACGGCGGCGGACTGGATACGATCGTTTCCCGTTCTACGGATAATGGTAAGACCTGGAGCTATACCTTTGCCAATTATTTAGGAGATAATGGAAATGTACATAATAACGGTTCTACGGCATTTATTGACCCGGCACTGACGACCGATGGTGGGACTGTTTATATGGCAGCGGATCTGTATCCGGCCGGAACAGCACTGAACAGTGCAAGTTATGCACCAAAGACAGGACACACGGGATATGATTCCCAGCATCGTCTTGTGCTTGCAAAAGCAACAGACAGTGTGACGGCCGCTTCTGATACAGCACAGCGTATGAATGCAGCATTTACTTATTATCTGGAAAAGAATCCGGATGAGAATGCCACTTCTTATTATCTGCTGAAGGATGCTTCGGGAAATACAGTCAGCGGTTATACGGTGGATGCGTATTTCAATATCACAGGAAACGGAGTCAATACGAATCTGTTCTGTGGAGATTCTCCGTACTTCCCGTATCCGACAGATTTTATTTATGTGACAAAATCTACAGACGGCGGAGAGACCTGGTCAGAGCCGACACTTCTGGATGTAAAGAAAGCATCCGAGCAGAGTCTGCTGGTAGGACCGGGACGCGGAATTGTGATCTCTACGGGAGAACATAAAGGAAGAATCGTATTTACATGTTATGAATTTACAAATGGTGACAAGAACAGTGCGGCAATCTATTCTGATGATAATGGGGTAACGTGGCACAGAGGAGCATCCGCAAAGAATTTTAGTTCTGAGGCAGTTGTCACAGAGGCAGACGGAAAGCTGTATATGTTTGTACGTCGTGAAAATGTCTACTATGTATCTAATGATGGCGGAGAGACCTGGTCAGATCCACAGGCAATGGGAATTTCCTATAATGCGACCTGTCAGCTTACAGCTACCACATATTCTGAGAAAATCAATGGAAAGACGGCCATCTTTTTTGCGTGCCCGTCCAATACATTCAGCCGTGCGGCAGGAAAGATCTACGTAGGACTGGTTCAGGATGACGGAAGTATTGACTGGGCATATGACTACAGTATTAATGGAAGTGCATACTATGCATATTCCTGTATTTCGGAGATGGCTAACGGAAATATCGGTCTTCTGTATGAAAGCAACGGAACTGCGATCACTTTCAAAGAGATCGCTCTGAAAGATATTGTCGGATCAGCTTCAGTAGGAAGTGTCTGGCTGACAGACAAGGATGGAAATGTGATCAGTTCAGACAGCATGAAATCTTCGCAGACAAAGACTTATGCGGTCAATGGAGTTGCAGAGGGGACATCGGTTGAAGTTACATCATCCGATGAGAGTGCCGTAACAGCCGTATATGAGAATGGAAAATTAAAAGTTACTTCAGGGCAGGTAGAAGGACTGAAGCAGGCAACTGTAACGGTTCATGCAGGTTCTTATGTCAGAATCCTGAAACTGAATATCAGTGATACAGAGAACTACAAAGTTGTAGAACTGAATATGGGAGGAACAAAATCCTATACAGATACAACCGGAAATTACAGCAGCACAGATACTTCAGCACTTGATAAAAATGTGGCAAAGGTGACGATGATAGGAGAAGATCCACAGGCACCGGAAGTAAAGACAGTCGCAGTAAAAGCAACCGCAACCGCAACATTTAACGGTGCAGAGCTGGATCTGGATGACTGCGAATATACTTTTGAAGCTACAGGAACAGACAACCGGTACAAAGTGAAAGCGACAACAGCAGACGGACAGACTGTCTACCTTGGAACAAGAGCAGCCGGTTCTAATAATGTTCCAAGTAGTACGACAGAAACTTCGATCACAGTTGCAAAGCATGATACAGACAGCTTGTTTACACTGACAGATAATGCAACAGGAAGTGTAGGAAATATTTTATGGTTCTGGAGTACTGATACATCCAAGCTGTATTTCGACAGGAACAGCAGAGTTGCTGACAACTGCTATTTTGAATTATATAAGAAGTCAGCTTCTGCACCGGAAGATTCTGCAGTACACGGATATCAGAAAGTGACAGCACTTGATGAGATCCAGGGTGGCGAAAAATATCTGATCGTGACAAAGGCAGATGCAAATGGTAATAAATATGTAGTTGTACCATCTGCAGCAGTTATGGCAAATCGTTATGAGCATGTAGGAAAGCTGAAGACCAATACAGAGGGAACACCGGGAAGTACACAGATTACTTTCGAGGGAACAGGCGAAGGAACAACTTCTGTTACCATCGGTGCAGTTACCTATTATGTTGTAGTAAAAAATGAAGTACAGAAAGTGGAACTGAAAGTCGGAGAGAAATTCCTTGCACCTGGAAAGCTGATGCAGCAGGAAAGCGGTCAGGAGATTGTTTCTCTTACAGCAAATGGCGATCAGCCTCCATATGTGAAAAATACAGAGATCGTATCAGGAAAAGAATATCTGATCGGTCAGAGCTCTTATGTACTGGTAAACAGCCAGAGTACTGCATCAGGAACACCGACAGGACTTGCAATGAAGGCAGCAGACCTTGAGTCGGATGACCAGTCTGCTTATATGTGGACTGTGAAAGCGGTTGACGGAGGATATACAATCCAGGATGTCAACGGAAAATATTTAAGTTTTAACGGAAGTAATGTAGGACTGAGCGATACAGCTCAGACACTGACAGTAGGAAATGGAGCATCTGATGGATTTGGTATTTCCTATGGCGGACAGTATCTGAACAACTACGGCCGCAGCAATACAAAGGTTGCCGGCTATTCTGCAAATGACAATGACTGGTATTTATTTGCACCGGAAACAGGCTATTTCGTTACCGCAGAAAAAGCAGGAACAACAACCGTTGTGATCGGTGGAGTGACATACGAGATCGTTGTAACAGAGACAGTGACAGAGTGTAAGCATGAAAATACAGAAAGAGTCGGAGTAAAGGATCCTACCTGTACGGAACCGGGATCTACAGGAAAGCTTGTTTGTAAAGACTGCAATGAGACACTGGAAGAAGCAACAGAGATCGCAGCAACAGGTCACAGCTATGGAGAATGGACTGTTGTAAAAGCGGCCACAACAGAGGAAGAGGGGCTTGAAAAGAGAGTTTGCGAGAAGTGTGATGCAGAGCAGACAAGAAGTATTCCGAAGCTGGAAAAACCGGATCAGCCGTCTGATACGCAGAAACCGTCCGATAATCAGAAACCATCTGACAACAAAACTGCCGGAACAACAGTCACAGGCAGCAAGGCAGCTAAGACCGGAGATGTTTCCAATGTACTCCTTCCGGGAATGACCATGCTTCTTGCAGGTGGTGCTGCAGCCGGAACACTGCTTGGGAAAAAAAGAAAGAAATAAAAATCAGGATTTATAATGGATCAGAGCGATTATAAAATCTGAAAAATAAGACAGACTAATTTCAACCCTTTCTATTGGAAGGGTTGAAATTTTTTGCCCTTTGAGAAATAATATGGTCAGAGAAGTCTGGTATCGACAGAAAGAAATGGAGAGAAAAGATGGGAATTTTTGACATTATCGGACCGGTTATGGTCGGACCGTCCAGCTCTCATACCGCAGGGGCGGCGAGAATTGGTTTTGTGGCAAGAAATCTGCTGGGAGAAGATGTGAAAGAGGCAAGGATCCTCCTTTATGGATCCTTTCTTGCAACCGGGAAAGGGCATGGAACGGATAAGGCACTTGTGGCAGGACTCCTGGGAATGAGTCCTGACGATGGAAGAATTGCTGACAGTCTGAGGATTGCAGAAGAAAAGAAAGTCGGAATTGAGTTCGGAGAAGCAAGATTAAAGGAAGGACATCCCAATACAGTGGAACTGAAATTAAAAGGAGTTTCAGGGAAAAAACTGGATATTATTGGAGAATCCATCGGTGGAGGGAGGATCAATATCGCACAGATTGATGGGATTGAAACGAATTTTTCAGGTGAAAATCCGACCTTGATCGTCCATAATCAGGATCAGCCGGGGCATGTGGCAGAGGTGACTTCCATGCTTGCACAGAAAAAGATCAATATTGCAACGCTTCAGTTATATCGCTCCGGTAAAGGCGGTCGTGCAGTCATGGTTGTGGAATGTGATCAGGATGTGCCGGAAGACGGACTGGAGTGGCTGGAAAAAGTGGAAGGAATCATCAAAGTGACCTATCTGAAGAAAGCCGGAGGAAGATAAGCATGGAATATCATAGTATCAGACAGTTGGAAGAACTTTGCAAGACAGAACAGAAGCCGGTATGGAAGATCGTACTGAAGGCAGAGCAGACAGAGACAGATGAGACAGAAAAACAGATTTTTGAAAGAATGCGTCAGATGTATCATGAAATGAAAGCGGCAGATGAGGGATATGCTGCAGAGCTTCGTTCGGCAAGCGGTATGGCTGGCGGGGATGGAGAAAAAATGCACCGGTTTAATGTGACCGGCAAAAATCTGTGCAGTGGATACATGGCTCTGGCAATGGAAAAAGCATTGAAAATGGGAGAATCCAATGCCTGTATGAAGCGGATCGTTGCCGCTCCGACTGCAGGTTCATGCGGAGTGATCCCTGCAGTACTTATAAGTTATGAGGAAGTTGTGGCAGAATCAGAGGAATCAGGAGATGATCCGGCAGAAGACCGGATGGTACAGGCACTTTTTACTGCAGTGGGAATTGGTAAAGTGATTGCAGAAAATGCGTCCATCGCAGGAGCATCCGGCGGATGTCAGGCAGAGATCGGGACGGCAGCGGCCATGGCAGCCGGGGCGTTGACTTTCTTACAGGGGGGTACGACCCGGCAGATTATGCAGGCAGCAGCCTTTGCCCTGAAAAATATGTTGGGGCTGACGTGTGATCCGGTGGGAGGACTGGTGGAAGTCCCCTGTATCAAGCGGAATGTTGCGGGAGTAGTCAATGCAATATCTGCCGCACAGCTCGCCATGGCAGGAATAGTCAGTGCGATATCACCGGATGATACGATCGACAGTATGAGACGAATCGGGAATGAACTTCCTGTTTGTCTGAAGGAAACCGGTATGGGTGGACTTGCTGTGACGGAATCTGCAAAAAAGATTATGAAAAAAATGTTAAATGTTACAGAAATGTTAAAAATAGATTGAATTTTCATCGATTATTTATTATAATGATGCTAGGGTCAAAAGGTCTAAGCCCACATGAGCTTGCTCATAGGTGGGTGAAAGACCTT
>OHAG01002279.1_pt1 | contig 10827 bp, 7 predicted proteins | sample 1577081 | NCBI WGS metagenome assembly OHAG01 (sample SAMEA3541513, study PRJEB24748) | human gut metagenome | biome: human gut; feature: human-associated habitat; material: faeces | place: China | collected 2012
TATTAGGCGTAAATATCAAGACTCTGCAGTATCAGGTACCTGGCGGTATGCTTTCTAACCTGGTTAGCCAGTTAAAGGAAGCTGGACAGGAAGACAAGTATCAGCAGGTTCTGGAGGAGATCCCGAGAGTACGTAAAGACTTCGGTGAGCCGCCTCTGGTTACCCCATCTTCCCAGATCGTTGGTACCCAGGCAGTTCTTAACGTATTAATGGGCGAGCGTTACAAGATGGTTCCAAAGGAGTCCAAGAAGATCATGCTTGGTGAATTTGGCCAGACTGTTAAGCCATTTAACCCAGAAGTACAGAAGAAGATCATCGGCGATGAGACTCCGATTACCTGCAGACCTGCAGATTTAATTGCACCTCAGATGCCTCAGTTCGAGAAGGAATGCGCTCAGTGGAAGCAGCAGGATGAGGACGTATTAAGCTACGCCCTGTTCCCAAATGTTGCCAAGGAGTTCTTCCAGTACAGAGAAGCTCAGCAGAAGAAAGTAGATGCTACTGTAGCTGATAAAGAGAATAAGGCTTATCCAGTGTAATTTTGGTATATCCGGAATAAGATAAGTATGGAACGCGTCCCTTTGTGGGGCGCGTTTTTTTCATTAGTTTTTTGTCTCTGCATCTGGCGTAAATCTGTTGGAGATGGTACACTGATATACCAGAAGATGTTTTGTCCAATGAGGAGGGGGAACATGCTGAAAGTATTGATCGCAGATGATGAAGAAAAGATCTGTCAGCTGATCATAAAGCTGATCAACTGGGAAGAAATGGGGTTAAAAATAGCGGCAACTGCTTCTAATGGTATTGAGGCGTTAGAGCAGGCAGAAATCTGTAAACCGGAGATCGTGATCACAGACATACGGATGCCTGGAATTGATGGGATGGAACTGATCCGGAAAGTAAAAGAAAAACTGCCGGATACAGAGATCATCATAATCAGTGGATACAGACATTTTGAATATGCCCAGACGGCGATCCGTTATGGTGTGAGAAATTATCTCTTAAAGCCTATAAAAAAAGAGGAATTACGGGATACTTTACAAAAGATCGCAGATATTAACAGGGAGAAAAATGAACAGTTAAATTTTGAAGAAAGAGTCCGCCTTGCCTTAAAAAATGATGCCGGAAAGTTGCGTACCAGTTTTATTTCCCGCATGATCTACGGAGACCGGGAGCGGGAAAATATTATCAGCCTGAAAGAACTGAACAATCAGTATCATTTCCATTTCCGTGAGGGAGTATTCCAGGTTGCAGCCATCAAATTTGACCATGTAAACCACAATGACAGCTGTATCTCCTTCCTGGCAGACAAGGCAGCAGGCCTGGCGTTACAGTATCTGGAACCGGTATGTTTTGACCATGAGGTTTATGCAGAGTGTTCTACCTTTTATCTTCTGTTGAATTTTGGGGAAGAGGAGAGTAAAAATGTGCGGAAAAATGTGCGCCAGATGCTGGATGAACTGAAAGCCCAGGAAAGTATTTTAAATGGAATGAGTGTTAGCATAGGAATGGGAAGCATGGTAAACACAGCGGGCAGTATCAGGAAGTCTTTTCTGGACGCTGTATTTATGATAAAGCAGAGGCTTCTTTTAGGAACCGGGCGGATGCTGGAAATGGATGAAGCACAACAGAGAAAAAACTCTGATTTTATAAACAGTGAGGCATTTTACCGTTTTAACAGGGAAATGGAACGGGCAGTCGAAGCTTTAAATGTAGTGGAGACAAGGCGGACTATTGAAGGTTTGCGGGATGTATTAAAGAACTATCCGGGGATCACCGGTTATGAGATCCTGCAGATGACTAAGGAGGCCTGCAATCATTATCTGTTCTGCATGAAGAGCAGGGGGATCCGTGTGGACAATGAAGCTAAATTTGTGGAAGAATTCAGCAAAGACGCAGGGGAATGTGCAGATATAGAAGAACTGTTCCGTCTTTTAGGGGGGACGATAGGAAGATCCCTGCAAAAGGCTTCTGAAGCGAAGAGAGCAGAAGATAACCGGCCTATACGGCAGGCAAAGCAGTATATAGAAGAAAATTACAGCCGTTCTCTTACCTTAGAAGAAGTAAGTGAGATGGCTGGCTTTGCTCCTGGATATTTCAGCACGCTTTTTAAGAAAGAAACAGGGGTGACTTTTCTGGAATTTTTGCAGTCAGTGCGTATGGATGCAGCGAAAAAACTGCTGGTTTCCGGAAATGAGGGAATGAATGTGATCTGCGAAAAGGTAGGCTATGCAGATGTGAAATATTTCACGAAATGTTTTATAAAATATACCGGACTGAAGCCGGGAGAGTACAGGAAGATCTATTCATGAATAAAGAAAGTTATCTTTTTGACCGTATACGTTGGGGCGCAGCGATTTTTTTGATTTTTCATATCAGTCTGTTGTTTATCCTGTTCCTTCAGGATTGGAAGACGGAGAAAATGAAGTGGTTTATTTTGTTTTTAGGAGTGCTTTATGTTATCCTACTTTATGCCGCTTATCAGCTGATCTACCGGCCTTTAAAAGTGAACAGCCGGATAAAGGCGGCTTTTGCCAGAGGGGACAGTTATGAGGATATTTACCATATGCCTTATCTTTTAAATGAGGAAGAGCAGAATATGCTGCGTCGTTTTTATGCCCTGTTAGACAAAAGCGAGCTGATCACTGTATCTAAGAAAAAATCGGAATATCTGGCATTACAGAATCAGATCAATCCCCATTTTCTTTATAATACTCTGGAAGGCATCCGGGCAGAGGCGCTGATCGCAGGGGTGGATTCCATTGCGGAGATGACGGAGGCACTGGCAACTTACTTCCGTTATACCATTTCCCAGGTAAATAACCTGGTCACATTGGAAGAAGAACTGGCAAATGTGGAAAATTATTATTATATCCAACAGTTTCGTTTTGGCAGCAAGCTGGATCTGAGGATCCGCTATGACTGTGAGGATGAAGAGGAAGCGCTTATGTGCCAGCTTCCCAAGCTGACTTTGCAGCCGATCGTGGAAAATTCCATTTATCATGGACTGGAACGCAAGATTGGAACAGGTCATCTGGATATTAAGGTCACTGTGACAGACAGCCATCTGATCATTATGATCTCAGATGATGGTGTAGGCATTGAAAAAGGTCAGGTGAAGATTATGAATGAACAGCTGAGAGCACTGAGACTGGAGGAGGAAAACAACGGGGAAACCGGTAAAAAAGGCGGAATTGCAGTTAAAAATGTAAATAACCGTATTAAGCTTTTGTTTGGGGAAGAATATGGCATTTATATCTACAGCCAGCCGGATGTGGGAACGGATGTGGAGATCACACTTCCGGTCGTAAGGAATTGATGTAATGAACATGCTGAGAAACAGGAGGCAGCTATGAAACAGGAAATACTTCGTTTTGAAAATGTGACCTGCAAAAAAGACGGGGCTGTTTATTTGGATAATTTCAGTTTTTATATGACTGCAGGTGAGATCGTAGGGTTGCTTTCTGTCAATGACCGGGGGATCAAAGAACTGATCGAACTGACGGCAAAGAACCATCCTATTGATGCAGGAAGAGTGTATATGGGTGGCAAATTGGTAAACAGTTATTTAAATCAGGAGGAAACATCTAACCGTATTTACCAGATCGACCAGAAAAGCTCTCTGATCAATAATCTGTCTATAACGGATAACCTGTTTGTTATGCGCCCAGGATTTAAGAAACAGGTGATCAATGAATGGGTTTTAAGAGAACAGGCAGACAGAGTCTTAAAACAGCTCTCCATGGATCTGGATCTGAATAAAAGGGTGGAAAGGCTTACTACCATGGAGCGGATCATGGTGGAGATCGCCAAGGCCTATTTAATGGGAAGCAAGCTTTTAGTGGTGCTGTATCCGGAAAAACTGATCGGTCAGGCAGATTTCCCGCAGTTTCACCAGCTTTTAAGAAAAATGCAGAGCATGGGGATCTCTACGCTGTATTTCTGCTATCATCACTGGATCATGTTTAAGATCTGCGACAGGATCGCCCTGTTTTCCAGAGGAAGGATAAAAAAATTATTTGAACCAGAGGAATTCAAGGAAGAGGCTATAGCTCCCTATATTTATTATTTTAAAGAAAATACAGTATTTAAGCCGAAAGTGGATCAGGGATATATGCTGGAGCTAAAAAACATTACAGATGGGGACATACATAACCTGAGTCTGGGAATTAAGCCTGGGGAATGCATTACGCTTTTGGATTCAGATGACCAGATCATGGACCGGCTGACCGGGATCCTTGCAGGGGAATACGTGGACTATGAGGGAGATATTTTCTGCTCACACAAAAAAATGGAAAAAAAAGTAAAAAGCAGCCTGGACCGGGGAATGATCGTTTTAGATGATAATCCAGCGCAGTCTTTCCTTTTTTCGGAAATGTCCTATCTGGAAAACCTTACCTTTTTACTGGACCGTAAATTAAAGAAAAGCATTTTAAAGCAGTCATATATTAACAGTGTGCGCAGTGAATATTATGGGGAAGCAGGAGATGTTATTGACACAAAATATATTGATTCCCTTTCTTTAAAGGAAAAATATGGGCTGATCTATAATAAAATAAGCCTGTTCCATCCTAAGATCCTGGTGGTAAAAAAGCCTTTTGCTTATGGGGATATGCATTGCCGTACCTATATTTTAAAACGGATGCAGGAACTGAAGGCAGCAGGAGTATCTATTCTGCTTTTGACCGGCTATCTTACAGATTGCGTATATATATCAGACCATATCGGGATCGTAAAAGACGGAAGTTTTTCTGTACTGTTAGAGCCACAGGAGTACGGGATCACCAGCAGACTTTTTTGATAGATGTCTGCATTATTCTGAAAAATGTCTACCCTATTCTAAAAAGTGTCCCCTTATTAATTCCTCCTGTTCTGTTATAATTTTCTTAATAAAAGAACAGGAGGGGTAAATGATAATGGAACAGTTAATGAGAGAAAAACTCCTTACAGTAAAAAAAGAGATGGAAGGCTTTATGAAGGAAAGCGTTCCATTTTGGCTTGAAAATGGAATCGATAAAGAATACGGCGGTTATCTGGTATGCTTTGATTCCAAAGGAAAGCTGATGAAGGAATTGGCAGTATTAACTCCTGAGGATAAAATGATCGTAACCCAGACACGTATGATCTGGGGATTTTCGGCACTTCTTCGCAATGGCCTGGCAAAACGTTATGGCTGGGAAGAAAAATGCAAAGAAGCAGCAAAACAGGGTGTAGATTTCTTCATTGATAAATTCTGGGATAAGAAGAACACCGGCTGGGCATGGGTAACAGACCGGAAGGGAAATGTCCTGGATAATGGGAAACTGGTTTACGGACAGACCTTTGCAATCTATGCGTTAGCTGAATATTATATGGCTACCGGTGATGAGCGAGGTATCGAATATGCGGAAAAAACCTTTGATGCTCTGAAAAAATATGCAGCAGACACTTTCTACGGCGGCTATTTTGAGAACTTCAAAGAGGACTGGACACTGGAAAGTGCCGGAGTTTATGGAGGAGACCTGAAATCCCTGGATATCCACATGCACACCATGGAAGCATATACAACTCTTTATGAGGCAACCCACAAGGAAGTACATAAGAGAGCTCTTCAGGAAATCATTGATATTGTGTTAAAACACATGGTTGATTATGATTTCTGGTGTGGAAGAAATCAGTTTAGTATTGATTTTACACCAAAGCCGGCTATTTCCATTCGCAGAACCTGGAATTATGACAGAGATCCGGAAAGTGCTAACAAAAATCCATTAGATACTACTTCTTATGGACACAATATTGAACTGATCTGGCTGTTGAACCGTGCATATGAAGTGCTGGGACTTCCGCCTGCCAGAGAATTTACCAGAAAATTTGCAGATTACACACTGGCAAATGGCTGGGACAATATCCACGGCGGTATTTACAGAGATGGAATGCACGATGGCCGTATTGTTGTAACAGATAAAGAATGGTGGCAGAACTTTGAGTCACTGACAGGTTTCCTTGATTCCTATCAGGCTACTGAGGATGAGAGATATCTGGATACCTTCATAAAGTTATGGGAATTTGATAAGAAATATTTCTATAATCCGGAGGTTGGAGAGTCCAGACAGTTGCTTTTAGCAGATGGAACACCGGTGATCGATGATACCGGAAATCAGTGGAAATGTATTTATCATACAGACCGTGCTATGATGGAGTGCTGTCTGAGGATCGAATCACTGACGGAATAATGTCAGCACAGTCGCAAAGCATCTTTGAAAGGAAGCAAATATGGGAGAAAAGAAGGCAGAGGTGCCTGTGGGGAAAGAACTGGTCCGAATGACAGGCATTATGAAAGAGTTTCCCGGTGTAAAGGCCTTGGATAATGTAAAACTGGACCTGTATGCCGGAGAGGTGCTGGCACTGTTGGGGGAAAACGGTGCAGGTAAGTCAACACTGATGAAGATCCTTTCAGGTGTTTATCAGAGAGATGATGGAGAGATCATCCTGTTTGGGAACAAGATCGGTGAGTGGGATGCAAATAAGGCAAAAAATGCAGGTGTGTCCATTATCCATCAGGAATTAAATATGTGTACTCATTTAAGTGTGGCGGAGAATATTTTCCTGGGACGGGAACTGATAAAAAATGGCCGTCTGGACAATGAACGTATGAACCAGGAAACAAAAGAGATCCTTCATAAGTTAAATATTGATATTGATCCAAGGGAACAGGTCAGTGAACTGGCTGTATCCAAACAGCAGATGGTGGAGATCGCAAAGGCACTTTCACAGAATGCCAAAGTATTGATCATGGATGAACCTACTTCAGCACTTACATCCAAGGAGATCGATGAGCTGTTTAAGATCATCCACCAGTTAAAGTCGGAGGGTATCGGTATTATCTACATATCCCACCGTCTGGAGGAACTGCAGCACATTGTAGACCGTGTTATCATCATGCGCGATGGAAAATACATTACCCAGATGCCGTATGATATTAACAGGATGGATGAGATCATTGCCAACATGGTAGGACATGAGATCAAGGAGAAATTCCCAAGAGTGTCCTGTGAAAAAGGCAAAAAGATCCTGGAAGTAAAGCATCTGAATGCAGGAAGAATGGTCCGGGACATTAATCTGGAATTATATGAAGGTGAGATCGTAGGAATTGCAGGACTGATGGGTGCAGGACGTACAGAAACAACCCGTGCGATCTTCGGTATTGATCCGAAAGAAAGCGGAGAGATCTTTATTGATGGAAAAGAGGTAAAGATCAGCTGTCCGGCAGATTCCATTAAAGCAGGTCTGGTACTGGCACCTGAGGACAGAAAAAAAGACGGTCTCTGTACAAGACTTAGTATTGCAGATAATATTGCCCTTCCGAATCTGGATATACTTTGTGAAGGTCCAGTGGGGACTGTAAACCGGAAAAAAGAAAAAGCAATGGTTGATAATGCTGTAAAAGCCCTGAAGATCAAGCTTCCTAACGCACAGGTAGATGCAGGAAGCCTTTCAGGAGGAAATCAGCAGAAAGTGGTAGTTGCCAAGTGGCTGGCCAGAAATTCAAGAGTTGTTATCTTTGATGAGCCTACCAGAGGTATTGATGTAGCTGCCAAGGTAGAGATCTATAACCTGATGAATCAGCTGAAGCAAAATGGCATTGGTGTTATGTTTGTTTCTTCTGAAATGCCAGAGGTAATGGGAATGAGTGACCGCATTATTGTTATGTGTGATGGCCGTATTACCGGAGAACTTTCAGCAGAAGAGGCCACCCAGGATATGATCTTAACTAAGGCAACGCAGTTTGAACAGAAAACAGCGTTATAACGAATTTTGGATTTAATCTCATCAAGGAGGGACAATATGAGTAGTTCAAGTGATAAAAAGCCCGGTGTACTGGGGCGTTTCCTTTCCCAGAGGGGAATGGGACAGGTTATAACCGTAACAATAGGTCTGATCGTTTTATGTCTGGTGTTTGGATTTATCAATCCTAATTTCTTTACTTACAGAAATACAGCGAACCTGCTGCGCCAGATCGCACCTACACTTCTGATCGGTGTAGGACAGTCCTATGTATTATTTACAGGAAATATCGATCTTTCTATTGGTTCTGTAGTAGGTATGAGCTGTATGATCTCAGCAACCCTAATGTGTCATGGAATGAATCCGTGGGTTGCAGTGGTTATCACATTGGTTGTGTGCCTGTTAGTTGGTTATGTAAATGGCATTCTGGTATCAAAATGCAAGCTGCCACCTTTCATCGCAACCTTAGGTACAATGACAATTGCAAGAGGTATTGCACAGATCGTCAATGGTAATTACAATACAGACTCCATTGGTGAAGCTGCAAAAGGTTTCCGTACCTTCTTCTACAGTGGTAAGATATTAGGTATCTTCAGTGCTTTCTGGATCGCTCTGGTGATCTGGTTCATCTTTAACTACATAATGAGCTGTACCAGAACCGGCCGTCATATTTACGCAACAGGAAGTAATATTGATGCAGCAAGACTTTCCGGTGTTAATGTAGACAATACAGTTATCTATGTTTACGTTGTAGCTGCTTTTTGTGCCTGCATAACAGGTCTGATCACCTGTGCTTCAACTGGTACAGGTACTATGGATGCTGGTACATCTTATGAAATGTATGCAGTAGCAGCTTCTGTAATCGGCGGCGTATCTACATTAGGTGGTTCCGGTATTTTACTTGGTACTGTGATCGGTTCCGGTATCTGGGGTGTTTTACAGAATGGTCTTCAGTTTGCAGGAGCACCGGTTGCTATCAGAAATATCGTGATCGGTATTATCGTAGTTGTTGCAGTACTTATGGACGTAATCGTAAGAAGCGGCAGAGGCAAGAGCAAAAAACATAAAAACAACTAAAAAATAGGTAAAATGAAGGTAAAGACGAAGGTAAAGCATAAAAATGCTTTCACAATAAAGAAAGGAAAGGTATAGTATTATGAGGAAAAAAGCGATTTCAATGATTCTGGCGGCAGCACTTGGTTCTGCATTATTAGCAGGCTGCTCATCTGCTCCAAAGGAGACAACTGCAGCAGCTACAACAGCTGAAACAACTGCAGAGGAGAAGAAGGAAGAAAGCAAAGCTGAGGAAACCAAAGCAGAAGAGAAGAAAGAAGAGGCTGCTGGCAATGATATGCTGTCCGGGGAAACAGGAGACATTGCAAAGGCCGGAGATGGAAAAGGACAGAAGGTAGTTCTTATCACCATTGACTCTATGGATCAGCACTGGGTAAACATGGACAAGGGCTGCAAGCAGGCAGCAGAAGAGCTTGGCTGTGATTATAAGTGGATCGCTCATGATGTAAAAGATGACGCAAAGCAGATCGAGTGTGTAAACAATGCAGTAGCTGATGGCGCAACCGCTATCCTGGTAGCTGCAAATGGTCCTGACGCTATCACAGCAGCTCTGGAAGAAGCAGATCAGGCTGGTGTTAAGATCGTTCAGGTTGACTCTTTTGCAAATTATCCTTGTGTACAGAAGTTAGGAACTGACAACCGTGCAGCAGGAAAGACTGCTGGTGAGCAGGTTCTGGCAGCTCTGGAAGCTAAGGGAGTTAAAGAAGGCAAGATCGGTATCGTTTCTGTAAACGCAGCAACTACTTCTACTGTAGACCGTGACGAAGGCTTCCGTTCCGCATTTGAAGGAACCGCTTTTGAGATCCTTGAAACACAGTATGCAGATGGCGATGCAGCAAAATCTAAAGATGCAGCAGCTAACTTTATTTCCCAGGGTTGTGTAGCACTGTTTGGTGCAAATGAAGGCTCCTGCGTTGGTGTTGGTAATGCAGTTGCAGAAGATGGAAATAACATTGTAGCAGCAGGTATGGATAAGTCTGATGCAGTTATCCAGCTGATCAAAGATGGTGCTCTGATCTGTACAATGGCTCAGAATCCTGATGTTATGGGTTATGAAGGCATGTATGCAGCGATCACCGCTATTAATGATGGAAAAGTAGCTCCTGAATATATTGATACTGGCGTTTCTATCTTAAATTTAGATGCAGTTAAATAATCAGGCTGTTTAAAGAAACAAAGTGAGGAAAAATATGCTCCGGCAGGTATATCAGCCTGCCGGAGCTGTTTTCATTGCTGCACATAATGTACTCTCGCAAAGGCAAGTGCAGGAAAGACTCTGAGAGTACATCATAGAAGAAGGGAGAGACTGTATGTATCTGTATGGATTTGATATTGGAGGCACAAAATGTGCAGTGATCCTGGCGAAGGTGGAAGGAGACCAGGTAGATTTTCTGGAGCGGTATGAGATGAAAACACTGGGAGATTGGAAAAAGGTCCTTGATGAATTATCTGAAAATGCTTTGATGATAGCAAAGAAATATGGGCTGACAACAGGGACTGAGGGTGAAAATTGTGTTATCTGTGGGGGGATTTCCTGTGGCGGTCCTTTAAGTCCCGACAGGAAGTGGATATTATCGCCGCCGAATCTTCAGGGCTGGGATCAGGTGCCTGTAGTGGAATATCTTGAGGAGAAGCTGGGAATCCCTGTGAAAATGGAAAATGATGCAGATGCAGGAGCTTTGGCAGAATGGAAGTTCGGGGCCGGAAAAGGCTGTCAGAATATGATATTTCTTACTTTTGGCACAGGTCTTGGTTCCGGTCTTATCCTTAATGGACAGTTATACCGGGGAAGTACCGGTATGGCTGGGGAAGCAGGACACATACGTATGGAAAATGAGGGACCAAAAGGATATGGAAAAGTAGGTAGCCTGGAAGGTTTCTGCTCTGGAGGAGGTATCAGCAGGCTTGCCGGATATTTTGGCACAGAAGGAAGCGCAAAGGAGCTGGCAGAACGGGCTGAGGCCGGGGATGAGAGAGCTTTAGCAGTGT
>OHAG01002281.1_pt1 | contig 10799 bp, 9 predicted proteins | sample 1577081 | NCBI WGS metagenome assembly OHAG01 (sample SAMEA3541513, study PRJEB24748) | human gut metagenome | biome: human gut; feature: human-associated habitat; material: faeces | place: China | collected 2012
ACAGCCGCGTGGAATGGTGCGCCTGTTTCGTTTCATGGTGCTACAATCAAGCCGGAAAGAGCGAGCCGCGCTTTGCCGGGTGCCAGTCACAGGGCGTACCCTGGTTCCAGTCACGCGGGCAATGGGGCGCGAGGGGCTATGAGAATATCGCCCCCGGCGACGCTATCTTTTTCGACTGGGACGGGGACGGGAGCGCAGACCATGTGGGGCTTGTTATCGGAACGGACGGGGAGCGCGTCTATACCGTCGAGGGCAATTCCGGCGACGCCTGCAAGATAAAGAGCTACCCCGTCAATTACTCCTGTATCAAAGGCTATGGGCTGATGAACTGGAATTAACATATTTTTGAGCAAAGAAAGGAGAAATTTATTGATGGCTATGAACAAAATTGAACGTATCGACAAAGAGATTGCAAAGACCCGCGAGAAAATCACCGAGTACCAGAACAGATTAAGGGGGCTTGAAGCGCAGAAAACCGAAGCGGAAAACCTGCAAATCGTACAGCTTGTGCGCTCCATGCGCCTTTCCCCGCATGAGCTTTCCGCTATGCTTTCCGGCGGCGGTATTCCGGGCATGGAAGCCGCGCCGGGCTACCCCGCAGAACCCGCAGACCACGACACCGAAGAAATGGAGGACACCGAGAATGAATAAGAAAATCCTTAGAACCTTGACCGCACTCTGCGCCGCCCTCATGCTGACGGGCGGCTTTTCCGTCACCGCCTTTGCACAGACCCCGGAGGGACAGGACGCGACCGACGACAGCGGCGTTGTCTATGAGGAACCCGAAAAGGAAGAACCCCTTACCCCGGACGGGAACGCGACCCTTGTAGACGATTTCGGCGGCAACAAGCAGCTTATCACAGTGACGACCAAAAACGGCAATTACTTTTATATCCTTATCGACCGGGACGACGAGGGCGAGGACACCGTACATTTCCTTAATCAAGTGGACGAAGCCGACCTTATGGCACTCATGGAGGACGGAAGCACCGAAGCAGCCCCGCCCGCCGTTTGCAGTTGCACCGATAAATGCGAAGCCGGAAAGGTAAATGTGAGCTGCCCTGTCTGCAAGGACAACATGACCGCTTGCAGCGGCAAGGAAGCGGAGCCGGAAACCGAGAAACCAACAGAGCAGCCCAAAGAGAAAGGCAATACAGGCGGGCTTGTGCTTTTCCTTGTCGTGGCACTTCTTGGCGGCGGGGGCGCGTTCTATTATTTTAAGTTTATGAAGCCAAAGCAGAACGTCAAGGGCGACACCGACCTTGAAGATTTCGATTTTGACGATTACGACGAGGACGAGGGGGACGGGCTTTCTGATGAAGAACAGGAGGACGAGGAAGCATGACGCTTTTTACCGAAAACCCTTTAGAAAAAATGATGGTACAAAGACCCACCGGGCGGCGTGACAGTGCGCCGCCCGTTCCAAAATCCCCGGCGTGTATGCGTTGCCCTTATAAGGCGCAATCCCCCTGTATCGGCTATTGTCTGAAACAGGCACAGGAGAAGAAGCACACCGCGCCGGAACGCTGAAAGGAGGATTTTTTCATGGCATTTAGACTTGTGATTGCAGAAAAGCCGAGCGTGGCGCAGACTATCGCCGCCGCGCTTGGCATTAAGGGGAAACAGGACGGGTATATCGAGGGCGGCGGCTACCTCATTTCATGGTGCGTCGGGCATTTGGTACAGCTTGCGGAAGCTGCCGCCTACGGGGAGCAATATAAAAAATGGAGTTTTGACAGCTTACCCATTCTGCCGGAGGAATGGCAGTACGCCGTTGACCCGGACAAGGGGAAGCAATTCAAAACCATTAAAGAGCTTATGCACCGCGCCGACGTTTCCGAAGTGGTAAATGCGTGTGACGCGGGGCGCGAGGGTGAATTGATTTTCCGCTTTGTCTACGAAGTGGCGGGCTGCAAGAAGCCCATGCGCCGCTTGTGGATTTCTTCAATGGAGGACGGGGCGATTAAGGCGGGCTTTGCTTCCCTCAAAGACGGGCGGGACTATGGCGCGCTCTTTGCGTCCGCCCTCTGCCGCGCAAAGGCTGACTGGCTTATCGGCATTAACGCCACCCGGCTTTTCTCCTGCCTGTATGGAAAGACCTTGAACGTGGGGCGCGTCCAGACCCCGACCTTAAAAATGCTCACCGACCGGGACGCGGCTATCTCCCATTTCCAGAAAGAAAAATATTATCATGTTCGCCTTGATTTATCCGGCGCGGACGCGGCAAGCGAAAGGATTTCGGACAAGGCAGAAGCCGACGCGCTGAAAGGGGCTTGCGAAGCGGGAAAGGCGGTATGCGTTTCCCTTACCAGAGAGAAGAAAACCGCAGCCCCGCCAAAGCTCTTTGACCTTACCTCTTTGCAGCGGGAAACGAACCGCATTTTCGGTTACACCGCAAAGCAGACCCTTGACCTTGCACAATCCCTTTATGAAAAGCGGCTCCTTACTTATCCGAGGACGGACAGCAGCTTTCTTACTGACGACATGGGCGGCACCGCAGCGGACATTATCGCGCTGCTCTGCGAAAAGCTCCCCTTTATGGCGGGCGCGGACTTCACGCCGGAGATTGCAAAGGTATTAGACAGCAAGAAAGTATCAGACCACCACGCAATCATTCCCACTATGGAGCTTGCAAAGGCTGACCCGGACGCGCTGCCGGAAAGCGAGAAGAATATCCTTACCCTTGCGGGGGCGCGTCTGCTTTTTGCCACCGCCGAGCCGCATATTTATGAAGCGGTTACGGCGGTTTTCTCATGCGCCGGGACAGACTTCACCGCAAGGGGAAAGACCGTACTTGCGGAGGGTTGGAAAGAGCTTGAACGCAGATACCGGGCGACGCTGAAAGATAAGCCCGAAGCAGAGGACGGGGAAAATGAGGGCGTGACGCTGCCGGAGCTTTCCGAGGGACAGAACTTTCCTAACCCCGCCGCAAAAGTAACGGAGCATACCACAACGCCGCCGAAGCCCCACAGCGAAGCGTCGCTTCTCTCTGCTATGGAGCGAGCCGGGAACGGGGACACCGACCCGGACGCGGAACGCCGGGGGCTTGGCACTCCCGCCACCCGCGCCGCCGTCATTGAAAAACTGGTAAAGGGCGGCTTTGCAGAGCGCAAGGGGAAGCAGCTTATCCCCACGCAGAACGGAGCCGCCCTTATATCAGTCTTGCCGGATATGCTCACTTCCCCGCAGCTTACCGCAGAATGGGAAAACAATCTGACGCAGATAGCAAAGGGAGCCGCAGACCCCGGCGAATTTCTGTCCGGCATTGAAGCTATGGCGCGGGAGCTTGTGCAGACACACGCCGCAGCACTGGACGGGAAAAAGGATTTGTTCCGGGAGGAAAAGCCCTCTGTCGGCAAATGCCCCCGTTGCGGTTCCCCCGTCCATGAGGGGAAGAAAAACTATTATTGCAGCAACAAAGAATGTGCCTTTGTCATGTGGAAGAATGACCGCTTTTTCGAGGAACGCAAGACCGCTTTTTCCGCGAAGATTGCCGCCGCGCTCCTTAAATCCGGCAAAGTGAATGTGAAGAAGCTCTATTCCCCGAAAACAGGCAAGACCTATGACGGAACTATCGTTCTGGCTGACACTGGCGGGAAATACGTCAACTACCGTATCGAAGTACAGAAGAACTAAAAACTTGAATAGCAAGCATAGGAAGCGGGTACCCACTTCCGTAAATCCCTGTCCTGCCGCTGACGCGCCGGACGGGGATTTTGCTTGTTGGGAAGTTTCCCAAACCCTCTAAAAAAATGAAAAAATTGTTGGCATAACGCACAGCCCACCGTAGTACGGGGCGAACCCCAAAAGCGCGGCGGTGCGCCGCCATTTCAGAAAGGAGCGAATGAATGGAAAAGAAAAAAGGTTACTCCATGTTTGAGCGTGACAAGTTAGACCCGGCTGACAGTATGCGGATAGAGCGAAATATTTATTTTGAGGAACAGACCGCTGACCTTTCCGGGCTTACCGCCCTGCCCTTAGAACAGTTACAGGCATTGCGGGAAGAATACGCGGCGGCTGAACAGGCAGCTTTTGAAGCCTTGCAAGAACAGGCGGCGGCATGGGACGAACAGGCGGGAAAGACCCTTGCCATTGACAAAGCCATTGAGTATGTGAGGACACCCGAAGCTACGCATACCGCGAACCAGTGGGAAGCTACGGACTACGGGAAGCACATCAGCAACCGCGTCTACCAAATGCGCTACCACATATCCGAGAATACCCGGTATGACAGGGAAAAAGAGAAATCCATTCCCTATTCGTGGACGCTTTCATGGAGTATTTACACCAACAGCCCCCACAATTACGGACAGGCAAAAATCGCCGGACAGGAAAGGAAAGTCTTTGCAGACAAGGCAGCTATGGAAAAATATCTGAATGGGCGTATCAAAGCCTATCAGCATTTATTCACCGAGGTATCGCCGCCTATCCCGCCAGAGTATGCAGAGCATTTCAAAGTAAACGGGCAGCTTTTACCGGGCTATGCTATCGAGGGCGAGGAACGGGCGCAGCCTACCGCTGAAAAAGCAGCCCCCACCACAGCAGAGCCGCCACAGGACACCGAACAGAGAAAGGAGCGTGAAACCATAAACGAGCAGTTTTCAATTCTTATCGACAGCCGCAGCCGCTTTGAAACAGGCAAACCGGGCGGCGTGTGGCTTCCCATGCCGACCACAACAGAGCAGCTTCATGCGGCTATGGAAAGCGTCGGCATTACCGCAGACAATCCGCAGGATTTTTTCATCAACGGGTATTCTTCTACGGAGGACTGCCCCTTTGACTTGCCGCTTTCCGTTATCCAAAGCGCAAGCATGGACGAGCTGAATTATTTTGGAAAACTTCTGGAAATGCAGAGTGACGGGGACAAGGATAAATTTGCGGCGGCGGTTACACATGGCGAGTATGCCGGAAGCATGAAAGACCTTATCAACCTTGCACAAAACCTTGACTGTTACTGGCTCTATCCCACTGTCCGCAGCGAAGAAGATTACGGTTATTATCTTATCGACGAACTGGACGAGCTGGAGCTTCCCGAAGAAGCAAAGAAATATTTCAAGTATGAAGAATACGGGCGGGACGCAGTTAGCAAGGATAAGGGGCAGTTTACCGAACAGGGCTATATCTATAACAATCAGAACACCTTTACCGAATGGTATCGGGGAACGGAAAACGAGATACCCAAAGAATACCGCGTTATGAGCTTCCCACAGCCGGAACGCGGCGGACAGGACAAGACCTTTATGGACGCAGCCGCCACAGAGCAGACCGCCCGAACCGCCGCAGAGCAGCCACAGGAGCCGCACCCGGTTATCCCTATCGTGCTGACAGCCGGGAAGCCCGCCGAGAAATTAAAAGAGATTACCGACCGTCTGGAACAGGGCATTACGGAACTCTTTGACAGCGAGCGTTACAAGGAATATCTGAAAGTCATGTCAAAATTCCATAATTACAGCTTCCGAAACACCGTCCTTATCGCCATGCAGAAGCCGGACGCTTCCCTTTTGGCGGGCTTTTCCGCTTGGAAGAACAACTTTGAGCGAAATGTGATGAGAGGGCAAAAGGGAATTAAAATCATTGCCCCGTCGCCCTATAAAATCAAACAGGAAATGCAGAAAATCGACCCGCACACGCAGAAGCCCATAATCGGCAAGGACGGAAAGCCCGTCACCGAGGAAAAGGAAATCACCATACCCGCCTACAAGGTGGTATCCGTCTTTGACGTTTCCCAGACCGAGGGAAAGGAACTGCCGGACATTGCCGTTGACGAACTGACAGGCGACGTTGACCGCTATAAGGACTTTTTCGCAGCCCTTGAAAAGACTTCCCCCGTTCCTATCGCCTTTGAGAATATCGAGGGCGGCTCTCATGGCTACTACCACTTGGAGGACAAGCGCATTGCTATCAACGAGGGCATGAGCGAATTACAGACCTTAAAGACCGCTATTCACGAAATCGCCCATGCGAAGCTGCACGACATTGACCTCAACGCGCCAAAGGACGAGCAACCCCGCGTTGACCGCCGCACCCGCGAAGTCGAAGCGGAAAGCGTCGCCTATACCGTCTGCCAACATTACGGGCTTGACACGTCGGACTATTCTTTCGGCTATGTCGCCGGGTGGAGCAGCGGGCGGGAGCTGTCCGAGCTGAAAAGCTCCCTTGAAACGATACGCAGCGCAGCCGCCGAGATTATCAATTCCATAGACGCGAATTTTGCGGAGCTGCAAAAGGCACAGGACAAGGAGCAGACCGCCGGACAGGAGCAGCCCACCAGAGAGGGACAAGAAGCCGCGCCACAGCCGGAAGCCCCGAAAAAAGCAGATACAGCCGGGAAAGAAAAGCCGGAAGCAGCCCCGAAAGAAGCCTTTACCCCGGAAACGATTTACAGAGTGCGCCGGAACCCTTACAGCGACAGCCGGGAAAACAGCTACCTCTTGCAAGCCTATGTGACACAGGAGAACGGGCGGGCGAAAATGGGCGACGTGCTTTATACGGGAACGCCGGAGAAATGCCGCGAGCTTATGGGGCAGCTCAAAAGCGGCGAGCTGACCGAGGGCGACGTAAAGCAGCTTTACGCAAAGGCACAGGAAACGGCGCAGACCACCGGACAGGACAAGGACACCTTTTCCATTTACCAGATAAAGGGCGGGGACGAAACAAGGGACTTCCGCTTTGAGCCTTACGACCGCCTGCAGGCGGCGGGAAATGTGGTTGACAGGGCGAACTATGAGCTTGTCTATTCCGCGCCCCTTGCGCCGGAAACTTCCCTTGAAGATATTTATACCCGCTTCAATATCGACCACCCAAAAGATTTTAAGGGACACAGCCTTTCCGTTTCGGACGTGGTAGTGCTTCATCAGAACGGACAGGACACCGCGCATTACGTTGACAGCGTAGGCTTCCGGCAAGTGCCGGAGTTTTTACAGGAGCAGAAGCAGCTTACCCCGGACGAGCTGACAACGGGCGAAACAATCCAGACACCGAGGGGGACTTTCCATGTGACCGCCATGAGCCGGGAGCAGATAGAAGCCGCCGGATATGGCTTTCACCACCAGTCGGACGACGGAAAGTATCTGATTATGGGGAACGGGACGCGGGCGTTTGCTGTTGCCGCAGAGCAGCCGGAAAAGGCAAACCCCTTGAAGCATATCGAGGACACCGTAGAGCAGAACGACAACAACTTTGACGGTATCATCAACAACACCCCTACCGTTGACGAACTGGAAGCAAAGGTTAAGGCGGGAGAAACAATTTCCCTTGTTGACCTGGCTAACGCGGTCAAAGCCGACAAAGAGCGCGGCAAGGAAGCGAAGCCGGAAAAGAAGCCCTCTATCCGGGCGCAGCTTAGGGCTGACAAGGAAAAGGCGCAGAAGAAAAACGCAAAGCAGAAATTACAGGATTTGGAAAGGAGCTGACCCATGCCGAAACAGAGTAAATTTGAGAACGTGGATTTGTTCGCTTCCCTCAATGCGGTTATGAAGCAGAACACAGGCTTTTACCAGAGCGACTTGGAGATTGACAAGGAGATTATCGCAAAGGCGGCGGCAAGCCCCCGCAAGGAGGACAAGACCCTTTTGTGGTTCTGCCGCCCGTCCGGGACGCATTGCTTCCGGGAGCGCGACGTTTTCCTCAAAGACACCGCGCCCCACAACACATGGCGTTTCTACATGGAGCAGACGAGCGACCGCGTCCTTGCCTATGCAATCGAGCTAACGGGGACGGAGCGCGGGAAAATCAAGGGCAATCTGTACGAACTGGACTACGCTAAACATTATGAGCGCGTCAAGGAAAAGGAGCTGCCCGCCGATACGGTGAAGCTGATTTATGAGCATGGGGAACGGGAGATACCCGCCGGACAGTTTTTCAACGGCAATCCCGATTATGAGCTTGGAAAGTTTGAACGCTTTGAAGCCGTACCCAACGACCCGGACGCGCTGCAATCGCTCTTACAGGAAGAACGGCGCAGCCGGGAGCAGCTTCCGCCGGGGGATTTCAAGGCGCATATCGCCGCATTGCGGGACGGGCTGATTGAAACGGAAGCGCGGCGCATTGTACGGGAAATGAAGCGGCACGACACGCCGAACAGCCCCAACAAGACCCATTTCATGGTAGAGCTTTCCCCGGCGTTCACGCAGCTTGCAGCCACAAAGGACACTGACCGCCTTTTCTCCATGCTGCCCTACAAGACCCTTGCCTTTTCCAAAATCGAGGGCAGACATGGGACGTATGCGCTGATTGACAAGGGGGAGAACCGGGACAGGAAGATAAGGAAGCCCCGCCCCTCTATCCGGGCGCAGCTTAAAGCAGACAAGGCAAAGACCGCCCCGAAAAAGGCGGCGGCAAAAACAAAAAATCACGATATGGAGGTATGAGCATGATTAGACTGACTGTTGAAGAAACAAACCTTTTGAGCATTTACAACGAGGGCGGCAAGCGGGCTTTGATTGAGAATGTCAACGCCGCGCTGCCCTACATGGACGCGGATATGCGGGAGCTTGCAAAGCGCACCCTTTCCAAAGTGGACGCTTTGACCGAAGCGGAATTTGCAGAGCTTCCCATTTACGCCGCTGATGAAGTATGAACGGGGTTAAGCGGCTGACGCCGCCCCAGAGCCGGAAAGTCAACGCCCTTGTGCGCCGGACGTGCTGCAATTATGATAACGGGAACTGTATCTTACTGGACGACGGGGACGAGTGCGTTTGTCCGCAGCTCATTTCCTATTCGCTTCTCTGCAAGTGGTTCCGGGCTGCGGTGCTTCCCGCCGACAGGCTACTCTATGCGGAGCTTTACCAGACAGGGGACAAGAAGAAGTGTACCGAGTGCGGCGCGTTCTTTGCGTCAACCTCTAACAGTGTCAAATACTGCCCCGTCTGCCGGAAGCGTATCACCCGCAGACAAGCTGCCGAGCGCATGAGGAAAAGACGCACCCCTGTTACGCAGTAGGTGCGGAAAATCCCTTGATTTACAGGGCTTTCCGGGCGTGAAAATCGGATAGGCGATACTTTATACCTTTACCCCCGAAAATGGCGTTCTACTGCGTAACATTCACGAAAACAGCACCCATAAAAAGACAGGGCGCGGAAGTCATATACTGGCTTCCGCGCCCTGTTCTTTTTTTGCCTATCTGACATTTCCCTTTTCCATTTCTTCAAGCGGGAACTGCGGGAGGGCTTCTATCAGCTTCTTTGTGATAGACTGGCGCATATCTTCGTTGATTTCCTGTTTCGTGCTTCCGTCTGGCTGTCTGACCGCTACCGTCGATAGCCTGTCGATTTCGTCCTTGTAGCACTCCACGACTTTCTCCACCGCCCATTTCTCCCCGGCAACGGCGGCGCGTATGGTTTCATATTCCGGCATTTTCTGGTTTTCCATGCTCAACGCTCCTCTGCTTTTTGATAGCCCTATCATAGCACAGCGGCGGGGATTTTGCTATCCTTATCCGCGTTCTGTTTCCTTTTCCCGTTCCGGCTGTCTGTCTGCCTGTAAAATGCTGTCAATGTTCTGCTTGATAATATCATATTCCCGGACTTTCTTTTTCAATTTTCCATAGTCGGCGTAAAGGGCTTCTTTCTGCGCTTGGAGGGCTTCATACTCCGATTGCAGCGCGGCGAGGTTCGGGAGCTTCGCAATGCCCGCCGCTTTCAGTGACCTTACGGCGGCTTCATGGAGGATAATTGCCTGTTCCTGTCCGGCGCGGTACTTCTCCCTGTTCCTTGCCTTGCGGTATGCGTCATAGACAGGCTTTGTCTTTTGATAGGTGGAAACATTCTTGATAAGCACCGCCATTTCCGCAAGCCGCTTTTCGGCGTTCTTCAATGCGTCTGCCGCCTGTCCGCTTTCCGCTGCCATTTCCTCAATCCGGCTGACTAAATCCGCGTACTGCTCAATCTTATGTTCCGTCAAGAAATTCATTGTTTTAGCTGCCTGTTTCAGATTGTGGATTTTCGCCCACTGTTCATAGCCCTTACTCTGCGCTGCCTTGATACTGTTCTCAATGTCGATAAGCAGCGACACGCCGCGCTGCTCTCTGGGAGCTTTCGCCACCTTTGTCCGTCTGCCCGCTATCCGTTCCCTTACGGCTTCCTCTGTATAGTCTGCGCCGAGGGTTTTAAGGCGGGTGAAGCGTTCCTGTCCGGGGGCGCGGCATGATACATATTTCCCCGGCTTTATCTCATAGCCCGCCGCCTGTAACCGCGTTAGCAATTCCTCAAAACTGGAAACTTGGGGGATAAGCGCGTCAACAGTGGTTTTCAGCTTGCCTTTCCAACTTGTACCCGTCTTTTCTGCCTGGTACTCCGCATAGCTCTTTCCCTTGCTGCCCTTGCCGGGGACGACAACGGACAAGCCATTTTCCCGGCACAGCTTGTCGCTCATGTTCCGTATGCCGTAATAGCTCCTTTTGTTGGAATTGTATTTATGGTGGTCTACAAAGTTCACCGCGCAAAAAATGATATGGTTATGGACGTGTCCTTTGTCAATGTGCGTCGTGAGTACATACTCATGCTGCCCCTTTGTTACCGCGTCGGCAAGCTGCTTTCCGATTTCATGGGCTTTCTGATAATCGACTTCCCCCGGCTCAAAGGACTGTATCAGATGAAAGGCTAAATTGTTCCCCTTTTGGAGTGCTTGCGACAGGGTATATTCAAACTCAATATCTGCCGTTTCATAGGAGCAACCGAAAGAGGACACAAGCATTTTCCCGTCCGTCTTGTCCGGGTTTTCGATATAGTCAAGGGCTTTGCTTAGAGTGCTTTTAATAGGCTTAATCTTTGTAACCGCCATATCTCCGCAAGCACCCCCTT
>OHAG01002285.1_pt1 | contig 10789 bp, 12 predicted proteins | sample 1577081 | NCBI WGS metagenome assembly OHAG01 (sample SAMEA3541513, study PRJEB24748) | human gut metagenome | biome: human gut; feature: human-associated habitat; material: faeces | place: China | collected 2012
TATCAAGAAATGGGGGAAATTGATGCTGCCAGACAGAGCTTACAATATTATGCTGGGTATATTCAGAAGACTTATCTTGAACCGAAAGGCTTGGTAGAACGCTTAGATTTGATTGATCCATCACCAGAAAACTACTGGTCGAAAACATTGCCGGATATAGAAAAGAAAATACAAGCATTGCCTTGTAATGAAGAATTAATATTCATAGGAGATGAAGAGGATGGAAACCAAGAAATGTAAAAACAAGAAATGTCAAAGACCATTGCCAAAGGAATATAAGTATAAATACTGTGAAAATTGTAGAAATGAACAAGTAAATAGTGTAAAGAAGATAATTAAAAATGTAGGTTCCGGTGTTTTGGTTTTGGGGGCTATACTAACACGTAATATTAAAGGGAAAAAATTTAAAAAGTAAGGGAACGTATGAGTTTTTATTAAAGTAGGGGTAAAAAATTATAGTATATTAATAAAAAGCCGCAGAAATGTGGCTTTTTATTATACTCAAATATAAATCTTATAAATATGATAAGATATAAGTAAACAAATCATAATGGAGGGAGCAAAATTGAAAGAAGGACTATATGAACAAATAATAAACAAAGAAATCCAACAACAACTAAACAACCTAGAACAAGAAAAATTCTTCATAGATAAAGACAAAATAGATAAAGAAGAAGCAAAAGCAATACTTTCACAATACATATCACAAATAATAAGAAAATCACTAAACTACATTAGAGATAAAGAAAAAGAAGATAGCGAAAAACTAATAAAACAAATAGAAGCTTGTAATGACATAATTAACATATTAAGCAAAGTGTCAAATGAAGAAGATATTAAAAAGAGCAACAGCATGTTTGCTGGCAGTCTTAATGCTGGCAGGAGAAGCAACGGTACAGGTAGCAGCAATTGATAGCAATGGAAATGGTACGACAAAGACAGTTTCCTATGTGGCGACACATAATTATACCGTCTATTATCTTGATCTGAAAGGAATGTGTTATATCATGAGAGATAAGGGTATTGATGTAGGTGTGTCATATGTCAGCAATGCATCAAATGTGACATTCAGATGGCAGGCATATAATCTGGATAAACATAAGTGGAGTCTGGTAGCAGACTGGACTGGAAGCAACTGGGTAACTTGGAAACCGGAAAAGGGCAACTTTTGGCTGTATGTAGAGGCAATGACTCCGGATGGTGCGACACAGAATACAATTATGTGTTTCGCATCACAGAAAGACTATTCCCATCACTCATTAAACCTCAATGGAATGTGTTATAATATTTATGATGATCGGATTGATGTGGGAATTGCATATGATAGTGACGATTCCAATTTGACATTTAAATGGGAAGCATATAATCTGGATAAGCAGAAGTGGAATCTGGTAGCAGACTGGACCGGAAGTAACTGGGTATCCTGGTATCCAAAAAAAGGTAATTACTGGATGCATGTTACAGCACGGACATCAGATGGTGTGACGAAGGATTATACAATCTGCTTTTATGCAGCAAGAAATTACAATTATAAATACATAACGATTAATGGAATCTGCAGTGTGAATGATAAAGCAGCAATAAATCTTGGCGTATCTTATAATAGCAACGATACATCACTAGTATTCCGTTGGCAGATATATGATCTTAGCACTGGCAGTTGGTCTACATTGACAGACTGGACTGGAAGCAACTGGGTATCCTGGTATCCGGATTCTGGTAATTACTGGGTATATGTAGAATCAAGAACAAGTGATGGAACAGTAGAAAGTTATTGTACCGCTTATCAGGTGACAGCAAGATATGAAATCATGGGAACAACCAGTACCAATCTTGCACAGATGGTTGCATATTATAATGCTAATAATACTTATCCGGAATTCTATGCATCTTCCGATGCACCGACAATAGAAACATTTTGTCGGATATATCTGGAAGAATGTCAGGCAGAAGGTTTGAAAGCAGAAGTAGCATTCTGTCAGGCAATGCTGGAGACTGGATTTTTACGATATGGGGTAGATGTACAGATTAACCAGTATAACTTTGCTGGATTAGGAGCAACCGGTAATGGGGCACCGGGAAATTCTTTTGGCAGTGTAAGGGAAGGAATCCGGGCACAGGTACAGCACTTAAAAGCTTATGCATCAACCGATGGTCTGAATCAGCCATGCGTGGATACCCGGTTCCAACATGTAAGAAGAGGAACAGCACATTATGTAGAATGGCTTGGAATCCAGGAGAACCCATATGGAAGAGGTTGGGCGACTGCTAAGAATTATGGCTACAATATTGTAAACATGTATATGGCAAAACTATTTAAATATTAAATTCAGAAAAGGATCACATTGGGTCAGGCACTGTTAACAAATTGTTGTTCATTATTTTACTACAAGTGTTGTGACAAGCGGCTGGTCAAGTATCATTGCAACTATTTGTTTAATGAGTGGACTGCTTATGATGTGTATAGGTATAGTTGGAACTTATGTTGGCAATATTTTTATGCCGGTTAAGGAAAGACCGTTATATATTGTAAGGACAGTGCTTAATGATAAAGAAAATAAAGAATGTAAAATACTTTAATAATTAAATAAGGATTTCTTAAAGTATTATATCGCTAAATGAGGTATACTATATATAAGTATGGATGGATATAAGGAAGATATGATATGTTAAGAAAAAGAAATATAATAAGTATAATTCTTTTTTGGGTTATACTTATTGTTTTATATGAGATGATAAGTATAGTCTTTTCAGTGAATGACAGCCCTTCGCAGATGAATGTTCAGGGATTTTTTATGGAGCAAAAGGATTCCTTGGATGTGCTAATGATAGGCTCAAGTGAAGTGTATTCTGACTATTCCCCCGCAATTGCCTGGGAAAACTATGGATATACGTCATATGATTTGTCAATGGGAGCCGCTCCGGCAAATTTATATAAAGATATGATAAAAAAAGGCTTGGAGAGACAGAATCCGAAATTGATTGTAATTTCACTGAATGGATATCTGCATGGAAGCAGTGACTTTGAAAATCCGGTGCAGCTTCATCGTTGGATAGATAATGTTCCATATATTTATGGACGTAAGGATTCAGTTGATTCTCTTCTTAAAGGGCAAGGGAAAGGTCAGTTTTATTTTAATATGGCGTTTTCTCATGTTAATTGGAAACGGCCAATTAGTCTGGCTAAAAATACACTGGAAAAAAGCATTATGACCCTTAATAAACAAAGCTATTTAAAGGGATTTTGTACGGTGTCCGGAAGTGATAAAGGTACTCAGATGGGAGAATTGCAGAATATTGACTTTGATAATGGCTGTGAAGATGCACTGAGAGAACTTTTGGTTTATCTTCAGGCTCAAAATATAGAAAAGGTATTGTTTGTCAGATTTCCACATCAGCGTAAGTTTGAAAATCCTGAAGCTATAGATAAAATTGGTTCTATTATATCCGAATATGGATATGATATTTTGAATTTAAACGATAAATCGAAGGAATTGGGTATAGATGTACCGGCAGACTATAGTGATGCAGAGCATTTAAATATTAATGGAATGGAAAAAATGACAGAGTATCTTGGAAAGTATATTATTAATAAGTATGGTGTCAGCTCTGAGAAAAGTACCGGGGATATTGTAAAATGGAATAAATGTGTGAAAAAAACAAAAGAAATGATAAACTCTGTTCGTGAGGATATGAAAAGTGGAACATGCAGGTTATATTATGAGGCGTCCATTTATTGGGAACCTAAGATACAAAAATAGGCATTGACTTATTTCATTCATAACGCTATTATAGTAAAATCGCAGATTAACGAAGATTTTATAAGATGAAACGGATATGACATGAAAAAGAGAAAAGAAGATTTAAAGGAACTGGTTCTCTATACGGTATTTGGTAATATGACATTTATAATCAGCATAGCGTCATATGCAGTGTTTAATGTTGCACTTGGAATAAATGAATTAATAGCGAATGCCCTTGCTTGGGTATTTGCGGTGCTTTTTTCGTATATTACCAACAAAAGATGGGTATTTCGCGTATCAACACCTACAAAAACAGCAGCACTTGTGCAGATGTTTGCGTTTTTCAGTGGCAGATTTTTTACCCTGATTATTGAGGAAACTATTATTTTTGTTTTTATAACGATGCTTTCGTACCCAAGCATGTGGGTGAAGCTGGCTGCCCAGGTGGTGGTAGTGGTGCTCAATTACATAATTAGCAAGCTCTTTGTGTTTAAAAATCAATAAGTAAGAAAATATTAAGGAACAAAAACTTTTCAAATGCACGTTAATGTGGTAAAATCGGTATGGTTAACATTAATAGGCTTATTTACTAGCTGATACAGGAGGTTAATATAAATGGATTTTAGAGCTGAGTACGAGAAATGGTGTACAGACCCATATTTTGATGAGGCTACAAAGGCAGAGCTTAAGGCTATTGCGGGTGATGATAAGGAGATAGAGGACCGATTCTATCGCACACTTGAGTTTGGTACAGCAGGTCTTCGTGGTGTAATAGGAGCCGGCACCAACAGGATGAATATATACACAGTCCGTCAGGCTACACAGGGACTGGCTAATTACATACTTTCACAGGGAGAGGACGCAGTAAAGAGAGGCGTTGCAATCGCACATGACTCACGTAATATGCATGATGAGTTCACAGATGCCACAGCACTTTGTCTTGCGGCTAATGGAATCAAGACATATGTATTCCCACAGCTCGCACCTGTTCCGGAGCTGTCATACGCAGTAAGGACACTCGGTACAATAGCCGGTGTTGTTATCACAGCAAGCCACAATCCTCGTGAGTACAATGGATACAAGGTATACTGGGAGGATGGTGCACAGGTTACTCCACCTCATGATACAAGCATCATGGCTGAGGTGGCAAAGGTTACATCGTTTGACCAGGTAAAGACCATGGACAAGGCTGCTGCTATTGAGGCAGGTCTTTACAATGTCATCTCTGATGAGGTTGAGGAGGGATATTTCGGAGAGCTCCGCAAGCTTTCTATCCATCCGGAGATTATCAAGGCTATGGCAAAGGATATCAAGATTGTTTACACACCACTCCACGGCACAGGTCTTCGCCCTGTACAGAGAGTGCTTAAGGATATGGGCTTTGAGAATGTATACATTGAGCCAAGCCAGGCAGTACCTGACGGCAATTTCCCTACATGTCCTTATCCAAATCCTGAGAATCCTGATGCATGGAAGCTCGCGCTTGAGCTGGCAAAGGAAAAGGATGCTGATATCGTTTTAGCAACTGATCCTGATGCCGACAGACTCGGTGTATATTGCAAGGATACAAAGACAGGAGAGTATGTGACATTTACAGGAAATATGTCAGCTATGCTTATCGGTGAGTACATTTTAAGCCAGAAGAGTGCCAATGGTACTTTGCCTGAGAAGCCTGCATTTGTTGAGTCAATTGTTTCAACAGATATGGGTAAGGCAATTGCGGCAGCATATGGTGTAAAGCATATCGAGGTGCTCACAGGCTTTAAGTATATCGGTGAGCAGATGCTCAAATTCGAAAAGACCGGCTGCAACAACTATGTATTCGGTATGGAGGAGAGCTACGGATGCCTGCCTGGCACATATGCAAGGGATAAGGATGCTCCTGCAGCAGTTTGTATGCTGTGTGAGGTGGCTGCCTTCTACAAGTCACAGGGTAAGACACTTTGGGATGGCATGATTGACATGTACGAGAAGTATGGTTACTACAGAGAGGGCATATCTACACTGACCTTAAAGGGTATTGATGGTGCCGCACAGATAAATGAGATTATGACAAAGGCACGTGCCGCTGAGCCAAAGAAGTTTGGCGATTATCAGGTGCTTGCTATCCGTGATTACAAGAATGACACAAGAAAAGATATGACAACAGGAAAGGTTGAGCCGACAGGTCTTCCTTCTTCCAATGTACTTTACTACGAACTTAACGATAACGCTTGGTGCTGTGTACGCCCTTCTGGTACAGAGCCTAAGATTAAATTCTATTTCGGAGTTAAAGGAGTGTCTCTTGAAGATTCACAGGCTAAGCTTGATGCTTTGTCAGCTGAGGTTCTCGGACAGTTTGAATAAGGACTATGATGAAAATATACATTTGCCCGGATTGTGGCTGGATACGGATGGTTTCAAGAAGGAAAGAGGTTGAATGCTTCAAGTGTGGCAGACCGCAGATGCGACTGACGAATCTGGAGTTTGGAAAGTATACCAATATGTCAGAGAAGGAGCGTCAGGACTACGCAGACGCGTGGCTTTACATTCATAGAAAAAAGGAAAAATAACATGGCAAAGAAGAGAAAGAAAAAAAGAGGTCGTAAAAAAATAGTATTATTTGTATTTGAAATATTAGTTTTAATTATAGTATTGGCTGTTTTAGGATTATATAATAGTACAATAGGTAAAATTGATTTCAAGAATGATCTCTCAGCCAGCGAAGCCGGCATTAATGACGATATTGATGAAGAAAGCGTGCAGACTATGCATGGTTACTTAAATGTTGCTTTATTCGGACTCGATAATCGTTCGAGTGGTAAATATGAAAGTGGTAATTCAGACTGTATAATGATTGCCAGCTTAAACTATGATACAAATGAAGTAAAGCTTGCTTCTTTATACAGAGATACCTATTTGTCTGTTGGAAAGGGCAAGTATTATAAGGCTAATAATGCTTTTGAAATTGGTGGAGCAGAGAATGCTGTCAGAATGATAAATTCCAATCTGGATATGAATATTACTAAGTATGTCTGTGTTGATTGGAAGGCGCTTGTGGATGTTATTGATGCATTAGGCGGTTTGGATCTAGATCTTACTAAGGAAGAAGTTCATTGGGTTAACGGATATATAACTGAAACGGCTAATTCAATAGGATATCCTTGTGATGCATTGAAGGGTGAAGGAAGAGTACATTTAAATGGTGTACAAGCAGTGTCATACTCCAGAATTCGATATACATCAGGAGATGATTTCTTAAGGGCGTCAAGACAAAGAATTGTATTGCAGGCGATACTCGAAAAGTGTAAGGGTGAAGATATAGCAACACTTACATCCATGTGTTCGTCAATGATGGACGATATCAGTACTAATTTTACGGTTAAAGAAATCTTGGCACTGGCGAAAAATGTTACTAAGTATCAGATTTCATCTACTACAGGATTTCCATATAATGTTGCTACAAAGAAACTTTCTGGTGTAGGAGATACGGTTATTCCTATTGATTTGGCTACAGATGTTGTACAGTTGCATAAGTATCTTTTTGAGGACGAGTCATACACAGTATCAGATACTGTACAGTCTATAAGTGATACTGTACAGAAAAAGACAGATGTTGATTCAAAGACCGATATATATGATACAACAAAGTATAATAATACTGCTGGTTCAACCGGAACTGAAGGGGCTAAGAAAAAAAATAAAGATGCTCAGGATGCCCTGAAGAAGAGTCAGTCAGAATCTGAAAATGACTCGACAACAAAATCCTCATCCGATGATTCAGATGACTAAATGTTAAAGTCAGCTATCAGGAACAAGATTTATATTTACGAAAATTGCAAAAATAATATCCGGGACCAGTCATTAGATTGGTCCCGGACGTTATAATAATGTAATTCAAAAAAGATACGAATACATTTAGGGAGAATTTATGAAAACAGAAATCAAAGAAAAAATCACGGCAACAAACCAGAAATACTTAAAGAAATTCTTAACAGAGGAAGCTCCGGCTAAGCTTGAGAGCCAGCTTGAGCACATGGACTGGTCATACCTTGATATGATTAACAACAAGGAGCAGCAGAGAGGTACATTTTCACCGCTTGCTGCTATGGAGCTTTCAGAGATAGAGGCAAATAAGGACAAATACCTTGCAACAGGCCTTGATGCGGTTGGGAATGGCAAGGTCGGTGCAATTCTTCTTGCCGGTGGACAGGGTACACGTCTTGGATTTGACAAGGCTAAGGGCATGTTCAATATCGGAAAGACAAAGGAACTCTACATCTTTGAGCAGCTTGTCGCAAACCTCATGAAGGTTACAAATCAGACCGGTACATGGGTGCCTCTGTATGTTATGACAAGCGAGATAAATGATAGCATGACAAGAGAGTTCTTTGAAGAGCACGACTATTTTGGATACAACAAAGACTATGTGAAGTTTTTCGTGCAGGAGATGGTTCCGGCAGTTGATTTTGATGGAAATCTGCTCATGAAATCTGAGGATTCACTTGCTATGTCACCAAACGGAAACGGTGGATGGTTCAAGTCACTCATCAATGCCGGTCTTGACAAGGATTTGAAGGACAAGGGTGTTGAGTGGCTCAATGTATTTGCTGTGGACAATGTGCTTCAGCAGATTGCAGATCCTGTATTTGTAGGTGCTACAATCGAGTCCGGCTGTGTCAGCGGCTCTAAGGTGGTCAGAAAATGTGATCCATATGAGAGAGTCGGTGCTATGTGTCTTGAGAATGGCAAGCCTTCGATTGTTGAGTATTACGAGCTTACTCCTGAGATGGCAGAGGCAAAGAACGAGAATGGTTCATTGCAGTATGGCTTTGGTGTTATCTTAAACTATTTATTCCGCGTGGACAAGCTCATGGCTATCGCAGAAAAGAGCCTTCCGCTCCATGTAGTAGAGAAGAAGGTGCCTTACATTGATGAGAACGGTACAGAGCACAAGCCTGAGACTCCGAATGCATACAAGTTCGAGACACTCATCCTCGATATGGTATACATGATGGACAATAGCCTTCCATTTGAGGTAGACAGAGAGAAGGAGTTTGCACCTGTAAAGAATGCGACAGGTACAGATTCAGTTGAAACAGCGAGAGCTCTTCTTGAGAAGAACGGAATTGAAATTTAATATATGATTTATGGTAACTGTTCATTGGCAGGGATGTATTGATATTCTGCAATTTCTATTTATCGCAGACTTAGAGGTGCATCTGTCGATGAGCAGTTATTTTTATTCGGAGAATAGCACGGGGATTACAATTTATGAAAAAATAAATAATCCCGTCACAAATTAAACACAGATTGACAGTATACTTCTAATTGTAAACGAAAGGAGAAATTATTATGGATAACAATTATAGAAATATGAATGATACAAATAATACTAACAGTACAAATAACACAAATAACAATACAAACAATGTAAATTTCACAATGTCGGGTAATCCTTACAATCCGGATGAGTCACAGAAGGCTGCACAGACTAATAATACATCAGCGGAAAGCTATTCACAGAGCTATAATCCGTACTCGCAGGCTTCTGCAGCAGGACAGCCAAATGTAAATCAATCATATGCAAACCAGCCTTATTCTAATCAGGCATATAATTCAGGCACAAATAATAATGCATATGGCAGCGCATCAGCCGGTTCGACAGACAACTCATATAGCCGGATGAATATGAATGGTCAGGCATACCAGCAGACTGCAAAGCCTAAGAAACAGAGAGCACCTAGAAAGCCTGGTGCATTTGGACCATTTGCAGCAAAGACAGTAGCGGCAGCTCTTATCTTCGGACTCGTCGGAGGCGGTGTTTTCACAGGAGTAAGCTATATTGGCACGAGAGCTATTTCAAATTCTTCTACTGCAAGTGCAAAGCTTACCACACAACATCCGGTGGGACTAAGCAGACATCCTCAGGGAATGCAAAGGATCTGACAGATGTATCATCAGTTGTCGATGAGGTAATGCCTAGCATCGTTGCTATCACAAATACAGGAACAGTCACCTACAACAGCTTTTTCGGAAAGCAGTCACAGCAGTCTCAGAGCTGCGGCTCAGGTATCATTGTGAGTGAGGATGATGATTATCTCTACATTGCTACAAACAACCATGTTGTGGCAGATTCAGAGGAGCTCACAGTACAGTTTGATGATGATTCAGTGGTAAAGGCAGAAATCAGAGGAACAGATCCGGATGACGATCTAGCAGTTGTACGTGTAAAGAAAGCAGACCTTGGAAAAGATACTTACTCAAATATCAAGATTGCTACAATCGGAGATTCTGAAAGTGTAGCTGTTGGAAGTCCTGCAATTGCTATCGGTAATGCACTTGGATACGGACAGTCTGTCACAACAGGTATAGTAAGTGCGCTTAACAGAACCGTAACTACACAGGATTCACAGACAGGTGAGACTGTTACCAACAACAAGCTTATCCAGACGGATGCAGCCATAAACCCTGGAAACAGTGGTGGAGCACTCTTAAATGAAAATGGCGAGGTTATCGGTATAAACTCTGTAAAATATTCTTCAACTGAGGTTGAGGGTATCGGATATGCAATTCCTATGTCGGTTGCAAAGCCTATTATTGAGAGTCTCATCCAGGATGGAAAGTATACAAACGAGAATCAGGCATACCTTGGAATAAAGGGTGGCGATGTTTCATCTGAGATGGTAGCCTACGGCTTCCCACAGGGTGTGTATGTTTCATCTGTTTCAGCTGGTTCAGGTGCTGCAAATGCAGGCTTACAGGAGGGAGATATCATCACTGCTGTTGACAGCACAAAGATTTCTTCTATGACAGAGCTGCAGTCAGCGTTAAAGAGCTACAAGGCTGGAGATAAGGTTACTATTACTGTTGCCCGTCAGAGTGGCAGACAGTACGAAGAGAGCAAGGTTGAAGTAACCTTAAGCTCTGCAAAGGATATCCAGCAGTAATTCCGGCGCAGTGTATTGGCGGGAGGTCGGGACGTAAGCCCCGGGTACCGGCGACGCACACGTACTCTTGCGGTCGCTACGCTACGTGGCTAAGATACTGTACGAAATTATGCTTGA
>OHAG01002294.1_pt1 | contig 10762 bp, 8 predicted proteins | sample 1577081 | NCBI WGS metagenome assembly OHAG01 (sample SAMEA3541513, study PRJEB24748) | human gut metagenome | biome: human gut; feature: human-associated habitat; material: faeces | place: China | collected 2012
GTCAAGAAATATTTTGACTTGAAGTAGATTGATGATAGAGATTTTGCCGGTAGCCTTACTAGGTTTTAGACAAAAAGAAAACACCAGAAAAAATGATTTCTGGTGTTTTTGAATACATTTTGGCAAAAATGAGGTATTTTTAAATGCTTACAGTTGTTAGTTTGATATTAATCCTTTTTCTCTGTAGCTACGCCATTTTCGTCAATAATATAGGTTTTTCCATCTTTTTCAAGCGTAGTGTTAGTGGTAATTGGAGAACCTTTTGAGTATGGACTAACTGATATCGGCATTTCAAAATGATAAAGTTTACCATCAAACTCTGCCCATTCGCCACTAAAAGGAGTAGTCATATAAATTTCAGGGTTGAAATAATAAAGCCTATTATCTTCTAACCGAATGACACCTGTTTTTACAACTCCATTTTCATCAGAGATACAGAAACCATTCCAAGAGGTCGAGGTGTCTGTAGCTGTATTCCTTAGAAGTCGTCCTTTAGGGCCCAAAAGATAGGTCTTTTCATTGATAGTTTTTAGATATGTTCGGTCTTCAGCTCCCCATGGTGGGCTAATATAGTAGGTTTCATTATTGTGATTAACCCACCCGAACTGTAGATGACCGTCCTTATCAGCATAATAGTATTTGTAGTTGCCGTCAATATCATTAGCAAGCATACTACCGTCTTTTTTGAAGAAATAATCGAAACCACCTATCTTGTATGTATCATTTCGAACTTGGTAGCCATCTTCTTTAAAATAAACACGTTTACCGTCAATAGTTGCCCAACCAAATATCTGGCTTCCATCCTCGCCAAAATAAGTATATTTTTTAGAAAAGTAATCGCCTGTTTCATGGAATTTATTTACGAACATAGCACCAGTATCGTTATCGAAGAAATAGTACTTTCCATCAAGCAGAAGTCGTTTTCCTTTGGCTTGTTTTCCAGTTGGATCAAAGTAGTATTTTTGATGATTAATAATTTGAAGTCCAGTGGCTAACTGTCCATTTTCTTTAATATAAGCCCAATCACCATCTTTATCTTGAATAAATTGTCCAGGTTTGTTCATCGTTACATAACCATTTTGGTCAATGACATAACGAATACCATTAAGTTCAAGTGTTCGGTTAGTCCACATAGCTCCGCTGTCTCTATCGAAATAATGTGTTTGACCGTCAATTTCGACAAGTCGTCCCTTAGCTTGTTTGCCCTCTTTATCAAAGTATAGAGTGACATTATCTATTGAATGGAGTCCGGTGACAGCTTTTCCCTCGTTATCAAAGTAGTACCAATCCCATGCATCATCGTGTTCGAAACGATTTGTTAGTTTAGTTTCGGTCGCTACTCCTTTATCATCAATGAGGTAGGCTTTTTTATTGTAAACTAAGGTCTTGGAAACTGTAAGAGGGGAAGTTTCGGAAAGCGAACTTGTTCTATTGAAAGCATAGAATTTATTGTCACTTTGAATTACAGTTTCTTCAATCTTGGTTAAATCTGTGTTTTCTGGAAGTAGATGTCCGATGTAAAAATCATTGTTTTCATCAAGATAGTATAGATTACCAAAATCATCATCAATAATACGTTTAATCTTATCGGTCTTTGTTCGTACTCCGTGGTTAATAATGTCTACTTCTTCTCTGACGGTATAGGTTCGGCTTCTTCCAGATTTGTAAGTTCTGTTTATGCTAGGTTCTAAGTGGTATAGCTTACCATCAATCGTTTTCCATGTAGGTGTTGTAACTGTAACCATTTGGGGGATATATCTTTCATGGTAAATATCTCCTTTATTTTCAAAATAATAGAGTTTACCATTATTTGCAGTGCTAACACCAGTAAGTACCCTCCCATCCTTATCTGTACCTACGATGCCATGGTAGTAAGTATAATCATCCATATACTGACGTACGAGTAAAGGTCCGAGATAGTTTTTCAGAAGTTTACCTTCAAAATAATAATAATCCTTGCCACCTTTTGTGACAATAGCAGTGACTGCTGAACCAGAATTTGAAAAATAGTAGTCATCACCATTAATATGATGTTCTCCGGTTAGTACTTGACCAAATTTATTGGAGCGATAACTAGTATTTAAAGTTCCAGCAAAGACACGTAATGACTGAATATAAAAGGCATCTTTTACCAATTTTCCATGATTATCAAAGAGGTAGTCTTGTCCTTTGAAGGTAGTAAGAGCATTTTCAACTCGACCAGTATGATCAAAATAATAAAGTTGATCGCCAACTCGATGCCATCCATAGTAACGTCGACCATCAGAACCATAATAGATGTTATACGTTTTTGCAAATGGTTCCCATCTTCTGATTTCAATAGACCAAGTATGCCAATAGTTGGTTTTTACAGCACCTGAATAGTGACTAAAATAGTAATGGAAGCCGTCTATGATTCTTTCGCCATCTTTCGCTTGACGACCTTCTTCATCAAAGTAAAGAGTTACTCCATCTACATTTTGCCATCCTCTTAGTTTCTCTCCTGTTGCGGTGTAATAATACCAGTTCCCTGAGGAATCCTCTTGGAAATGGCCACCAGAAACAAGTGGAAGTTGTGGAAGTTTCTGCTCAGTTTCAATCAAAAGTCCATTAGCTTCTGCGTGGTAAGTTTTTCCATTAATAGTGATGTCGGTATTTATAACCTTATGACCACTATCCTTATCAAAGTAATAGGGTTCGATACCTATTGTAACGATTTCACCCTTGGCCTGAACACCGTCTGGGTAGAAATACATGTCGAAGCCATCTATAGTCTGTTCGCCTGTTAGAAGTTTCCCTTCTTTATCACTATAGTACCAGTTGCCGTCGTCATCCGACCAAAAACGGTCACGAACCAATTGGCCAGTATCTTTTTGAAAATAATAGGAATTTCCATCTAGGATGACAAAGGCATCTTTAGCTTGAACACCATTAGGGTAAAAGTAGAGTGGAATATTGTCAATAACTTGGCTACCAGTAAGTGCTTTCCCATCGTGGCCTAAATAGTACCAATTTCCATTCTTATCAGATGCAAAAGCATTACGGGTAAGTCGTCCACTATCTTTCTCAAAGTGATATGTTGCTCCATTAACATGACGGGTGTCTCCTTTGACTTGCTTACCATCGGCATCGAAGTAGACATTCACATTATCAATATTTTGCATACCAGTAAGTGCTTTCCCATCCTTAATATAGTACCAGTTGCCCTGATCATCGCTAGTGTAATGACCGCCGGATATTACGGGACTTTCTTCTACTTCATGGGCTGCATTTGTTTCAGAATGTGATGTTTCAGAGCTTACGACTTCACTGCTAGTAACAGTAGAGACTTCCGAACGAAGAGCTTGTTGAGAGTTAATTTCAGAAGTACCTATGTCTGAAGTAGCTGCATCAGTGACACTTTGTTTAGATTCAGTAGAAGTAGTTTCAGTGATGATTTCACTTGAATTTGTTGTGACTAAAGATTTGTTTTCCTCTGGTTTAGTAGTGACTTCATTAGTTGACGGGCTTATGACATCGATTGCATTTTCTTCTATGCTGTTTTCAACCGTTGGTTCTGAGGTGGAGTGAGTCTGTTCAGCTGCGGACACATAGCCCAAGCTTGCAAAACTAAGTCCTAGAGCTAGACCAGTTACTGCAATGGTTACCCATTGCTTTTTTACTTTGTGAAGTTTAAAGTATACTTTCTTTTCCATGATAATGCTCCTTTCATAAAACTAAATAATAGTAGCAAGGATATGGTTAACTCATGAGTAAAATTAAGTTAGTATTATGGTTCTATTACTTACATATCAAGTTTATCATCACATTTTAATAAAATCAAAGAATTGTGTAAGCGTTTTTATTTTTGTATAAACTCTTTCCAACTCTACTCTAAACAAAACTGATAGTATATGAATGATGAACTTTCATTAAAGAGTGTTAATGATGTATTTGCTTTAAGTTAGCAGCGGATAGATCCTTGAGTAGGGTATTTTTGATATTCATAATATGCTATTCACTGATTTTAGAACGCCACCAAAAAAAGCCACTGGCATACAAAACCACTGGCTTTTAACAATTTATTTCTTCTTCCCTAGTACAAAATAGCGGCTAGGGATTTGTTGTGTCAAACTGACGGCGATGGCGATGGTAAATGAGGCCAGGAAACAAGCTCGTAGGAAGCTGAGACCTAGGTCTGAATTTCCAATCAAGAGGAAGTAGACCGCACGGTAGAAGCTCATCCCAGGGATGAGTGGGAACATGCTTGAGGCTAGAAAGACTGTAGCTGGACATCTACGGTAGTGGGCCAAAAAGCGTGAGGTGAAGGTAACCAGTAGGGCTGGGAAGAGGATGGCAAGGACCTCGTGATGGGTATTGTTCCAAATCAAGAGGTAGAGGAGCCATGAGTCTGCACCTAGGGTTCCGAGGTCTAAGAAGTATTTCTTGGGAACTCGGTAAAGCACGGAGAAGGCTGCTGTCCCCAGCCCGGCCATGAAGGTCTGAATCAAGACCTCCTGCCATGAGGTAGATGGTGTTGAGAACATGCCTGATAATTGTTCCGCAAAGGGAAGAAGTGAAATCATGGCAAGAACACCGACAGAGATAGACAGACAAGTGGAGACCCCTGACAGCATCAGGGCCAGACCACTATAGTAGTTGTTCTGGGTGAATTCTCGTATGGCATTAACAAAGTAGGCCCCAGGAATCAAAATCATCAAGGTTCCTAGGATAATCACACTACGATGTTGGCCGATTCCTAGATAGTAGAGAACATTGGCTGATAAAGCAGCAATGGCACTAGAGAGGATAATCTGCAAGAAACTGGTATGAATAAAACGAGAAAAGAGCTGCATACCAATCCCCACAAAAAGTCCCGATATAGCCGCAGCAGTTCCATCAATCCAGCTACTTCCAAGGGCTAGCGAGAAGCTTCCTGCACCAATGACACAGGCTATAATGTCCTCTAAAGGACGATAGAAAGTCTTCTGCTCTATGGTTTTCAGCTTTTGGAAAATACTAGCCACAGGCTGATTTGGCTGCTCTGCCAGTTCACGAGACAGGCGGTTAACTTCCTCGAGCTTGCCCAGATGGATAGAAGGAGCTGAGGTAGCTAGGACACGAGACTCCTTAAGACCAGATCGGTTGAGTCCGGAGATCATTACCCCTCGATTGACCACGTAAGTGGAAAAGTCTCTGATACCAAGAGACTTGGCCATATGCCCCATGGTGTCTTCAATACGGTAAATCTCAGCACCGCTCTCCATAAGGACACGGCCAGCCTGAAGGACGGCATCCATTTCGTTTTTAGTTTCTATTTCTGTCTCTCTTGGAAAATCGATGGTCATTTGAACCTCCTAATCGCTTAATTCGTCATTCCATTATAAGGTTTGAATGGTGGTTTTTCAATAGCTTTGGCGACTAAAAAAGGACTTTCTATGAGATTTTTCTTCTACTTTAATGATAGAGGTCAGGAAAATGGAGGTCTTGCCTTTTGCCTTGCTATTGATAGAGGCAAATGCTACAATTAAATTATAAAATGTATGCGTTTACATATTTTTACGCTGTCTTTCTCAAAAAGCCTTGAAGTCCTTTATTTAAAGGGAATTAACAATCACAGAAGGAAGCCAATGTAAGTGCAAATAGTTGATACCTTTGAAAAGGAGGCAATCCCATGAAAAAAATTATCAATAAACCTGAAAATGTAGTGACAGAGATGCTAGATGGCTTGGCTTATGTTCACAGTGATTTGGTACATCGTGTTGAGGGGTTTGACATCATCGCAAGAAATGAGCAGGCTGCTGGTCAGGTTGGTCTCATTTCTGGTGGTGGAAGTGGTCACGAGCCAGCTCACGCAGGTTTTGTAGGTGATGGTATGCTTTCTGCAGCCATTGCAGGTGCTGTCTTCACGTCACCAACGCCAGATCAGATTTTGGAAGCTATCAAGGAAGCGGACCAAGGAGCTGGTGTCTTCATGGTTGTTAAAAATTATTCTGGCGACATCATGAATTTTGAGATGGCTCAAGAATTGGCTGAAATGGAAGGCATCGAGGTTGCTAGTGTTGTTGTAGACGATGATATTGCTGTGGAAAATAGCCTTTATACACAAGGTCGTCGCGGGGTTGCAGGTACTATTTTCGTTCACAAAATCCTAGGTCATGCGGCTCGTGAAGGCAAGTCTCTGGCTGAAATCAAAGACTTGGCTGATAAGATTGTTCCTAATATTCACACCATTGGTTTGGCCCTTAGCGGTGCGACGGTTCCTGAGGTTGGTAAGCCTGGTTTTGTCCTAGCTGAGGATGAAATTGAATATGGTATTGGTATTCATGGTGAGCCAGGCTATCGTAAGGAGTCTATGCAGCCATCTCGCCAGTTAGCTGAAGAATTGACAGGGAAACTCCTTGAAGCCTTTGAGGCTAAGGCAGGTGAACGCTATGCCCTTCTCATCAATGGTATGGGTGCGACACCTCTCATGGAGCAGTATGTCTTTGCTAACGATGTAGCAAGCATTCTTGGAGAAGTTGGACTAGAAGTGGCCTATAAAAAATTAGGTAACTACATGACATCGATTGATATGGCAGGTCTTTCATTGACGCTCATGAAGATTGAAAATGACTCTTGGCTTGAGGCTCTGGAGAGTCCTGTTAAGACCATCGCTTGGTAGTCTGACATGAAAACTAGAAATTAGGTATATTATGGATAAAACAGTTGCAGTAAAATGGATGCAAGGCTTTGATCAAAGGGTTGAAGTAGAAAAAGACCACTTGTCTGAATTAGACGGTCCTATTGGAGATGGTGATCATGGTGCTAACTTGGCGCGTGGTATGGCGGCAGCCATTGAGGCTATTAAGAGCACGGAACCACAAAGTGCAGCAGAAGTGTTTAAGGCAGTCTCAATGGCCTTGATTAGCAAGGTTGGTGGTGCCTCAGGTCCGCTCTATGGGTCTGCCTTTATGGGCATGATGAAGGCTGAACAAGATGGACAGGATTTGGCAGGAGTACTTGAGGCAGGTCTCGAGATGATTAAAAAACGTGGTCATGCACAAGCTGGTGAAAAGACCATGGTGGATGTTTGGCATCCGGTTGTTGAAGCTGTCAAACAAGGTCAACTAACCAATGATGTCATTGACCAAGCTGTTCTTTCAACCAAGGATGTTGCAGCTACCAAGGGGCGTGCCTCTTATGTCGGTGAGCGTTCAATTGGTCACATTGACCCAGGTTCCTATTCGTCTGGCCTACTCTTCAAGGCCTTGCTAGAAGCGGAGGGCTAGGATATGCCAGAACTTGGAATTGTGATTGTATCCCACTCTGCTGATATCGCTAAAGGTTTGGTGAGTCTGATTCGTGAAGTTGCACCAGATATTCCTTTAACGGCCACAGGCGGTCTTGAAGATGGTGGACTGGGATCTAGTTTTGACCATGTTCAAGTAGCAGTGGATAGTCAACCTGCTAAACGTCTCTTGGCCTTTTATGATCTGGGCAGTGCTCGCATGAATTTGGAGATGGTTGAAGAATTTTCAGACAAGGAAATCCTTATTCAGCAGGTTCCTCTCATTGAGGGGGCCTATGCGGCATCAGCCTTGCTTCAGGCAGGAGCGAGTGAAGTTGAAATCTTATCACAGATAAATGAATTAACCATTCAAAAATAGAATAAAGGAAAACTATGACAAATCAAATTAAGTATAAATGGGCTAGTCTTGGGACGGGTGTTATTGCCAATGAGTTGGCACAGGCTTTAGAGGCTCTAGGTGGTAAACTCTATTCCGTTGCTAATCGCACCTATGATAAGGGTGTTGCCTTCGCTGAAAAATACGGCATTGAAAAGGTTTATCAAGAGATTGATGAAGTGTTTAAAGATCCTGAAGTGGATATTATCTACATTTCAACGCCTCACAATACGCATATCAATTTTCTTCGTAAGGCACTCGCAGCAGGTAAACACGTCCTCTGTGAAAAATCTATCACCTTAAATAGTGAGGAATTGACAGAAGCTATTCAACTCGCCGAAGAAAATCATGTGAAACTGGCAGAAGCCATGACCATTTTCCATATGCCTATCTATCGAAAACTCTCTGAAATCGTGGAAAGTGGTAAGCTAGGACCTCTCAAGGTCATCCAGATGAACTTTGGTTCTTATAAAGAATATGACATGACCAACCGCTTTTTCAATCGTAACTTGGCTGGTGGAGCTTTGCTTGATATCGGTGTCTATGCCCTTTCCTTTGTACGTTGGTTCATGACGTCGCAACCGACAGAGATGGTTTCACAGGTTAAATTAGCTCCAACTGGTGTTGATGAACAAGCGGGTATTCTTCTTACCAATGCAGAAGGGGAAATGGCAACGGTGACGCTAAGTCTTCACGCCAAACAGCCTAAACGTGGTACTATCGCCTATGACAAGGGCTATATCGAACTTTATGAATACCCACGTGGGCAAAAGGCGGTCATCACCTATACGGAAGATGGCTCACAAGAAGTCATCGAAGCAGGAGAAACCGCTAAAGCCCTCCAGTATGAGGTCCTCGATATGGAAGCAGCTGTTGCAGGCGAGGATGATCATACCTACCTCAATTACAGCCGAGATGTCATGGATCTCATGACACAACTCCGTAAAGACTGGGGGTTGACCTACCCAGAAGAAGAGTAGGAGTTTTGAAAACAGAGTAAAAAATTAGACTTATGTACTGACTCCAAATAGATATGCTGTCAATTAAAGTGAGTTTTTAGCTCTATATTCCATAGAACTAAGGTCGTTTAATTGATTCTATATAAATACATTTATGTCAAAGGAGAAAGACTATGAGAAATTTTGCAAGTCCGTCACGTTACATTCAAGGTGAAAATGCCTTATTTGAAAATGCAAAAACCATTTTGGAACTAGGAAGTCATCCTGTACTATTGTGTGATTCAGTAGTTTATGACATTGTGGGTCAACGTTTCGAAGAATACCTCGTTCAAAATGGACTTACAGTTGTTCCAGTATTCTTTAATGGTGAAGCTTCAGATAATGAAATTAATCGTGTGGTAAGCTTGGCCAAAGAAAAGGGCTGTAATTTAGTCATTGGATTAGGTGGCGGTAAGACTATTGATAGTGCTAAAGCCATCGCAGATCTTCTAAAATCACCAGTAGTGATTGCTCCTACCATCGCCTCTACAGATGCTCCAGTTTCAGCCTTGTCTGTTATCTATACGGACGAGGGTGCCTTTGAACGCTACATCTTCTATTCTAAGAACCCAGAATTGGTTTTGGTTGATAGTAAGGTTATCTCTCAAGCGCCAAAACGCTTGCTCGCTTCTGGTATTGCAGATGGCTTAGCAACTTGGGTAGAAGCTCGAGCAGTTATGCAAGCAAATGGTAAAACCATGCTAGGCAAACACCAAACACTTGCTGGTGTTGCCATTGCTGAACGCTGTGAAGAAATTCTATTTGCGGATGGTTTACAAGCCATGGCTGCCTGTGAAGCAAAAGTGGTAACGCCTGCCCTTGAAAACATCATTGAAGCCAATACCCTTCTCAGTGGTATCGGATTTGAAAGTGGTGGCTTGGCTGCGGCTCACGCCATCCATAATGGTTTCACAGCCCTCACTGGCGATATTCACCATTTGACTCATGGTGAAAAAGTAGCCTACGGAACTCTTGTACAATTGTTCCTGGAAAATCGTCCAAAAGAAGTTTTGGATAAATATATTCGTTTCTATCAACAAATTGGCATGCCAACCACTCTTAAAGAAATGCATCTTGAAAATGCAAGTTACGAAGATCTTCTCAAGGTTGGTCAACAAGCAACAATCGAAGGAGAAACTATTCATCAAATGCCATTTGAGGTGAAAGCTTCTGATATTGCGCAAGCCATCGTTGCTGTAGATGCTTATGTTCATGGATTAGCCTAAGTAAATTTGCTCTTTTGTAGGGAAAGTGCCACCATTCCCGTATAGGAATATTATCCCCCTCAGGCACTTATCCCAACAGGATAGACAAATTGTTATAGGAAAGGGTTCAGTTCTGTATTAGATAGGACTGTGCCCTTTTTACTATTTAAAATCCAATATTTCCAAAGTCCCTCAAAGCGTTTTAAGAACTTTTGAAAACATAAACCATTTTCAAGAAATCCTGATTTAACAGTCATTTCACTTGTGTAAGCGTTTCAAAAAGTGTATACTATAAGTAGAAAGATAGGAAAAGGAGATGGCTAGTGGCTAGTATAACAATTGAAGCGAGCAAGGTAGCTAGAAAGAGTCCTATTCGCGTAGACAGTAGTCTTGTGGGGACAGTTTCTGGAGTGGAAGACGTGAGCGTTTCCCTACCATCGTCGAAAGCTCGTTTGAGTGTTGGAAAGTTGGGTTACAAGTCTAACACCATTACCGTTGAGGACGGACAAACCGTTCGTGTTACTAGCAATTTTCTAAATCGTTTCATAGCGATAGCGCCATTGTTACTCTATCTTGTTGGAGGTCGTTACCTCCCACTTGTGGCAGTCCTATCTACTATAATTTTGCTTTTTAGTTTACCTTTTCTCAAGTTAGAAATCGTAGGCTGATTAGAATCGGGAGTGGCTTAGCCCTCTGTTTGATACCTTTAACTCACTTTTTCATAATAATGCTAGGCCACTCCTTTTTCATTGGGAACGGGTCGAGACGAAAGAGTGGGTTATCAAAAAGGGAACTCGATAGAGTTTCCCTTTTTTCTTTCTCAAGTTAAATTCAGTTCTAAAAGACCTCAGTTGATAAAACTGAGGTCTTTGTTGTTTTTGTGACTTTAAGTCCGTTTCGCTCCGAAGGTGCGAAACAAATAAACCACCCGCTA
>OHAG01002301.1_pt1 | contig 10743 bp, 5 predicted proteins | sample 1577081 | NCBI WGS metagenome assembly OHAG01 (sample SAMEA3541513, study PRJEB24748) | human gut metagenome | biome: human gut; feature: human-associated habitat; material: faeces | place: China | collected 2012
GTAATATGCTTATTATAGTTATATATAATAAGATATAGGGGGATTTTATTTAATATAAAAAGCGGATAGCGGGAATCGAACCCGCATCATTAGCTTGGAAGGCTAGGGGTTATAGTCGACGTCGATTCATCATTATGTTAACGTCTCTAATTCAAAACCGAACATGAAATTTTGGTTTCATTCGGCTCCTTTATGGAATATTAAGTAAATTCCCAGATCTAAGACGTGAACGAAATTAGAAAAAAAATTCGACCCATAACATCTATGTCAGCTTTTTGTCTGAATGCACTCAAGACTTGCTTTTTAGATGATCCCTCTATAAGAGGGGCTTATAACAATCTTTATAGTTACTCCGTTCTCTATTTCTATTTGAAAGAATCCTGAGGAAAAGTATTTTGTTTCTACCGAACTAAAACCATACGTCGATATTTCTAGTAAACCAAAGTCATCGTTTAATAGCTATTTTGCTTCAATCTCCTCTCTTCCAATCAAGAATTGAAGATTTAGTTACGCTTAGAAATCCGCTTTTCTATCTTCATCCATGGATCTTTTACTCATACTCATTCAATTGGTTCAAAAAAGAAAATTCTGTTTCGCAATTTCATAGTCCAATCTTTCCATTTTTAATTAACCTTTAAGATATACAAATTACGAGAATGTATCTTTTTCCTCGAGTCTCTCGTTGAAATGAGAAGTAGAGGTAAAGGATTAAATCCTTTTACGAAATAAAGTTTTTGATCGAAATATAAATAAAATCGAAAGACCCCTTAATAGTTCAGGGGGTTAATAGAACGAATCGCACTTTTACCACTAAACTATATCCGCTACAATGCGATTATTATATAGAAATATACTTTTTGTCGAACAAGGGAATTGGGCGTAATTAAGATAGGATCCGAAAATAATTGTAAACATCACATTTGACTTTTCGGCAAGGAACTTAATGAGATTAGGAAAAGAGGGTCCATTTAAATAACTCAAAAACGATCTCTATTTTTGCTAGCGGTGTTTTGACAGATACGAATTGACAAAACCGCTGAAGTCGTAAATCAAAATGCATGGTGCAAGAATTCATAGTCTCGTTTTTTATTCTTTTTATTCAAGTAAAGAAAAAAATAAAATTACGGTTCTATATTATAAGAAGCATAAGATATAGAATCTTATTGTTGTTGCTTCAATAATAAAAATAAACATTTTTGTTTTCAAATTAGATAACTCATTTTTTATTTATGATTCATTGGGGCAAAATGGGGCCCCGCTAGGTGAATACCCAGCCGGGCCATATTGCTGATAAAAGTTGTATATATCTCTATAATTATAATAAAGAAAGATATTTTTCAAGCCTTACTTTATGTATAATGTAACATCGTAATTAGCTCTTTTCGGTTGGGAGAGATGGCTGAGTGGACTAAAGCGGTGGATTGCTAATCCGCTGTACGAATTAGTCGTACCGAGGGTTCGAATCCCTCTCTTTCCCTTTCCGTTGATGACTTGGTATTTAATTTTGCTTTGAATTTCTCAAACCTTTTTTCTTCATAGTTAAACGTGTGTAATAGATAATATGAAAAGTTAAAATCAAGCAAGGAAAATGAAAAATACTTTTTTATTTTTATTCTTCACGCCCAGGATTACGTCCTGGATCATTAGACAGGAATCCGAAGATGAAGAGAGAAACAAAGAATATCACTACTGTGTAAACGAAGAGTTTGAGAGTAAGCATTACACAATCTCCAAGATCATTTTTGGGAAAAAAAGAGAATAGATTCTCTGGTTTTATATCACATATCCTATTTTTTTTTGACACCAAGAACAAAAGTGGTGCTTCTCGAAATAGAAAAAAATCCTCAGAAATTCATTTGTAATAAGAGTCTTTCATTTCAAAAATTTTCTTTCCTATCCATAATTAGATATTGTTAGGGGACCTTACATGGGGTCTTTTCCTGGTATTCGAAAAGGGCCAAAATGGGGTGATCGGATTTATTCGATAACAAAAACAAAAAATTCTAACAATTAATAAGATAAGTTTTACAGTATAAATCATGAATTTTTCTAGGACAGTATTAAAGATCTCATCGAAAACTTACCGCAGCTTGCCAAACAAATGCTAAAAGAAAAAAGAGTACAGGTATGACTGGCATAACATCTACAATTGGATTCAAAAAAGCGTAGGCCTCGGGCAATTTGGCAAAGAAAAAACCACTCGAATAAATAGAATACGAATAAGGGGCAGAATTAAGACAGATCAAACTAAAGATATTAAGCATAACAAACATTTTATTCTTGGAAATAATTGCATTTTGATTGAGTTTTTAATAGAAAATAAATATAAAAATTCAAAAAAGTAAGGTTGACAATGCCCCTTTTTCTTTGAACTGGCCCAATCAAAAATCCTTCAATTCTCAAACTTAAAATAGAATAGAAGAAATTATACTTTCATACAATATTTAAATTGAATTATCTGTAATGATCAATGAATTGAGTTTCATTCTTCATTCTATATCTATATGTGTCAAAATCCTAGCAACACTTTAATTTATTCCCGAGATAGTTGGACCCGAATTGACGAACAACCAATACCAGTATTAGTTTATTAATGTTGAATCGAAATCGAAATGGGGCGTGGCCAAGTGGTAAGGCAACGGGTTTTGGTCCCGCTATTCGGAGGTTCGAATCCTTCCGTCCCAGAACGTACATACCCATTTTGTCAGAATAAAGGTTACTTTTTTTGAACAACTTTCCGTGTAAGAGTCTAATATTGGATCGAAATGTGATTCTTGTTTCTGATTTTTCATGATTCAGAAAAAAATCATATCTTTTTCACAAACTAAGTCGAATGCAAATGGCATGCGGATGTAAGTAACTTGAATCCATTTCTGATCCAAGTAAGATGGGAATATAAATCAACAAGATGATAAGAGTTTGATCCTTCATATTGAAGTTAGTTACTTAGAAAAACCTTATGTCTCATATCGATTTTTCAAAATGCTGCATTCTGAATTGCAATACGAAAGAAAAGTCTCTCTATTCCCTATCCCTTAAATTCTAAATAAATTAGAAATTAAATGAAGCAGCCAAATTATGAATTCTCTGAATTTTAAACAATAAACAAGAGGGGAAGGGCTTTTGATATTACTTAATTGAATTTAATCAAGGATTGAGTCTCTTAAAACTGGTTAGGGTAAAATAAAAAATAGGAGCAAGGACTTAATCTGGACCTGTTTGACTTTATATTTAGACTATTTTATCTAGCATCGTCTAAAATAAGATCTTTTGTTATTTATGACTCATCATACCCATGGAATTCCGGGAGTAGATAGAAATTAATCAGTAATGATAATGGAAGGTTTCCATTTCAATATCTGTGTCTGTCTGATCTTATTAACTTTAACAAAGAATTAAGTTGAATATGTAACAGATGTAGATTCTTTGAGCCCCTTATTTAGCTATTTGAACCCTTTTTTATGTATTTCGAGTTTGGTTCTAATAAATCTTGTAAATTTATGTAACGATTGAGACGGGGATTTATTCATAGATTCTATTCACTTTACTTTGTGAAAAGATTACAGAAAGATTGCTAAACTTCAAGTCAAACAAAATACATATAAAAGAAATGTTTATATGCCTTTTTTTGTATTATTATCGTATATAAGGATTGTTACTGTTCTATTTCAGAGGACGCGGCGTTTCTATTTTTGTGAAAAAAGTTTGGTATGTCTTAAATATTTAACATCCACTATCGATAATTTAATATAGAATCGCGATCTTTTTAGTGACAATTGTTCGGTTTATCTGATAAATATGGAATCCCCTATTCTTTTGATTCTGATTTTATCAAGCAGATGAAAGACTAACGACCTAAGTCCTTTCTTACATCAGTCTTTTTTATCTATTCTGTGAAAACAAAAAAAAGAATTCGTTTTTCGATCTATACTAGCTATTTGCTTTATGCTTTAAATCATTAATGACTTGATTTGCAAAGAAAGATGATGCATTTATCTTTTTTATGATGATTAAATGTGGGCTTTATTATAAAACTTTATTCAAATAATGACGTCGAAGTATTCAATTTTTGAATTCAATTTAATGGAGTCCTTAGTATTCTAAGAAATGAGAAATGTAAGGCTATCGAATCCGTCTTATCAAATCACTTGAAGATGCAGATTCAAAAAGAACTCATTTATTTGTGTTTCTTTATTTTAACTATTTCATTTCAATAGGATAAAATAAGGGGGAAATTCTTGCTGAGACTTCTTTAGAAAAATATCTACTCATCTCTAATAGATATAGAAAAGAAGAAAATAGGTATAGATTTCTATGTATTGGGTACTAGTTAAAGCAATGACTATTCATGATTCCATAATTGAATCAATTTCATATCGGTTTCAAATTAGAGGAATGTTATGGTAAAACTTCGTTTGAAACGATGCGGTAGAAAGCAACGTGCGACTTGAAGGACATGATTAGCTGTGGATTCTTACATCCACCATTTTAAATTTGATCTATTTTATATAGGAATAGAAGTGCTCTTAGCTCGACATCATTTGTTCTGTTCACTCGAACCCCTTGTTGGGTTGTAATGTAAGTAAATAGTACATGATGGAACTCGAGTCGAAAGTATTAATTCATTTCTCGGGGGCAAAGATCTAGGGTTAGTGCCAATCAATAAGTTGTTCCAACTTCGTAAATCTATTTTTGATATATAAATCCAAGGGGTCCAATTCAAGCAAGTTTCAAATCCAAAAGGAAAATTTGTTGGACTTGATAAAAATCGTTAGATCAAAAGTGTATCACGCAAGAATCAACTGTTCTTATGATTCTTTTATAGAAATCGCAAAAAGGGTACGTTGCTGCCATTTTGAAAGGATTTAAGGAGCACCGAAGTAATGTCTAAACCTAATGATTCAAAGTAAAGATAAAAGATCCTGAAACAAGTAAAGCCCATTTTGATTGTCTCACCAACTGGACTGGATTCGAGTGATAAACCCCAATAGATTCTAAACAAAAACGAGACAAAAAGGAGGTTAGAGACCACTCAATAAATAGAAATGCTTAGGGGTTCTCCTTTGAGCGATTTGGAAGTTATCCAACTTGAGTTATGAGTATGAATGATTTTTTTCTTTTTTTTTTGAAAAAGAAAAAAAAATCATGATCGAATCAAATTAATGATTTTATGAACCTATGTTGACATTCTAAATCTATACATAGACATAACTTCGAATCATTTTTTCTTGAGCCGTATGAGGAAAAAACTTCCTATACGTTTCTAGGGGGGGTATTACTCATATACATCTATCCCAATGAACTGTCTATCGAATCGTTGCAATTGATGTTCGATCTCGAAGAGAAGGAAGGGATATTCGCAAAGTGGGTTTTTATGATCCGATAAAAAATCAAACTTATTTGAATATTCCTGCTATTCTATATTTTCTTCAAAAAGGAGCTCAACCTACAGGAACTGTTGATGATATTTTAAAGAGGGCGGAGGTTTTTAAGGAACTTCATCGTAATTAAAAGAAATTCAATTAATGAAATACATATAGCTTTGTATAACTTTTTTCTACTATCCTTTTTTGCTCTATTCATATGAATTTATTATTGCTTGTTTAAAATCCCACGTCCTATAACAACAAAAATAAATTTTTGTTGTTATAGATAGAAATCAAATGTATAGAAAGAAGATCAAGTGAATAAATGAAGTAATTGGATCGAAAAATAGAAATCTAAAATTATGCACTTCAATCAGGTAGGTTGTTGGAATTGTACTAACAAATAACAAACAGAGGATCAAGCTTGCTTGTTTTACTTAATATCTATTGAATGAGTAAACCCGAGATTGTTTCCTCTACTTAGTTTATTCTTCCATCGACACTTTCTTTTGTATCTATGTAGATTAGATATGGAGTGCCAATCCAACACGAGTCCTTCCAACACGAGTCCTTTTTGATTTTCTCAGCATTTATATTGACAACAGTATATCGAACACATATAATTCGATCATTAATAAGTGGATTTATTTATCTTCGTTCCATAAATTTAAATTTGTTTTTTTACTTTACTTAAAGAAATGGATGACATAAGAGTCAGAGGCGGTCTATATCTATAAATTTTGGCATTTATTTATTTGAGAATCTCTTGGATTTGTATCTGAGCTATTCTTTGGATTTGTATCTGAGCTATTCTTAGGTTCAGAATCAATTAGAAAATGTTTTTTTAGATTTCTTGCTAGTTCAATGTTTTAATCGTATAATCCAATCTGTTTATTTATTTTGATTTTATCTACACATCTTCTTAACTTATTTTATTCGGGTTGCTAACTCAACGGTAGAGTACTCGGCTTTTAAGTGCGGCTAAAATATTTTACACATTTGGATGAAGCAAGGGATTCGTCCATACCATCGGTAGAGTTTGTAAGACCACGACTGATCCTGAAAGGGAATGAATGGAAAAAGCAGCATGTCGTATCAATGGAGAATTTTGAGAATCTTTCAGTCTTACCGGATCGGTACAAAACCTTTTTTGAATTTTTTGTTGGGCTGGAACAAAAAGAATTTTAAATTGAGTTGAGTTAATAAATGGGTAGAGACATTAGGGCTCCAATTAATTATAGGTAAAGAAAAAGCAACGAGCTTCTGTTCTTAATTTTGGAATGATTACCTAATCTGATTATATGTTAAAAAAATATTAGTGCCTGGCGCGGGAAAGACTTCTCTCATGAGTGGGGGTTGATTGTTGATTTTTTTAATGAATCCTAACTATTCGCCATTCTATAATCGAATGGAGATGAATGTGTAAAAGAAGGAGCATATTGATAAAGAGAATTTTTTCTAAAATCAAAAGATCGATTGGGTTGAAAAAATAAAGGATTTCTAATCATCTTGTTATCACATAAACCTATTAATTCGATGGAAAAAGAAAAGGATAGAATCCGTTGATGAATCCACCTATACCCGGGGTATCTATTCTTTGTTTTAGCATAAATACCTTGTTTTGACTGTATCGCACTATGTGTTATTTGATAACTCAAGAAATCCTTTGGTTTAAATCGAATTTTTCAAATGGAGGAATTCCAAAGATATTTAGAACGGGATAGATCTCGTCAACATAACTTTGACTTTTTATATCCACTTATCTTTCAAGAATATATTTATGCACTTACTCATGATCGTGGTTTAACTAGATCAATTATGTTAGAAAATGTGGGTTCTGACAATAAATTCAGTTTACTAATTGCGAAACGTTTAATTACTCGAATGTATCAACAGAATTGTTTGTTTATTTCTTCTAATGATTTGAACCAAAATCTATTTTTAGGGCATACCAAAAATTTGTATTTTCAAATGATACCAGAGGGATTTGCAGTCATTGTGGAAATTCCATTTTCCCTACGTTTAGTATCTTCTCTAGAAGCTAAAAAAAAAGAGGAATCTCATAATTTGCGATCAATTCATTCAATATTTCCTTTTTTAGAGGATAAATTTTCCCGTTTAAATTATGTGTCAAATATACTAATAGCCTATCCTGCCCATCTGGAAATCTTGATTCAAATTCTTCGTTACTGGGTGAAAGATGCTTCCTCTTTGCATTTTTTACGATTCTTTTTCCACGAGACTCATAATTGGAATAGTTTTATTTCTCCAAATAAATCTATTTCTACCCTTTCAAAAATAAATCAAAGATTGCTCCTGTTCTTATATAATTCTCATGTCCGTGAATACGAATCCATTTTCATTTTTCTCCGTAACCAATCTTCTCATTTACGATCAAGATCTTTTGGAACCCTTCTTGAGCGAATATATTTACATGAAAAAATAGAACATATCGTGGATATGTTTACTAAGGATTTTCAGGCCATTCCATGGTTGTTAAAGGATCCTTTCATTCATTATGTTAGGTATCAAGGAAAAGTAATTCTGGCTTCAAAAGGGACGCCTCTTCTGATGAATAAATGGAAATATTATCTTTCCAATTTCTGGCAATGTCGTTTTTATGTGTGGTCTCAACCAGGAAGGATCCATATAAACCAATTATCCAACCATTCCCTAGACTTTCTAGGCTATCTTTCAAGTGTACAAATAAATCCTTCCGTGGTGCGTAGTCAAATGCTAAAAAATTCATTTATAATAGATAATGGTATTAAGAAGTTTGATACCACAGTTCCAATTATTCTTTTGATTGGATCATTCGCTAAAGCAAAATTTTGTAACGTCTTAGGACATCCCATTAGTAAGTCGGTCTGGGCTGATTTAGCGGATTCTGAGATTATTGACCGATTTTGGCGTATATGCAGAAATCTTTCTCATTATCACAGCGGATCCTCAAAAAAAAAGAGTTTCTATCGAATAAAGTATATACTTCAACTTTCTTGTGCTAGAACTTTGGCTCGTAAACACAAAAAAACTGTACGTGATTTTTTGAAAAAATTAGGTTCGGAATTATTGGAAGAATTTTTTACGGAGGACGAACAGGTTCTGTCTTTAATTTTCTCAAGATCTTCTTTTACTTCTCGAGGGTTAGATAGAGAACGGATTTGGTATTTGGATATTATTTGTATTAATGATCTGGTCAATCATTCATGATTGGTTATCAAATCATGTAACTGAAAATTTTCTCTAAATGATGAAGAGATAACAAAAAAATTCATTCAATTCTATTATGAAATGTTCATGCAGTAAGAGTTGAATCAACTAAGTATTTAACTTTCTTCGAGTTCCTCCAGGAGTACAGGACGGAACTGAGTATACATAGGGAAAGCCGTGTGCAATGAAAGAAGCAAGCGCGGTTTAGGGAGGGATTTTTTTCTTATTTATTCATTTTTATTTTTCTTAAATTTATTTCATTTAACAATCTCATTTAACAAGGAAATTATCTACTCCATCCGACTAGTTCCGGGTTCGAGTCCCGGGCAACCCATTATGATATTGAAATCATATTCAATTCTTTTTTTTTTTCGTTTCAGTCATTCATAAGCAATTCTGATAGATCTAGATAGATACGGGATATCTATCTATTTATGTATGTTGATATTGGTTGACACGGCCGTATAACTCATGTTATACTGTTGAATAACAAGCTTTCAATTCTCTATTTATAGAAAATTCGTGTGCTTGGGAGTCCCTGATGATTAAATAAACCAACATTTTACCATGACTGCAATTTTAGAAAGACGCGAAAGCGAAAGCCTATGGGGTCGCTTCTGTAACTGGATAACCAGCACCGAAAACCGCCTTTACATTGGATGGTTTGGTGTTTTGATGATTCCTACTCTATTGACCGCAACTTCCGTATTTATTATTGCCTTCATTGCTGCTCCTCCAGTCGATATTGATGGTATTCGTGAACCTGTTTCTGGATCTCTACTTTATGGAAACAATATTATCTCTGGTGCCATTATTCCTACTTCTGCAGCTATAGGTTTGCACTTTTATCCGATATGGGAAGCGGCATCCGTTGATGAATGGTTATACAATGGCGGTCCTTATGAGTTAATTGTTCTACACTTCTTACTTGGGGTAGCTTGTTACATGGGTCGTGAGTGGGAACTTAGCTTCCGTCTGGGCATGCGTCCTTGGATTGCTGTTGCATATTCAGCTCCTGTTGCAGCTGCTACTGCTGTTTTTTTGATTTATCCAATTGGTCAAGGAAGTTTTTCTGATGGTATGCCTCTAGGAATTTCTGGTACTTTCAACTTTATGATTGTATTCCAGGCTGAGCACAACATTCTTATGCACCCTTTTCACATGTTAGGCGTAGCTGGTGTATTCGGCGGCTCTCTATTCAGTGCTATGCATGGTTCTTTGGTAACCTCTAGTTTGATCAGGGAAACTACAGAAAATGAATCCGCTAATGCAGGTTATAGATTCGGTCAAGAAGAAGAAACTTATAATATCGTAGCTGCTCATGGTTATTTTGGTCGATTGATCTTCCAATATGCTAGTTTCAACAATTCTCGTTCCTTACATTTCTTCCTAGCTGCTTGGCCTGTAGTAGGTATCTGGTTCACTGCTTTAGGTATTAGTACCATGGCTTTCAACTTAAATGGTTTTAATTTCAACCAATCTGTAGTTGATAGTCAAGGTCGTGTAATTAATACCTGGGCTGATATCATTAACCGTGCTAACCTGGGTATGGAAGTTATGCATGAACGTAATGCTCATAACTTTCCTCTAGACCTAGCTGCTGTTGAAGTTCCGTCCACAAATGGATAATACTTCTGTCCTAGTGTATACGAGTTCTTGAAGGTAAAGGAGCAATAACCGATTTCTTCTTCTATCAAGAAGATTGATATTGCTCCTTTACTTAGTATTCTTTTTTTATCCATTCATATATTGACTGGATCTAAACCTTCACAGGAAGCTCCGGCTAGACTGGAAATAACTACTTCGACTCAGCTGCCCATAGACCCCGTGCTTTTCAAAGGCCCCCTATGAATGAAGCAGCAATTGGCTCCAATCGGAAATGCGTATTAAAACCACTCTTGGGATTCGTGGCGTTTTATGCCCTACTTCAATCATCGCTCATCGATCGATACCCTCATTATAATAGTAGGGCCCGGCTTGAGTAAACTATATTATTAGTATATAGTATATAGTAAGACTCTTTGGCACTGGATCCACTAGGGAATTGGATCCGTTACCGGAGACTCTGCTCCTTGTGGTTAATTGTAGAGCCCCCAGTAACTAAGCTCGAACCTGTTGACCCATAACCACCCATAGCACAAGCGGTTTACTTTGGAGTAAATGATCC
>OHAG01002303.1_pt1 | contig 10740 bp, 7 predicted proteins | sample 1577081 | NCBI WGS metagenome assembly OHAG01 (sample SAMEA3541513, study PRJEB24748) | human gut metagenome | biome: human gut; feature: human-associated habitat; material: faeces | place: China | collected 2012
AGAACCTAAACATCCACTACCTGCACCAAGAAGAACTACCGCAGAACCAACAAGTGGATCCATACCAGCAGCCATCATAGTAGCAGCTAATAAAACATAAAATCCTCTATATTTATACAATTTACAAGTATTATTTATAATTTTTTATTATTTTTTTAAAAGAGTTTTTATTTTCCTGTTTTTTTTTCTTTTTTCAGTCTTTAAAATATTCCCTTCAATAGCCTTGCTTAAACTTTCTTCCTTAGCCTTTTCATCTTTAGATAGATTTTCTTCTTTTAACTTACAAATAAAGGAAGATGCTACTATAGCTCCAAGACCTACTAAAGCATATAAATCATCCATACAATTTATATTATATCTTTTTATAAGTTTATCATAACTTTCGCCCTTAGCAATATCTGCATAATGAACTCCTTGTTTCTTTAACTCTCTTTCAAAAACTTCTTTTCCTTTTGTAATATTCTCTTCTTTCTTAGCTTTCTTAAACCATGCTCTTATTTTGCTTTTTGCTTGATTACTTTTAGCAATGTTAAGCCAATCCATATTAGGTCCCTTAGAGCTATTAGATGTTAAAATTTCTACTATTTGCCCAGTTTTAAGTTGATAGTCAAGTGGTACTATTTTGCCATTAACCTTAGCTCCAACACATTTGTTACCAATATCCGTATGTATTCTATAAGCAAAGTCTATAGGCGTTGCTCCATTTGGCAAGTCTATAACTACACCCTTTGGTGTAAATAAGAAAATCTCATCTGTGAAAAGATTAATCTTAAACCCTTCCATAAACTCTTGTGCATCAGAAGTTTCCTTTTGCCATTCAAGCATATCTCTAAGCCATACTAACTTATTTTCAAAACTCTTTTCTTTACTATCTGAAGTATCGCCCTCTTTATACTTCCAGTGCGCAGCTATACCATATTCTGCTGTTTTATGCATTTCAAAAGTTCTTATTTGAATTTCAAATGTCTTTCCTTGTGGACCTATAACTGTTGTATGCAGAGATTGATACATATTTGGTTTCGGCATTGCAATATAATCTTTAAATCTTCCTGGTATTGGCTTATATATAGTATGAACTATCCCCAATACTTCATAACAATCTTTCACAGAATTAACAAGTATTCTTATAGCAGTTAAGTCAAATATTTGTTCTATACTCTTGTTCTTAGTAACCATTTTTCTATAAATGCTATAAAAATGCTTCGGACGCCCATCTATATCTGAATCTATTCCAGCTTCTTCAAGCTTTCCATATAAATCTTCAATTATTTTTGCAATATAAATTTCTCGTTCTACTCTCTTTTCTGCTATTTGATTTACTAAATCATAATATTCTTCCTCGTGTAAATATCTAAAGCATAAATCTTCTAGTTCCCATTTTACTTTAGAAATACCTAATCTATGTGCAAGAGGTGCATATATGTCTAAAGTTTCCTTAGAAATTCTTTTTTGTTTTTCCTTAGGCATATATTTTAATGTTCTCATATTATGTAATCTATCTGCTAATTTAATTATAATTACTCTTATATCATTAGCCATAGCCAATAACATTTTTCTAAAATTATCTGCCTGTTGTTCTTCTTTAGATTTATACTCCATTTTAGTAATTTTAGTAACTCCACTAACTAAATTAGCTATTTCTTCATTAAAAATATTTTTAATATCTTCATATGTATAGTCAGTGTCTTCTATAACATCATGGAGTAAGCCTGCAACTATGGTACTTGTATCCATACCTAATTCAGCCAAAATTATAGCTACATCAATAGGGTGAATTATATAAGGTTCTCCAGATTCTCTTTTTTGTTCCTTATGAGCTTCAAAAGCTAAATTAAATGCTTTATTTACAACATTTAAATCAACATTTGTGCAATTTTCCTTTATTTTTTGTATCAATGCATCAACCATTCAAATCCTCCCTTTAAAAATTTCTAATATTATACTTTTTACATAATTTAAATTAAAATCAATGGCTGGTTAAATCAACCAGCCACCTTTACACTAATTATATATTAAAATTTAAGGTATTTCAATAAATTAAATATCGTATTGAACAAGTGACATTACTTCGTATCCTTTTAATTTATCTCTTCCCTTTAACTCAGTTAACTCAATTGCAAAATCTAAAGCAACAACCTCTCCACCTGCAGACTCTACAAGTCTAGTTACAGCTTCAATAGTTCCTCCTGTAGCAAGCAAATCATCAACTATTGCTACTCTTTGGCCCTTCTTAATTGAATCCTTATGAATTTCTAATACATCTGTACCATATTCTAAATCATAACTAACTGATACTGTTTCAAAAGGTAATTTTCCTTTTTTTCTAACTGGTACAAATCCAACTCCTAAAGCATATGCAACAGGTACTCCAAAAATAAATCCTCTTGCTTCAGGTCCTAATATAACATCCACATTTTTATCTTTAAGATGCTCAGCTATTGCATCTATTGAATACTTAAAAGCTTCTCCATCTGCTATTAAAGTAGTGATGTCTTTAAAACTAATTCCCTTCTTTGGAAAATCTTCCACTATTCTTATGCTTTTTTTTAGATCCATAACAAATCCTCCATATCAACTTATTCTTGTATTCATTATAGTCAAATTTCTATGTAATTATATTATACATTTTCTTTAGACTTATTTAAATACTTTGTTATTTGTTCTGCTCTTTCTTTTCTATTTGTTATTAACAACTCAATTATTATTCTAGCGTTATCTGTCATAGTTACAACATTAATAGTTGGAGTAATGACATCTATAATTTTATCAACACTATCTTCATTTATATTAATCATATTATAAGCATCCATAATGGACCTTAATCCATGATTGTTTGTATTAACTAAAAACCTCATACCTTCTTTTATAAAAACACTATTCTCACCTTTTTTAAGTGATTTAGTAGATTTTTCACCTATTAATATTAAATCTAGATACTTATTTATACTTTTAACATTATAGTAAATTGCTATTGCCTGCATTAGCTTAAATGTTAATCCACTTATCGATAAATTTTTGTATCTATATTGACACCCTTTTTGGTTAGGGTTTATGTATATGTACTCATAATCATAATTTACGTCTCTATTTTCTATAACTATCAAATCTATCCCAAGATTTTTACAAAGCTTTTCTTCTTCTTCTGACTTTAAATCTATTCCTAAAGCTATAAGTAATTCTCCACCTAAAAAATGAACATTGTTTATTATATCTTTAGATGAAATTTTAGATTTACTTGAAGAATCATCATGGACTACGTATTCAATATCGGCATTTAAATATTTCAAAACCAATATAAGGGATGAAATAGCACATAATCCATCTACATTTGGTATCCCATAAACAACAATTTTTTTTCTATTATTAATTGCTGATACCATACGTTCTATTGCTTTATTCATATCTTTAAGTATAAAGGGATTATATCCAGTTATGTAATTAGGACTATATATACTTTCCCAAAACTTACGCATGATAAACTCCTCCACAATAATAAGAAAACATTTATATTATAATAGATAAATTGATATAATACAAATGTTTTCTGCATTTCACAGCAAGTTATCCTGTAAAAATATCTATTTTGAGAATTATGTCCACTTATTTTATCTTTTTTTGGATATAATATACAAAAAGAAGTGGTAATTTCTTACCACTTCTTTAATCTTATATAATATTACGCTGCTTTTACCTTTTTGTTTTTTATTTTTCTCTTTTGTAATAATACCCAAACTGGTGATGCTATGAAGATTGATGAATAAGCTCCAGCAGCAATACCTATTAATAATGGGAATGAGAATTCTCTAACTGTTGGTACAAATATATTAACTGCTCCAATAATTATTAAAGTAGTTAATGAAGTATTTATAGATCTAGCTAAAGTTTTATTAATACTTACATTTGCTATTTCAGTTGGAGTACTTCTTCTCATGCTACGGCTACTTTCTCTTATTCTATCAAAAATAACAATAGTATCATTAATTGAATATCCTACAATTGTTAACATTGCAGCTATAAATGAATTATTTATTGAAATATTAAATATTGCATAAAACGCTAAAGTTATTAAAACATCATGCACTAAAGCAGTTATTGCAGCTATACCAAAATTAAATTCAAATCTTATTGCTATATAAATTAGCATCGCTACACAAGCTACTAATACTGAAACAATAGCATTTCTTGTTAACTCTTTCCCAACTGATGGCCCTATTTGACTTTGTGAAATTAAAGCAGAATCCTCTAGGGAATATTTTTCCTTTAATACATTAAATAATTCTGATGTTTTAGTTTCATCTAAGTCCTTTGACTTAATTTCATATTGAGTGCTTTCTACAGTTTTTGTTACTGCATCAGATGCATACTCCTTTACTATTCCATCAGCTTCTACCTTATCAAAACTATCTCCAAAATCAACAACTATTTTAGTACCACCTTTAAAGTCAATACCAAAATTTAATCCTCTAGTTGCCATTAAAACTATACCAACTAATATAATTGCTAGGGATATTGAAAACCAAATCTTTGTCTTTTCTATTACCTTAAACATCTCATTACCCCCTCTTTACTCTAAACTGCCAATTAGATTTTAACATTCCCATATTAACAGCCCACTTCATTAATGTTTTAGTAACAACTACAGCTGTAAACATACTTACCACTATACCTATCATTAATGTTACAGCAAATCCTTTAACACTACCTGTACCTATAAAATAAAGTACAAGTGCAGCAATAATAGTAGTTACGTTTGAGTCAATAATTGAAGATAATGCATTGTTAAATCCTTTATCTACTGCTGCCTTTACAGACATTCCATTCTTTAACTCTTCTCTAACTCTTTCAAATATAAGTACATTCGCATCAACTGCCATACCAACAGTTAAAAGGAATGCAGCAATACCTGGAAGTGTTAATGCCACATCCGCCTCAACAAATACTAGTAAAACTAGGCATACATATAAAGTTAATGCTATACTTGCAATAACTCCTGGTATTCTATAATAAAGAATCATAAATACAAATATAACAGCAATTCCTATAAGTCCTGCTTTTACTGCATTTGGAAGTGCTTCAGCCCCTAATTGAGCTCCAACATTTTCTATTTGTATAGCTTTAACAGTTACAGGTAGTGCTCCTGCATTAATTAAACCAGCTAAATTCTTAGCTTCATCTAAACTACCACTACCTTCTATAATAGCATTACCGTCAGTTATAATAGCATTTACTTTTGGACTTGATATTTCTTCATCATCCATATAAATTGAAATCTTTTTATTAAGATTCGCTTCAGTTGCTTCTGCAAATTTTGTAGTACCTTCATCTGTAAGCTTTAATGATACTACTGGCTCATTGCTATTACTATTAATAACTACACTTGCTTCTGCAACATCTGAACCATTTAAAACTTCATTTCCATCAGCATCTTTAAATGTTAAGTTACCAGTTTTAGATAAACTATCAACTAACTCCTTAGAATCATATTCTCCTGGAATTTCAACTCTAATTCTTCTGTCCCCTTCTACTGTTACTGTTGTTTCAGCAACACCTAACTTATTAACTCTTAAATCAATAAGTTGTCTTGTCTTTTCCAAGTCATCCTTTGTCACATTCTCATCTTGTATCTCCATCAATACAGAAACTCCACCTTGTAAGTCAAGTCCCTTAGTAATAGCTTTATTGAATGATTTAAATTCCCATCCCGCTACTTCAACGCCTCTGCCACCAGCATAAGCAAATGCAACTATAACAACTAAGGTTAGAATAAATAATATAGTGCTTCTAACTTTTGTTCGTCCTTTTTTCATATTTTTCCCCCTTCTGTACTTTTTATCTCACATTAATTATATTATGTATATTTTTCAATATCAAGTAAGATTAATATCTTATCCATTTTTTACATTTATTTTTTACATATTATTCGTTTAATATTCCTTTAGTTACAAATTTACATTTTTGTGATTTTCTCCAAAGTTAAAGACAAAGTGAAATCATACCTTAACTTAATATTCTATCACTTCGCCCTTATTATACATACTATTTAAAATTCTTTAAAAGTTCTGCAAATGGATTATCATTTACTTCCTCAGCTTCTTTTTGCATCTTCCTCATTATTCTTTGCGTCTCTCTCTTATCCACTTTTCCTTTTTTGTCAAATCTTTTTTCAAATACAGATGCTTTTTCTCTAAAATTACAATTAGCTCCAATACAAACATAAATCTTACCTTCACCCTGCCCTCTAAGTTCTAACTTTTTCTTACACTCAGGACATCTTGCATTTGTAACCCTAGAAATATTTTCTCTATATCCACACTCCCTGTCTTGACATACATTCATTGTTCCGTTCTTACCTTTAACTTCTAAAAGGTATTTACCGCAATTAGGACATTTCTTTCCAGTCTTATTGTCATGAACAAATTTACTATTTGCTCCTTTTACATCTTCTACAAGAGCAACAGAGTAATTCTTCATCTCTTTAATAAAACTATTCCAATCTCTCTTTCCTTTTGCTATTTCATCTAATTGGCTTTCCCATTTAGCAGTTAATAATGGAGACTTTAATTCTTTAGGCACTAAATCTATAAGCTGTTTTCCTTTTGATGTAGGTAAAATCTCTTTTCCCTTCTTTTCTATAACGAAAGAATTAAATAGTTTTTCTATTATATCAGCTCTAGTAGCAACTGTACCTAATCCTCCAGTTTCACCTAAAGTCTTAGCTGCCTCTTTCCCTACATTAATATATTTATGAGGATTTTCCATTGCAGATAATAAAGTACCTTCATTAAATCTTGATGGTGGTTTAGTTTCTCCTTTATTTAAAGAAACATTTTCAATAACAAATTTATCCCCTTTATTAACATTAGGTAATACCTGCTCTTTAATATCCTCTTCTGATGAATCCTCTTCTAATTTATCATAAAGTTTTTTCCAACCCTTAGATATTACTATTTTACCTTTTGCTATAAGTCTTTCTTCATTAACTTTTGCTTCTATAGTTGTTTGAATATATTCGAATGGTGGAAGTAATACACTTAAAAATCTTTTTACTACTAAATCATAAATTTTTCTTTCTTCTGAGCTAAGATTTGAAAGGTTAGGTTTTTCTTCTGTTGGAATTATCGCATGGTGATCACTTACCTTAAAATTATCTACAAAACCTTTATGCCCATTTATTTTTGTTTTTAATAATGCATCTGCAGTACTTCTATATTCCCCTATTGCAACTGCTTTAAGTCTATCAGGAATAGTTGCTACAATATCAGTAGATATATATCTTGAATCTGTTCTAGGATAAGTTAATATCTTATGATTTTCATAAAGTCTTTGCATTATATTCAATGTTTGTTTTGCTGAATATCCAAAAATCTTATTTGCATCTCTTTGAAGTTCTGTTAAATCGTAAAGAGCAGGTGAAAATTTCTTTTTGTTAGCAGAGTTAATATTAACTATTTCACCTTCTACACCTTTTATTTTAGAAACAATTTTATTTGCAAATTCTTCATCAAAAACCCTACTATTATTATCTTTATTTATCCATGATAAATTATAGCCTTTTGTTTTTGCATTTATTGTGTAGTATGTCTTTGGTTTAAAGTTTTTAATTTCCTCTTCTCTTTGTACTATCATTGCAAGTGTTGGTGATTGAACTCTACCTGCTGATAATTGAGCATTATATTTGCAAGTTAGTGCTCTAGTTACATTAAGACCAACAAGCCAGTCTGCTTCTGCTCTACAAACTGCTGCTCTATAAAGATTTTCATACTCTTTCCCATCTTTTAAATTTCTAAATCCATCTAAAATAGCTTTATCTGTTTGTGATGAAATCCACAATCTTTTAAGAGGTTTCTTTACGCCAGCCTTTTCTATAGTCCATCTTGCAACAAGTTCACCTTCTCTTCCAGCATCTGTTGCAATAACTATTTCGCTAACATCATCCCTATTCATAAGCTTTTTAACTTCATTAAATTGCTTACCTGTTTTCTTTAATACAACTAGCTTCATATGCTTAGGTAACATTGGAAGTGTTTCCATCTTCCACTCTTTATATTTATTATCATACCCTTCTGGATCCATAAGTCCTACTAAATGCCCCATAGCCCAAGTTACTATATATTTACTTCCTTCTATATATGAACCTTTATTATTATTGCACTTTAAAACTTTTGCTAAATCTCTACCTACTGATGGCTTCTCTGCCAATACTAAAATTTTGCTCATATTTTCTCCTTTTTCTTTAAGATTTTCTACTTATTATATCACACTTTTCTACAAACAACTAACAAAGCTTTAACTTATGTATTTTTAGCTTTGAACTACTATCTTATTTATGTTATTAACTTCTACTATTTTAATATTCTTTTTATTTCTCTATATTATTGGATTATTTACCATGAAATAGTATAATAATCTATAATATGATATTTAAGGAGGTTTATATGAAAGGCTTTAAAAATACACTACTATTTTCACTATTAATTATAATAGTTATTTCAGTTTCCTGTTCAAAAATTAATAAATATGAAGAAACATTTAATACATTTAAAGAAAAATGGATTAATAGCGATTTTTCAGGAATGTATTCTATGTTAACTGATAGCTCTAAAGAATATATTGATGAAGAAACTTTTGTAAATAGATATACAAATATATATTCAGCAATAGATTTAAAAGATTTAGAAATTGAAATTTCTGGTGACATTATAAAAAATAAAGATTATTACACTGTCCCATTTTCTTTAAAAGGTAATACTGTTGCTGGAGAATTAAACATAACTGATTACAAAGTAAATATTTACAAGGTGGATAAGGAATACCTTATTAATTGGGATGAAAGTTTATTATTTCCTAATATGATTGAAGGAGATAAAGTTTATGTTAGAAACTTTAGTCATACTAGAGGAAAAATACTTGATAGAAATGATAATATTCTAGCAGAAGATGGGATAATCTCTGTTGTTGGAATACATCCTTCTAAATTTGATACTGAAAATCGTGATGCTAAAATAACTGAACTTGCAAATACCTTAGATATAAGTGAAGATACTATTATAAATAAATTAAATTCAAACTCAAATCCAGAATATTTCGTTCCCATAGTAGATATACTTTCAAATGACGAAAAACTTGTAACCTTAGTTAATAGAAATGATGAAGGTATCATTATTAAGGAAAAAAACTCTAGAGTTTATCATGGTGGAGAAGCCTTTGGAAGATTAATTGGATATGTTGGCGCTATTACTGCTGAAGAATTAGAATCAAAAGGTGATAAAGGTTATACCCAAACTAGTATAATTGGTAAAGCTGGGATTGAACAAGTTTATGAAGATACATTACGTGGTGAAGATGGTGCTGAAATTTATCTTAGTAGAAATAATGAAGAAATTTCAATTCTAAAAAAAGAAGTTGTAAATGGTACTGATGTTAAACTTACTATTGATTCAACATTACAAAATAATTCTTATGAACAATTAAATGGAGAAAAAGGTGCTGTTACAGCTGTTGACCCTAAAACTGGTGAAGTATTAGCTTTAGTTAGTGCTCCATCCTATGATTCAAACATATTTACAACATATGTTACAAAAACTAAATCTGCTGAAAGAGAAGCAAATGATTATACAGATCAAATTAATAGATTTAGTAAAACATATGCTCCTGGATCAACTATGAAGCTTATAACTGCTTCAATAGGACTTAATACTGGAGTATTAGATGCTGATGAAACTGTTACTATTGATGGTTTAACTTGGCAAAAGGATTCAAGTTGGGGAAATTATAATATTACTAGGGTTCATAATACCACTACTCCAATGACCCTTAGAGAAGCCGCTAAATATTCAGATAATATATACTTTGCTCAATTAGCATTAAAAATTGGTAGTAAAAACTTAATTAATGGACTTAACGGATTTGGTATAGGTGAAGAGATTCCATTTGAATATCCTATGACTACATCTAGTATTTCTAATAACGGGAATTTAGACAGTGAAATATTATTGGCAGATACGGGATATGGACAAGGTGAATTAATGGTAACCCCTTTAAATATGGCATTAGCTTATAGCGCTTTAGCTAATGATGGTAATATTATGACTCCAAGATTAGTTTTAACTTCTGATAGTTCTGCGACTATTTGGAAGGAGTCAGCAATTAAATCTGAATATTTACCTACATTAATAGAAGATTTTTCTGCAATGGTTAATGATGCTGATGGCGCTGCTCATGGAGCTCAAATTGCTGGATATAATATAGCTGCTAAAACTGGAACTGCTGAAATAAAAGCATCTCAAGATGATACTACAGGAACTGAAAATGGATGGTTTGTGGCTGTTGATACAACTAGCTCTAAACTTGCTGTAGCAATAATCGTAGAAGATGTAAAAGATAGAGGCGGTAGTAGTATTGTTATTCCAAAGGTTAAATCAATAATGGAAGAATATTTAAATAGGTAATCCTTGCTCTATTTTATTACTATATAAAACTTGATGTCAGTAATAAGATTTATTTTTCATTTTTTATAATACTATAAATTATTTCCTTTTTTCATAATCAATATTCCGTTTTGGAATAAGAAAAGTTTATTCAAACATGCATTCACCATTAAGAAAGAATCCGTCTTCCCTATATCGGCATAAGCGAGGCGGAATGCGGGTTCCGGGGCGGCGAGGCTCGCTGGCGCAACGCAAAAAAGGTGCGAGGAGGCTGCCACAAGGTTTCCGCCCCCTCCATCCGAGGGTAACACCG
>OHAG01002309.1_pt1 | contig 10713 bp, 8 predicted proteins | sample 1577081 | NCBI WGS metagenome assembly OHAG01 (sample SAMEA3541513, study PRJEB24748) | human gut metagenome | biome: human gut; feature: human-associated habitat; material: faeces | place: China | collected 2012
CAGAAGTGCAGGGCCGCGCGGGCCGCTTTCAGGGTGCGGCCCGCCCCGCAGAAGCCCGTCTGCCCGGCGGCCCGGTCGGCTTTGCACTGCCGGGGGCAGAGAGTGCAGGCTTCCGGCACGGCAACAGAAATGGTTTTGGGCATAATATCCAAGTCCTTTGCAAAAGATTTGACAGAATTACTCTTGTTTATTATACCATTTATGACATGGAATGTGGTATACTATGATAGAATATTATATATCATGCAAAAATACTACATATCGGACGGAGGATGTCATGCGCACCGAAAACGAGGAGATCCGGGATCATTTGAAATATCTCTCCCTGCTGGCACGGGATTACCCCTCGCAGGCAGCCGCTGCCAGTGAGATCATCAGCACCCAGGCCCTGCTCAAGCTGCCCAAAGGCACCGAACATTTTATGAGCGACCTGCACGGTGAAAACGAGGCTTTTGTCCACATCCTGAACTCGGCTTCGGGTGTCATCCGGGAAAAGGTGGATATCGTGCTGGGGGACAGTGTGCCGGAACAGACCCGTGCCGAGCTGGCAACGCTCATCTATTACCCCAACGAGAAGCTGCCCCAGCTCAAAGCTGGGTGCGCGGATGAGGAAGCGTTTGACCACTGGTACACGGAGACCCTGCTTCAGCTCATTGATATCTGCCGGTTGGTGTCCTCCAAGCATACCCGGCAGCATGTGCGCTCCTGCCTGCCGTCCAGCTGCGGGTATATTCTGGATGAGCTGCTCCATGCCCACTTTGAGGACCACGACAAGGACCTTTATTACGGGCAGATCGTGGGAAGCATCATCGAAAATGGCCGCGCCGACCGGTTCATCGTCCGGCTGTGTGAGCTCATCAAGCGGCTGGCTGTGGACAAGCTGCACATCGTGGGGGACCTGTTTGACCGCGGCCCCCGGCCTGATATCATACTGGACCGGCTCATGCGCCACCACCATGTGGATATCCAGTGGGGCAACCATGACGTGGTCTGGATGGGTGCCGCCGCCGGAAGTCCCATCTGCGTCTGCACTGTGCTCAAAACGACACTGGCCTACCACAACCATGCCATGCTCGAGGACTGCTACGGCATCAACCTGCGGCACTTGCAGCGGATGGCCGAGCAGTTCTACGGAAATGACGATCTGACCCTCTGGATGCCCCACACCGACGCGGCGCGCGGCCCTTACACCGAAGGAATGCTCCACCGCTGTGCCGTGATGCACAAGGCCGTGACCATTCTGATGCTCAAGATGGAGTGCAAGGTCATCGACCGCAACCCGGATTTCAAGATGCAGGGAAGGGATTTCCTGCGGCACATCGATTGGAAAAAGGGAACAGTGACCCTGAACGGGCAGGCATACCCCCTGCGGGACACCAACTTCCCCACCGTGGACCCGGCAGACCCCGCCGCCCTGAATGATGATGAGCGGCTGGTGCTTCGCAAGCTGGTGGAATCCTTCCGGCAGAGTGAGCGCTTGCAGCAGCATGTGGAATTTTTGTACGCCAAGGGCAGCGTTTACCACATCGAGAACGGCAACCTGCTCTACCACGGCGTGGTGCCCATGACCAGAAACGGCAGCTTTGCCGTGGAGCGGTTCGAGGGACACAACTACTCGGGCCGCGGCTTGATGGACTACTGTGACGAGCGGGCACGCTGCGGCTACTTTGCTCCCGAGGGCAGCGCGGCCCGGCGGAGCGGTCAGGATTTTTTGTGGTATCTGTGGTGCGGCAAGCTGTCGCCGTTGTTCGGCCGCAGCGCCATGACCACCTTTGAGCGGCTGTATATTGCCGACCCCGCCACCCACGAGGAAGCCAAGGACCCCTATTATACATGGTACAATGAAGAGGCCGCCTGCCGCCGCATCCTGGCGGAATTCGGCCTGCCCGGCACCAGCCACATCGTCAACGGCCATGTGCCGGTGCGGGAGAAGAGCGGCGAGAGCCCCATCAAGGGCGGGGGCCGTCTGGTCGTTATTGACGGCGGGTTCTGCCGCGCCTACCACGAAAAGACCGGCATTGCAGGGTACACACTGGTGTACTCCAGCCGCACCATGTCCCTGCGGACCCATCAGCCCTTTGTCAGTGCCGAAAAGGCCGTGAACGAAAACATCGACATCGTGTCGCAGAAGAACATTCTGGAAACGGAGAACCACCGCATTCTGGTGGAAGAGACGGACGAGGGAGAGATCCTTCGGGAGCGGGTGCATGACCTGAAACAGCTGGTCAAGGCTTATCAGCTGGGCTGGATCAAGGAGACCTGCAGCGAGGATTGCGTCTGGTAAGGGGCGCTGATTGTAAAATTTTTGAAATAAGAAACAAAAATGTCGAATATCTCCGCAGATTCTGGGCAAAACAGAAAATAATCCGGCAGGGAAAAAGGGGGCTTTGCTTTTTGCCCGAAGTTGTGTATAATAAGATAGTTGTATCGTGAGGGTGTGTACCCGGCGGTGCGCGGAGAGATCAAGCAAGAACCCTGAGTGGCCCTGCCGCTGGCGGGCCTGCGACAAGGAGATTATAAAATTGGAAAAGTTTGTTATTACGGGCGGCAAGCCCCTGCATGGCGAAGTCACCATTTCCGGTGCAAAAAATGCGGCTGTGGGCATTCTGCCTGCCACCATTCTGGCGGCAGATGTCTGTGTGATCGAAAATCTGCCGGACATCAGTGATGTGGCAGTCAGCCTGAAGATCCTGAGCACCCTGGGTGCCGGCATCAAGATGCTGAACCGCAATACCTACGAGATCGACACCACCCATCTGAACTGCACCAACGTCCCGGACGATCTGTCCCGCCAGATGCGTGCCAGCTACTACTTCCTGGGTGCACTGCTCTCCCGCTTTGGCAAGGCACAGGTGGCCATGCCCGGCGGCTGCAATCTGGGCCCCCGCCCAATCGACCAGCACCTCAAGGTGTTCAGCGCACTGGGTGCAGAGGACAGCGTGGACTACGGCATGATCACCGTGCGTGCCAAGGAACTGAACGGTGCCCATATCTTCTTTGATAAGGTCAGCGTGGGCGCTACCATGAACGGTATGCTCTCCGCTGTGATGGCACAGGGCCAGACCATTCTGGAAAACTGCGCCAAGGAGCCCCATGTCGTTGATCTGGCAAACTTCCTGAATATGTGCGGCGCGGATGTGCGCGGTGCCGGCACCGATGTGATCAAGGTGCGCGGCGTGGAAAAGATGCACGGCTGCACTTACAGCATCATCCCTGACCAGATCGAGGCGGGCAGCTACATGGTTGCCGCTGCTGCCACCGGCGGCGATGTTCTGATCAAAAATGTCACCCCCAAGCATCTGGAACCCATTACGGCAAAGCTCCGCCGTGCCGGCGTGGATGTGGAGGAATTCGATGATTCCGTCCGCGTCTCCCGCAAAGGCGATATCCTGCCGCTGAAGATCAACACCATGCCCCACCCGGGCTTCCCCACCGATATGCAGCCCCTGATGGGTGTGCTGCTCAGCGTGGCAAAGGGTACCTCCACCATCACCGAGAGCGTGTGGGATAACCGCTTCCGCTATGTGGACGAGCTGCGCAAGATGGGCGCAGTGGTGCAGGTGGACGGTCAGGTGGCCGTGTTTGAGGGTGTGGACAAGCTGAACCCCGCCCCCCTGCGCGCTTCTGACCTGCGTGCCGGTGCGGCCATGGTCGTTGCTGCCCTGATGGCAGACGGCACCAGCGAGATCGAGGAGATCGGCCACATTGAGCGCGGCTACGAGAACATCGTGGAAAAGCTGCGCGGCCTGGGCGCTGAGATCAGCAAGGTGGATCGGATGCCTGCCGCACTGGAATCAGCAATGTGATCATTCAGAACCTCTCAGTCTGTTTTGCAGAAGTTCCCCTGACAGGGAGTTTTTGTGAAGCCATGACGGAGAGGTTCGTTTCTTGAGGTTTGAAATGTCTGAATTCATCTCGTTATACTCTGGTTCCTCCGGCAACTGCAGCGTGGTGCGCACGGGGGAGAAGTACATCATCATCGATATGGGAAAGGGTGTGCGCACCACCTCGGCGGCGCTCAAGGAGCTGGGCCTGAACATCAGCGATTGTGCGGGCATTCTGGTCACCCATGAGCACTCTGACCACGTCAAGGGGCTGGCTACCTTCCTCAAAAAGAATCCGCTGCCGGTATACGGCGCAGACGATACTCTGGATTTTCTGGATGCAAACGGCATCGTGCCCGCCAGCTGTGCGCTGCGCACCCTGTCCGGCGGGGAAGAGGATGTGGGAGATTTCGGCGTGACGATGTTTCCCACCAGCCACGACGTACCATGCGTGGGCTACCGCATCCACACCCCGGACAACAAGACCATGACCATTGCCACCGACCTGGGAGTCCTGACCCCGCCGGTGCATCAGGCCCTGAGCGGCTGTGACCTGGTGGCGCTGGAAAGCAACTACGACCTGCACATGCTCCGCAGCGGGCGGTATCCCTACTACCTGCGCTCCCGCATCGAGTCCAACCGGGGCCACCTTTCCAACGATGAGTGCTCGGCAAAGCTGCTGGAGCTGATCCAGGAGGGATGCAAAAAGTTTGCCCTCTGCCATCTCTCACAGGAGAATAACACCCCGGCGCTTGCCTTGCAGACCATGTTCAACACCCTGGGTGCGGCAGGTGTCGTGCCGGAAAAGGACTGCATCGTGCAGGCCCAGCGCCGCAATGAGATCAGCCCCACGCTTACATTTTAAGAAAAAATGGCCTTCTCCATCATTGCTTTACAAAGCATGACGGAGAGGGCCATTTTTGTTGTTATGCCAGATCCGGCAGGATATCAGGCCAGAGGGCCTGCTCCTGCCGCAGGTCGGTGAAAACGCAGTCCAGATAGATCTTGTTCACAGCCGAGATGATGGTACTGCGCAGGAGCTTGCGTGCATCATCAACGTCCGGCTCCAGCTCGGAAAAGCTTTTGGTCAGGCCGAACACATAGGGCAGGTAATTCTCCAGCTCATCGCAAAAGGTATCATACGCCTGCGCGGAGGTATAATGCGCCCGCTGCATCTTGAACAGGCTGTCGATGTTTTCCATGGACAGGACATTTTTAGAAACCACGATGTAGATCAGGCAGGCCAGCTGATCCCGGGTATACTTCTTTTTGATGGGGTGGCTGATGATCCCTTTCTTAACGTAGTTGCTCACCATGGAAGCGGTGAGCTCCACCCCCTGAAATGTGCGGAAACACCCGTTGACAAACTGTACACTCTGATCCAGATAAAGCCCTACGGTGGGGAGTTCTGCATACCGGGGCAGGGCAAACCCTGCGGCGCAGGCCGCAACGCGGCGGTTTGATTCTAATTTCATGCGGACAGTATACCATGTTTTGGAAATGCGGTCAACAGGAAATTGAAAACTTTTAAAATAATTCAATAAAACAGTTGACAGGGTTTTGAAAAGCTGATATAGTGATTCAGACAACAGGAAAAACTGCGGCATCCGCTGCCGCCGGAATGGAGATAAATGCTTATGAACACCAAGATCGTTGTGGATTCCTCCGCCAGCCTGTACACCTTGCAGGGCGTGGATTTTGAATGCGTTCCCCTGAAGATCATCACCGACGATGCCGAATATCTGGACAACGGCACGATGGATGCCGTGGGCATGGCCCAGACCCTGCGTACCTATAAGGGCAAGACCTCGACCTCTTGCCCCAACGTCAGCGACTGGCTGGCCGCCTACGAGGGAGCCGACGAGGTGTATGCCATCACCATCACGGGCACTCTGTCCGGCAGCTACAATGCCGCCCAGCTGGCCGCTGAGGAATACCAGCAGGAGAACCCCGGCAAGCGGGTGTTCGTGCTGGACAGCCTTTCCACCGGCCCGGAGCAGCGCCTGCTGGCCGAGCATCTGCGGGATCTGCTGGCTGAGGGCAGGGAGTTTGACGAGATCTGTGAAGAGATGCTCCGCTACCACAAGCACACCCATCTGCTCTTTTCGCTGGAATCGCTGGCCAATCTGGCCCGCAATGGCCGCGTGAAGCCTGCCGTTGCTGCTGTGGCGCGGATGCTGGGCATCCGGGTCATCGGACAGGCAAGTGAGGCCGGAGAGCTGGATGTTCTCTGCAAGACCCGTGGTGAGCATGGTGCGCTGGAACGCATCGTGCTGGAACTCAAGGAGCACGGCTACACCAACGGCAGGCTCCATATCTCTCACTGCGGCAATCCCGCCGCCGCCGAGCGCCTGAAGCACATGGTAAAGGCTGTGTTTGATGGAGCAAAGGTGGACATCAGCGAATGCGGCGGTCTGTGCAGCTATTATGCAGAGCTGGGCGGTCTGCTGGTTGGTTATGAGGACGCGGAAGCATAAGCGAACGGCCCTCGGAAAAATTCTGCCCACGATTGAATAGGCGCTCATAGCGGGGAAAGCCGTTGTGGGCGCTTTTTTGTTTGCAAAATCTTCCGCTCTGCGCTATACTAACAGCATCAAAAATCGCCGTGGGCGGCAGGGGAGGGATACCACATGTTCAGATTGCCCATCGTCAAGTTTTTCAACCGCATCTTCAACCGTATCACGATCACAGTGGTGCTGGTGGCTTTACAGGTGCTCTGGCTGCTCTGGGCGTTCTGGTCGTTCACGACGGGGAGGGTCTGGCTGAACGGTGCCCTGAAGGCGCTGAGCATCATGATCGTGCTGTATCTGGTGCGCAAGGATGAAAACAGTGCTTATAAGATCGGCTGGATCGTTCTGATCGGTCTTCTGCCCCTGTTGGGCGGCGCGCTTTATCTGGCTTTTGGCAACAAGGCCCCCGCCAAGTATCTGCGGGAGCGGATGCAGAAGGTGGAACAGGCCCATCAGACCGAGCTTGCCCAGCCCGAGGGACAGACCGATGCGCTGGATATCTCCAGCCGGAACCTGAGCCGCTACGTGGCAAAGTTCGGGCCGTATCCGGCCTGGAAGGATACCGCTGCTCACTACTTTTCCTGCGGGGAGGAGATGTATCCCCAGCTGCTGGCGGATCTGGACAAGGCGGAAAAATTTATCTTTCTGGAATTTTTTATCCTCCGTTCCGGCAAAATGTGGGACGGTGTGGAGCAGATCCTCCGCCGCAAGGCCGCCCAGGGCGTGGATGTGCGGCTGATCTACGATGATTTTGGCAGCCTGCTGGGCCTGCCCAGTGATTTTGTCATCCGCATGGAGAAGGCGCATATCCGCTGTATCCCTTTCAACCCGGTGGTGCCGCTGGTCTCGCTGGTGATGAACCACCGCGACCACCGCAAGATCGTGGTGGTTGACGGCAATGTGGCCTACACCGGCGGCGTGAATCTGGCGGATGAGTATATCAATGCCGAGCAGCGCTTTGGCTACTGGAAGGATGCGGCCATCCGGTTGGAAGGAGCCGCTGTCTGGAACTTTACCGTGATGTTCCTCAATGCATGGAACGCCTTCCGCCCGCAGGAGACCGATTACACCGCCTTTGCGCCCACCCGCCTGCCCGCAGTGCAGGATGGCGTGGTGCAGCCCTACGCGGACAGCCCGCTGGACGAGGAACCGATGGCCGAGACGGTCTATCTGGACATCCTCTCTCAGGCCCAGAGATATGTTTATATCTATACGCCCTACCTGGCCGTAGGCGAGGAGATGCTGGATGCTCTGAAAAATGCGGCCAAGCGCGGGGTGGACGTGCGGCTCATCCTGCCCGGGATCCCGGATAAGAAGCTGGTGTTCCGGCTCAGCCGTTCCTACTATCTGCCCCTGCTCAGGGCGGGCGTGCGCATTTACGAATTCACGCCCGGTTTCCTCCACGCCAAGTGCTATGTCAGCGATGACCGCGTCGCTGCGGTGGGCAGCATCAATATGGATTACCGGAGCCTGTTTCTCCATTTTGAGTGCGGAACACTGCTTTTCCATAACAGCCAGATCGCCGCCCTGCGGAAGGATGTGGAGCGCACCCTGCCGCAGTGCCGGGAGATCATGCGCTCCGACTGCCGCACCAATCTGCCGGGCACAGCACTGGACAGCGTGCTGCGGTTGCTGAGTCCGTTGATGTAAGCGGCTGCGCGCAGCACCCGGGGAGCTTTTCCACGCAAGTGAAACGGGCCATTCCATCGCCCGCCCTATTGCCTGCGGCAACAGGGTCCCACCCCAGCGGACACTTGCTTTGGAAAACTCCCGTCGGCTGCGTAATTTTACGTTCTTCTGGACATACTATGGGGCAAAGGCCCAACGGGCCGTGTGGAAAGGGAGCGTATCTATGAATCAGAACCATCGGGCTCTTTGGAGCTGTGCCATGGCGGCGGCGCTGCTGCTGACCGCCTGCGGCAAAACGAACGCTGGGTCGGGCAGCTCCGGCAGCATGAGCGGAAGCAGCGGCACATCCTCCGCACAGACCCAGACAGCGGCATGGAAAACCGGTCTGGGTGTGGTGACAGAGGCCACCGATCAGGACAGGGCAGGGAAAATTGAACTGGCAGCGGCCGCTGTCCTGCTGGATGGCGAGGGGAAACTGGAGAGTGTTCTGCTGGACGAGCTGGAAGTGTCTGTTTCGGCGGACAGCACCGGCCATGTGACCCTGCCCACCGACTGGCGCACCAAGCGTCAGAAGGGGGGCGATTACCCGCTGGCCGAGGTCTCTTCCCTGAAAAAGGGCTGGGCGGAACAGGCGGATGCCTTTGCCAGTTACCTGATCGGCATGACCCCGGAACAGGTCTCCATGCTCAAAGTGGATAAGGATGGCAAGCCCACGGATGCTGACCTGCTGAGCGGGTGCACCATCGCTGTGGACCGCTACCGGGATGCCGTGACCCGGGCCTGCGCCAATGCCAGGGCACTGGGTGCCGCCAAGGGCGACAGGGCCGCGCTGGGCATCAAAGCGGTGAACGGGACTTCGGACATCACCGCCACCGATGACAAGGATGTGAATGCGCAGGTGGATGTAAGCATCGTGGCACTGACCACCGATGCGGACCGCCGTGTGACCAGCGCCGTTGCGGATATGGCCGAGCCGGCCCTGACGGTGGTGTCAGACGGCGGTGTGACAGCCCCGGACCTCGTCAAGACCAAGCTGGAGCTGGGCGAGGACTATGGGATGCGCGGCGCATCGGCGCTGGGCAAGGAGTGGTATGAGCACAGCGAGGGCTTCTGTGATGCCCTCAAGGGCAAGACCCGCGCCGAGATCGCCGGGCTTTCCGGCGGCGATGCCGACCTGAAGGCTCTGTGTACCATTGACATCACCGATCTGCAAAAGGCGGCGCTGGATGCCCTGAGTTGAGGGGAAAGCCCTTTTCGGTCTCGCAATCGCGCACCGGCTCTCCCCGGATAGGTGGCATTCCGCTGCGTTTTCAGAGAGAAACCTCTCGCCGCGTCTGGCAGCTGCCGACGCGGCGTTTTTGTTTTGTCAAAATGACCGCTTTGCCGTGGTAAAGCGGTAAAGATTTGAGCAAACTGCGAAAAATCAGTTTTCCCCCTTGCCAAATGGCAGAAAACGCGCTATTCTATAACCACAGTTTAGCAATTTAGCATGGTAAAGCAATAAAACAAAGCTGCTTGCCACTGAGGGAGGAACCGTATATGAAACGTCTTGTATCCGCATTCCTGGCCGGTGCCATGGCACTGAGCCTTGCCGCCTGCGGCGGTGCCGCTTCCACTTCCACTGCCGCACCTGCTTCGGCCTCTGCTTCCGGCAGTGCTGCCGCATCCCAGTCTGCAGGCAGCGACCTGGATTACATCAAGGGCAAGGGCAAGCTGGTCATCGGCTACACCGTTTACGAACCCATGAACTACACCGATGCGGATGGCAACTTCACCGGTTTTGATACCGAGCTGGCCACTGCTGTCTGCGAAAAGCTGGGCGTGGAGCCGGAATTTGTGGAGATCAACTGGGATACCAAGGTCGTGGAGCTGGATGCCAAGAGCATCGACTGCATCTGGAACGGAATGACCCTGACCGATGACATCATGCAGAACACCGCTACCACCAAGGCTTATGCAAAGAATGCACAGGTGGTCGTTGTGAAAGATGGCACCGATTATACCTCTACCGCTGACCTGGTGGGTAAGACCGTGGTCGCCGAGGCTGGTTCCGCCGGTGAGGCTGCCATTGAGGGAGACGAGAACCTGGCACAGGCTGATTACGTTTCCAAGAGCGTTCAGACCGACTGCCTGATGGAAGTTGCCGCTGTACTTGACCTGACCCTGGCCAACGCTATGATCGGTGAGGGCACTGACTATGCCGACCTGAAGATCGTGGACGAGCTGAACGCCGAGGAGTACGGCGTGGCATTCCGCAAGGGCAGTGATGCTGCCGCCGCTGTGGATGAGGCCTTTGATGCACTGAAGGCCGATGGCACCATGCAGGCACTGGCCGATAAGTACGATCTGGCACTGGCTGACTGAATTTGTTGAAAAAATCCTTCTGTCATCGCTATGCGATGCAACCTCCCTCGGTGAGGGAGGCTTTTTGTTGCCGATGCGTGAAAGGCTCCCGAGCAGAGGGAACTTTCACCGGCTGTGATGGAAGGGGAATATGGATTCTGAATAAAAAAGGTGTGTTTTTGTGTCTGTGATTCTTATGCGCCTGTCCGGCGCGTTCCTGCTCAACTGTGAGCTCTTTGCCCTGACACTGCTGTTTGCACTGCCGCTGGGGCTGGTGGTCTCGTTTGGCTCCATGAGCCGCTGCAAGCCGCTGGCCGGGCTGGTCAAGACCTTTGTCTGGATCATCCGCGGCACTCCGCTGATGCTGCAGATCATTGTGATCTATCTGGGCCCCGGCCTGCTGGGCA
>OHAG01002310.1_pt1 | contig 10712 bp, 10 predicted proteins | sample 1577081 | NCBI WGS metagenome assembly OHAG01 (sample SAMEA3541513, study PRJEB24748) | human gut metagenome | biome: human gut; feature: human-associated habitat; material: faeces | place: China | collected 2012
TGTTCCGCGATAACGCCTATGCCAAGGGCCGCCGCATCTGCGAAAAGCTGCGGGACAACATCCCCCGCAACCTGTTCGAGATCCCGGTACAGGCTGCCATCGGCGGCAAGATCATTGCCCGTGAAACGGTCAAGGCCATGCGCAAGGACGTGCTTGCCAAATGCTACGGCGGCGACATCTCCCGCAAAAAGAAGCTGCTGGAAAAGCAGAAGGAAGGCAAAAAGAAGATGCGTCAGCTGGGCAGCGTTTCCCTGCCCAGTGAAGCCTTTACCGCTGTGCTCAAGCTGGACAGCGACGACGATTAAACTTTATAGATCAAAGAGAACCCACGCTCTGGTATGCTGCAATGCACCCGGAACGCGGGTTCTATCTGTTTTTTTACAACCTCAGTTTACAACAAAAAATGAGATGGGCACCCCCTTTCGGGGAAACCTATCTCTTTTTTTTCGTTGGGACTATTTTGCAACAGTCCCTTTACGTTGGGGCGTTAGGGGGCCGCTTACAGTCTCTTGACTGCTCTTTTCCGATTTGCTTCTGCCCGGATTATACATGATTTCAGTGCGAAAGTCATCGAAACCTGCGCGAAACGTTCTTGAATCTGCGTGAACGAATCATCTGGGCAGCAAAAAAGCCCCGGAAAGGCTGTCTGGGTGCCTTCCGGGGCTGCTGTGAAAGACGACTGCATCAGTAATACTTTTCAGTCAAAAAGTACTACTGATACACTGCTTCGAGGGCTTTCTCACTCACTTTTCTGCTTCAGGCGGGCGTATTCGGCATCGGCCTGAATGGCTGCAGAGGTGAAGCTGTTGTTGTTCCACCAGCTGATCAGCGCGGCCACGGTGGTGATGCCGGCGGTCACCAGCTGTTCCACAGTCTGGCTCTCAATGGGCAGCATAGGTTTGCCCAGAGCGCTCAGCACCTGATTGGTCAGGGCAAGCAGCAGCACAGCGGTGCGGGCGATGGTGGCGGCAGAAATTTTACCAAAGTTCATATCAATTCCTCACTTTCTCATTTTGTTCAAGGTCAGCGATGCGGTGGTTGGCCACCTTCATCTGTTCTTCTAAAATCGGTACGCGGCGGGCAAAATTGTTATGCTCACGCACCTCGCGGGTCAGCTCTTCGAGCTTGGTGTCGGTCACGGCCTGACTGCGGCTGTTGGCAATCAGCACGCCGATCAGGGTCACGGCCCCGGCAATGACAGCGGATAAGATCGTTTCCATTCCGTTCACCGCCTTTACCCGACCCACCGGCTTTTTGCTTTGCGCACATCCACATGGACAAAGCCTTTTGCGGGGTAGCGGCCGATGCCGCCGGTGCCGGGCAGCAGGGTCTCGGCGTAGGCGGCAAGCTGCTCCACCGGCACGCCGGACACCCGGATATCCGCGGCACGGCCATACTGATGCTGGCTGTAAACCGCCCCGCCCACAGCCCTGTTGTGTGCAGCGGTGCGGTAGCCGCTGGTAATGACCACCGGTACGCCAAAATGGTCACGGATGGCCTGCAGCACCTGCACCAGTTCGCTGTCCACAAACAAAGGGTCGGTGCCGTCTTTGCAGGCAAATTCCTTTGCGCGGAAGCTGCGGCTCAGCAGCGTTTCGCCATCCCTTGCGCGGGAGTAAACGTTAAGCATGGCCGTCCTCCTGCAGCAGCGCTGCCACGGCATCCTTCAGCCGGGCGGGCACATCCTCCAGCGTTTTGATGCCCTTGCGGATCAGGGCCGCATAGATCCTTGCCATTACACACCACCTCCTTCGTACAGTTCACACAGGGCCAGCTGCAGGTCGGTCAGCTGGCAGGTCAGGCTGGCAATCGTCTCGGGCAGACGGGCTGCTTCCTCGGCCTGCTGGCGCTCTTTTTCCCGCGCGGCCAATTCTTCTTCCGTATAGCGGATGTATCTCTGCACCGGCACCTGTTCGGTCCATGCGGCCTGCGCAGGCACGCCCGGCACGTCGATGACCTTCCGCACATCCCTGCCGCCGCCGGGATACTCCGTTACGGTCTCGTAGTGGCTCACTTCTTCCACGCCTTCCACGGCGGGGTGCTCCACTGGCTCGGTGTCGTCCACCAGATACCCAAGCGTCAGGTCAGGGTTTTCAATGGCTGCGCCGTTCTCGTCAATGATCTTCATGGTTCAAAACCTCCTTTCTCAGGCCACGCGCCGCCAGATGTGCACATAGTAGGCGGCAGGCTGCACGGTGGCGCTGCGGCCGTAGATGGCATTAGACTTGGACGCATCCAGACTGAACTTATATACATCAGAAAAGGAATTGTATTCGCCCGTAGATGCGATCAGATCGCCGGCAGTGAATGCGCCGGATACCTTATGTTCACCCTTTTTTACATCCGCGACAAAAGAGCCTGTGATGTTCGGCAGTCCGGCCTTTACTGTTGTGCCTGCCGCGTGGCTTCTGCTGGCACCCATCAGCACGCGGTCGGATGCGATCTGCTCCCATGTGCCGCCAAACAGGGCGGCGGGACTGGTGGGGTCGGTGCTCTGGTAGATGCTGCCCACCGGGTAGGCAGCGGAGCTGGGTGCGGCCAGCAGAGCATCGACATCTTCCTTTGTATAATAGGAAGAAAAATCGGCACCGAAGGTGCGCAGGGCGTTTGCCTTTTCGGCAGCGGTCCATTCCCCGGCGGCTGCGGCGGTGGTCAGAGCCTTCTTCACGCCATAAGGCAGCAGGGCTGCGGTCAGCGGCAGAAGTGCATCCGTCATGCTGTCCAGCTGTTCGCGGGCAGCTGGTGCGATGATCAGGGTTCCGTCGCTGCGCACGTTGATGCCGCAGGCGGGGTCCACCCGCACTGCGCCGGGGGCCGAAGCCGTGGGCACCGTGCTGCTGCGCAGATAGGGCGACAGATCCGGCATGGCGGCAGTATCGGTCAACACGGCCCCGGTGTTGGGGTCCACGCTCAGCACCCGAAGCAGCTGGCCGGAGACCGGAACTGCCGGGCAGGGAAGCGCCCCCACATCCTGCGCCGTCAGTTTTACGATGCCGCTTTTGCCGTTCACGCTCACTACCTGACCGTCGGTGGGCACCAGCTCCTCTGCCCGTGCGGCAGCAGCCTCGGCACGGGCTGCACAGCGGGATGCAGCGGCACTGTCGGCGCTGGTGCGCTGTGCCGCGGTCTGGGCCTGTGCCGCATTGGATGCCGTGCTTGCAGCACTGGCTGCGGCACGCTGCGCGGCGGTGGAAGCGGTACTGGCACTTTCCAGCACACGCGCCACGAACTGCTCATACTGCGAGGGCGGCAGCTCTTCCGCGCCGCCGTCGGTGGGCAGGATGGCGTAGGTGTCGTAGCTGCCGGGCCGGGTATAGGCGGCGTAGCCGCTGGCATCGATGGCTGCCAGCATCCACTGTCCGCCGGTGCTTCCGGTCAGGCGGCGGTCCACGGTGACGCAGTGCTGCGTGTCTAGTGAGACCGGTGCCAGCAGGGTGCCGTCGCTGCGGCGCAGGTAGAGCGCAACGGTGCACCCGGCCCATGCTTTCGGCAGCGTGAAGCACAGCTCGTCCACACCGGCAGCGTTCTGTGCACCGAGGTGCAGGCGGTGCGGCTGGGACAGAAATTCGGTGCCGCCGCACTGCCTTTGAATGATCTTGATGTTCACTTGAAAACCTTCCTTTCTGTTTTTTGTTTGATTGTACAGCCGCTGCCCGGCAGCTGCCAGTGTGGTCTTTTGCTGCACAAATTTCTGTGCTTCGGCATTTTGCCGGAAGGCGCTTTTCATGGGTAATTCGCACAGTTCTTTGTGGGTGAAAAATGGGATGAAAAAGAGGTGGCTTTGTACGGAAAAACCAGCGATTTTTGGCCGCTTGCCGCATGGGAAAACGAACCCAAAAGTGCAGTTTCCGGTGCAAAAAGTCCAAAATAAATGTTAAAAATTCGTGAACAAAACACCCCAGAAAACAGGTCGAAAATCGGAAGGAAATAACCGAAAAAACAATATTTTGGAGAAAACAATGTTAAAGTTGCACAAAAAACAACGTCAAAAAACTAACAAAGTATGAGAAGGTGATTTGACAAATGGCCATTGGACTGGTAAAATAAGAGCCGCTCAACGGAACCAACAGACGTTGCAGCGTTTAAAATTTATCTGGATGAAGTAAAAAGCCGTCTTATATACGGCGCGGCGCGGGCAGATGGGGTCCGGGCCGGGAGGGTAACTGCACCCTCCGCAGCGGAGTCCAAATTATATACGATGCTCGATTTTACCAAAAAGAGGGCATCGTATTTGATTGTGGGGCCAGATGGCTTCTGCCCGCCCCGCAGTCCGGGCGGCCGGGGCATGAAAAACATGTCCGCAGCCGCAGCCAATTTTGAAAAGAGAGGAGTTGTCTCGTATCGCTTCCGTAAAATTGAAGAAAGCATTGTCTGACTGCAAGCATGCAGTCTCTCCCCGTGTGCTGGCGTTTTGTGTCATGGTCGTGTGCCTTGTGGCTACACTCAGTGTGACCGCTGCGAATCTGCGGCTGACCTACGTCACAGACTCCAATGGTGCCCGGCAGGTGATCCTCACCTCCGAGACCGACCCTGCACAGGTCATGAACCTTTCCGGCATCCAGTCCGAAGAGGGCGATCAGGTCTATTACACGGCCTACAGCGGCAATCTTGCCGCCCTGAACATTGAGCGCGCATTCTCCGTCAGCATCACTGCCGACGGTCAGGAGTACCCCGTCAAAATGGTGTTCGGCACCGTGGCGGATGCCCTGAAGCGTGCCGGTATCACCCTGGAGGGTGACGACTACACCGAGCCTGCTCTGGATCAGCTGGTGAGCGCAGGTTCCACCATCACGGTGCACCGCGTGGACTACACCGACCGTGTGGAGACGCAGGCCATCCCCTACGATACCGAGTACGTCTACACCAGCCTGTATTTCCGCAACACCGGCCGCGCCACCACGGTGCGCCATGGTGCGGAAGGCCAGCAGACGATCACCACCCGCGACCGCTATGTGGACGGCGAGCTGGAAAACAGCATCGTGGTGGATTCCACCACCACTGTGGAGCCGACCAACCACATCGTAAAGACCTATGGCGCAGGCGCGCCGGTCTCCCCGCTGACCGGCCCGGACGGCACCACCAATGCACCTGCCTCTTACAGCAAGGTGCTCACCGGCAAGGCCACCGGCTACTATTCCAAGACCGGCAAGGGTTCTTCCGGTCTGGGTCTGGGCTACGGCACTGTGGCTGTGGACCCGGATGTGATCCCCTACGGCACCAAGCTGTATATCACCTCCACCGACGGCAAGTTCGTGTACGGCTATGCGGTGGCTACCGATACCGGCATTGCCGTGCAGAAGGGCCAGATCCTTGTGGACCTGTTCTACGAGACCTACGCCGAGAGCGTGATCAATGGAGCCATTCAGGTGAACGTCTACGTGGTGGACTGAGCAGGCTGAAAAGAACCGGGGAAACCGGAACTGAAAATTTTCAACAGAAACAGAGAGCTTCTGTACACCTTCCCTTTGGGAGGGTGCGCAGAGGCTCTTTTTTATTGTCAGATTGGCAGGATTCACCATAAAATTTGTAAAAATTTAGCGGGTATGTATATAAGAGAAAAATATCAATGAAAAGATTATGGTAAATTTTACAGTAAAATGCGGCGAAACTCTTGAAAAACAGACCGAAATTCTTTAATATAAAAGGGTAAAAAGCTACAGGTGCGCTTTGTGCATCTGTACGGGGAGGAGCAGTCTATGAAACCGACCGAGGAGAAGATCCAGAGCAATGCATCGGACCTGCCGGTGTATTTGTTCAAACAGGGCAATAACTGTGAAGCATACCGCTACTTTGGCGCACACATGGAAACACGTGCCGGTGAAGCAGGTGTGGTGTTCCGCGTGTGGGCACCCCATGCTGTAGCCATCAGCGTGGTGGGCGACTTTAACAGCTGGAAGCCGGGCAGCCACCCGATGCGCAAGGTGGATGGCGATTCCGTATGGGAATTGTTCATCCCGGGCATGAAGGAATATGATGTTTATAAATACTGCGTGACCACCCGCGCAGGTGATCTGGTCTATAAGGCCGATCCCTATGCGTTCCACGCCGAGACCCGCCCGTCCAACGGCAGCAAGGTCTACGATATCAGTGGTTTTGCGTGGCACGATGATGCATGGCAGGCAGCACAAAAAAAGGCTGATGTGATCAACAGCCCGATGAATATTTACGAGATGCACGCCGGCAGCTGGAAGATGAAGGAGGGCGGCAAGCCCTACAATTATTCCGAGCTGGCAGACGAGCTGATCCCGTATATCACAGAGATGGGCTATACCCATGTGGAACTGCTGCCGGTCATGGAATATCCGTTTGACGGCAGCTGGGGCTATCAGGTCACCGGCTATTTTGCACCCACCAGCCGCTACGGCACCCCCAAGGACCTGATGGCCTTTGTGGATAAGCTCCATGCCGCCGGCATCGGTGTGATTATGGACTGGGTGCCTGCTCACTTCCCGAAGGATCAATTCGGCTTGTACAACTTTGATGGCGAAGCCTGCTACGAGGACCCGAATCCGAAGCGCGGCGAACATAAGGAGTGGGGCACCATGGTGTTCGACTTCGGCCGCAGCGAGGTGCAGAGCTTCCTGATCTCCAGCGCACTGTATTGGCTGGAGCAGTACCATATCGACGGTCTGCGCGTGGACGCGGTGGCATCCATGCTGTATCTGGACTATAACCGCAAGCAGGGCGAGTGGGAGCCGAACAAGAACGGCGGCAAGGAAAATCTGGAGGCTGTTGCTTTCCTGCGCAAGCTGAACGACACCGTGCTGGGCCGTCACCCCCACAAGTACATGATCGCGGAAGAATCCACTGCATGGCCCATGGTCACAAAGCCTGCTTCGGACGGCGGCCTTGGCTTCAACTTCAAGTGGAACATGGGCTGGATGAACGATATGCTCAGCTACATGAAGACTGACCCGCTCTTCCGTTCCGGCAACCACAACAAGGTCACCTTCAGCTTCTTCTACGCCTTCAGCGAGAACTTTGTGCTGCCCATCAGCCACGATGAGGTGGTGCACGGCAAGGGCAGCCTGATCAACAAGATGCCCGGCGAGTACGACGCCAAGTTTGCAAACCTGCGCACCTTCTTTGGCTACATGATGGCCCACCCGGGCAAGAAGCTGCTGTTCATGGGTCAGGAGTTCGGCCAGTTCGCCGAGTGGAACGAGACAAAGCCGCTGGACTGGATGCTGCTGGGCTACGATAAGCACACCGAGCTGCAGACCTACGTCAAGACCCTGAACGCCTTCTACAAGGAGCATCCCGCCTTCTGGCAGGTGGATTACAGCTGGGAGGGCTTCCAGTGGATCGTGCCGGATGACTCGCAGCAGAGCGTCATCGCTTTCCTGCGCAAGGACACTTCCGGCAAGCAGATCCTTGTGGTGTGCAACTTCAACCCCGTCCTGCGCGAGGGCTATACGCTGGGCGCACCGGTGGCAGGCTCCTACAAGGAAATCCTGAACAGCGACGATGCAGAGTTCGGCGGTTCCGGCGCAGTCCACAACAAGGTCGTGCGCACCCACAAAAAGCCGATGCACGGCTTTGAGCAGAGCATCACCATCACCCTGCCGCCCATGAGCACCCTGTATTTTGAAGTGCCCGCCAAGCGCACCCGCAAGGCCGCAGCGGACAAGACCGATAAGGCGGGAAAAAAGACCGCAGCCAAAAAGGCAAAGACCGCTGCGGAGAAAGCTGCAGCAAAGGTGGTAAAGAAGCCGGGCCGCAAGCCCAAGGCAGAAGCTGCCGCTGCAGAGGAAAAGCCGGTGAAAAAGACCGCCCGCAAGCCCAAGGCAGAGGCAGAACCCAAGGCGGAAAAAGCACCCGCAAAACGCACCCGAAAACCGAAGGAGCCCAAGGAATGACCCGGCTCTTCGGCCGACCCATACCGCACATGTTGACGATCATTTCCGAACAACGGAAATGTTAATGTTAAAGGGGAGAATAAAGCTATGGCAAAAGAAATTGTGGCAATGATCCTTGCCGGTGGACGTGGCTCGCGCTTGTACGCGCTGACACAGAAAACGGCAAAACCCGCAGTGTCCTTCGGCGGTAAGTACCGCATCGTGGACTTCCCGCTGTCCAACTGCGTGAACTCCAACATCGACACCGTTGGCATCGCGACCCAGTATCAGCCCCAGAAGCTGAACGAGTACATCGGCAACGGCCAGCCCTGGGATCTGGATCGTCTGCACGGCGGCGTGCACACCCTGCCGCCCTACGAGCAGGCAAAGGGCACCGACTGGTACAAGGGCACTGCAAACGCCATCTACCAGAACATCGGTTTCATCGACAGCTACGATCCCGAGTATGTGATTATCCTGTCCGGCGACCAGATCTGCAAGCAGGACTATGCCGACTTCCTGCGCTTCCACAAGGAAAAGGGCGCAGAGTTCTCTGTGGCTGTTATGGAAGTGGACTGGAAGGAAGCTTCCCGCTTCGGCCTGATGGTGGCTGATGAGAACGACCGCATCACTGAGTTCCAGGAGAAGCCCCCGGTACCCAAGTCCAATCTGGCTTCCATGGGCATTTACATCTTCAACTGGGATGTGCTGAAGAAGTATCTGGAAGAGGACGAAGCAGACCCCAACTCCAAGAACGACTTTGGCATGAACATCATCCCCGCCCTGCTGCGCGACGGCCGCAAGATGTACGCCTACCGCTTTGCCGGTTACTGGCGTGACGTGGGCACCATCGACAGCCTGTGGGAAGCCAACATGGAAGTGCTGGATCCCGAAAACTCCGGCATCGATATCTTCGACGAGAAGTGGAAGATCTACAGCCGCAACCCGGTCCTGCCTCCGCAGAAGATCGGCCCCCGCGCTGTGGTGCAGGATTCCCTCGTCACGGAGGGCTGCAAGATCTACGGCAATGTGCATCACTCTGTGCTGAGCGCAGGCGTTGTTGTGGAAGAGGGCGCTACCGTTGAGGACGCAGTCCTGATGGACGGCGTTGTGGTCAAGGCTGGTGCTGTTGTCAAGCGCTGCATCCTGGCGGAGGATGTTGTGGTCGGTGCAGGTGCACGAGTGGGCGGCGATGGCCCCATTGCCCATGTGGGCACCGGCCTGACCGTCGGCGCAGGCGCAACCGTCAAGGAAGGTGCCAAAGTCTTTGAATCCGTCAAGGAGGGTATGGAAGTATGCTGAGCCAGAACACCAATGCGTTGGGTATTATTTTCCCCAACAGTTATGATAATACCGTCCCCGAGCTGGTGACCGAGCGCGCAATGGCTTCGATCCCCTTCGCGGGCCGCTACCGTATGGTGGACTTTGTTCTGTCCAGCATGGCAAACTGCGGTATCTCCAATGTCTCCATCGTGGTGCGCAAGAACTACCACTCCCTGATGGATCATCTGGGCACCGGCCGTGAGTGGGATATGGCCCGCCGTCACGGCGGCCTGAACATCGTGCCGCCTTTCGCTGAGAAGGGCGTGCGCATCTATTCCGGCCGTGTGGAAGCTCTGGGCTCCATCATGAACTTCCTGGAGAACCAGAAGGAAAAGTACGTGGTCATGAGCGACGCCAACGTTGCCCTGAACTACGACTTCAACGCTCTGCTGGCTGCTCATCAGGCAAGCGGTGCCGATGTGACCGTCGCTTACCAGAAGACCGAGATCCCCGAGGGCCGCAAGAATGACAACTACACCCTGACCGTTGATGCCGACGGCCGTGTGACCGAGCTGCTGTTCAACGATTACCGCCCCGGCGTGCAGAACCTTGACCTGAACATCTATGTTCTGGAGCGCGAGACCCTGCTCAAGCTGGTCCGGGATGCGACCTCCCGCGGCCTGATCTACTTCGAGCGCGATATTCTGGCCCACAATGTCAACATCCTGAACATCCACGCTCTGGAGTACACCGGCTATGTGGCACATGTCTGTGACATGAAGAGCTACTTCGACGAGAACCTCAAGCTGACCGATGACGAGAATCTGGAAAAGCTGTTCCCCAAGAAGAGCCCGATCTACACCAAGATCCGCGACGACAACCCCACCCGCTATGTGCCGGGCTGCAAGGTGACCGACTCCATTCTGGCCGACGGCTGCGTCATCGAGGGCACGGTGGAGAACTGTGTGCTGTTCCGCGGCGTCAAGGTCAAGAAGGGTGCCGTCGTCAAGAACTGCGTGCTCATGCAGGACACCGTTGTGGAAGCCAATGCCGAGCTGGACTGCGTTGTTACTGATAAGAACGTGAAGATCACCGCCGGCAAGAAGCTGTCCGGCACCGAGAGCTTCCCGGTGTACGTGCAGAAGAAGCACACCGTCTGATTTTACTGAGTTATCCATAGGGGCGGCTTCCTCCCCGGTAGCCCCTCTTGAGAGGGGCGGGGGCATCTGTGTGCCCCCGCCTGCTCTTTTGTAAAAATGGTTCGTGCTGCCTGCAAGGGCGGTGGGGGAGAACGAAAATATCCCACTATATGAAAGGAGCGATCCTATGAGAATCCTGTATGCTGCTTCGGAAGCTGCCCCTTTTGCAAAGTCCGGCGGTCTGGCCGACGTTGCGGGTGCCCTGCCTAAGGCTCTGGTCAAGGACGGCGTGGATGCCCGCGTCATTATGCCCCTGTACGGCGACCTGAAGTTCCGTGATACGCTGGAGTACGTGACCAATTATTCCGTCCCCGTGGGCTGGCGCAGCCAGTACTGCGGCCTGTTCAAGACCGAGCGGAACGGCGTGACCTACTACTTCCTGGACAACGAGTATTACTTCAAGCGCCGCGGC
>OHAG01002320.1_pt1 | contig 10693 bp, 6 predicted proteins | sample 1577081 | NCBI WGS metagenome assembly OHAG01 (sample SAMEA3541513, study PRJEB24748) | human gut metagenome | biome: human gut; feature: human-associated habitat; material: faeces | place: China | collected 2012
CATCATACATGGGAAGAATCCAGACATGTACATTCCAAGGCTCCATGTTACATCTGCAGATGTCTCACCAGCCCAGAAGTGCTGTAAGTCACCAAGTCCGATCGTATCAAACCAGAATACATTGTTCAATGCGTGATGTAATCCTGTAGGAATTAACAGACGGTTCAGGAATGCATAGATACCTGCGCCGACCACGTCAAGACCAACGATTGCTTTACCGATAGCTACAAGAGCACCGAAAAGTAATGGCCATACGAACAGTAATACTACAGATACAAGGATTGAAACAACACCTGCAATAATTGCTACGCAACGCTTGCCACTGAAGAATGACAGCCAGTCAGGAAGCTTTGTATCCTTAAATCTGTTGTAACACAAAGAACCAATAACACCGGCTAATATACCGATAAATGGGTTTGCAATCTTGTCGAATGCAAGTGTCTTTGTAGCGCTGTCAGCGATAGATGGCATGATTGTTGTAACAAAGCCTGTAGACAGGAGTGTTGTCATCATCAGCCATGAAGCTAAAGCTGCAATACCGCCGGTACCGTCGTTCTTTTCCGACATACCGACACCAACGCCGATTACAAAAAGGATGGCCATGTTGTCAATCAAAGCGCCCCCTGCTTTAACTAAAAACAGACCTATTAAATTACGCACTCCCTCGATGTCACCACCCTGCATGGTTGCAGGACATAAAAAATATCCAATACCCATGAGAATACCACATATAGGAAGTACTGCTACGGGAAGCATTAAAGCTTTACCCAGTTTTTGAAGAAATTTCATAAATTTCCCCTCCTTTACATTATGTATACTAAACTGGAGATACTCCAATAAAGTTCGTTATTATTATATAATTATATTCAAATCTACGCGAGACTTAAAATCTCATCACCGGCGGATACATCACCCTCTTTGAGCATCTTTATCTCACTATAATCAGCAGTGTTGCCAATTAAAACCGGAGTAATGACATTAAGATCTGCTGCCTTAATCTGCTCCAGGTCAGCCTCCATCAAAAGGTCGCCCTTCTTCACCTGATCACCAACGGAAATATGTGATGTAAAAGGAGCCCCCTTTAGTACCACTGTATCCAGACCAATGTGCAAAAGCAGCTCGACTCCCTGAGTGGTCGTCATGGTAAAAGCATGCAACGTATCAAATACAGCTGTCACCTCACCATCCGCCGGAGCGTAAAACCTGCCCTCAGAAGGAATCACGGCCACGCCGTCTCCCAATATCTTCTCAGAAAATGTAGGATCCGGAACCTCTGTAATAGGAACCACTCTACCGTTGCACGGAGAACAGATCACCTTTCCCTTTGATTTATTCTTAAAAAAACCTAACATGATATCTCCTTTCCGTCGATATACACACTCACAATATCCAAATCATCATTGAGAAGCACAAAATCTGCTCTCTTTCCTGCAGAAATGCTGCCTGCTTCATCATAGATGCCAATCTCCTTAGCAGGATTGGCTGTAGCACACATAATTGCCTCCTCAAGCGGAATACCTGCCTGCCTTACTGTGAAACGCATACAATCCATCAGATTGGTTGCCGAACCGGCAATTGTCCCATCATGGAGTGTGGCAAGCGAACCTCTGACCGTCACTGCCTGTCCACCGAGTGTATACTCACCATCCTCAAGCCCTGTGGCTCTCATGCTGTCACTTATTAAAATCATGCGCTCAGCCCCAAACATGGCAAATGTCGCCCTGATAACCGACGGATGAATATGCACTCCGTCACAAATGAGCTCTGCATGACATTTTTTTGAATCTCTCACAGCCCCGATAACTCCCGGATTTCTGTGATGAAGCGGTGGCATCGCATTATACAAATGTGTAGCATGGCTTGCACCATGCTCAATAGCCTCTACTGCGGTGTCATAATCCGCCGCTGTGTGTGCTATTGAAACCACAACACTTCCTCTTACCCTGTCTATAAAATCAATCGCGCCCGGCTCCTCCGGAGCGATATCTACAAGCTTTATCAAGCCATGGGCCGCATCCTGAAGCTCACAGAAATAATCATAATCACATCGCATGATATTCTCTGCCGCCTGTGCGCCCTTTTTAGAAGGACTGATAAAAGGTCCCTCCATATTGATACCTACAAGATGTGCACCACCATGATAATTATAATCACCGGCATTTTTCATGACACTCAAAAGCTCATCCCTTTGAATGGTCATAGTAGCCGGACACACGCTCGTCACTCCGACAGAAGCCTCGTATGCTGTAATCACATCAAGTGCCTCTGTGGTACCGTCACACATATCAGCTCCCTTGCATCCATGAAAATGAATATCCACAAGACCCGGTATCATGATAAGACCTGATGCATCTATAATCTCCTGCGATTCGCTGTCATTAGCCGCGTCCGTGTCAGCTGTTCTCTCCAAAACACTGTCAAAACGGCCATCCTTAACGACAACATCGCCTTGCATGAAGCTGCCATCCTCTGTAAATACCCTTGCATTTTTTATTATCATATACATGCACCTTCTCAACTAAAAAACATCTACAAACAACTCAATGCAGCCTCATCCGCTACAAGCGTAACATCATTGTGCAGCTGCAATACAGAAGCCGGCACCTGTGGTGTAATCGGTCCAAAGAAAGCCTTGTGAACAATCTCTGCCTTATCCTCACCACTTGCAACAATAAGAATCTTCTTAGCCTGCATGATGGTCTTGATGCCCATTGTATAAGCCTGCTTCGGAACATCATCAGCCGATGCAAAAAAGCGCTTATTAGCCTCAATAGTAGACTCTGTAAGATTCACACAGTGTACCTGCTTGTCAAAAGACTCGCCCGGCTCATTAAAACCGATATGACCATTGTGTCCGATACCAAGAAGCTGTAAATCAACACCGCCAAGAGACTGAATCAGCTCTGTATAGCGCTTGCACTCCTTCTGTGAATCCGGCTCCATGCCGTTTGGCAGGTGAGTATTCTCAACCGGAATATTCACATGATCAAACAAATTCTGATGCATAAAATAATAGTAGCTCTGGTCATTCTCACGGCTTAATCCCTTGTACTCATCAAGATTCACCGTCATAACCTCTGAGAAGTCCAAATCCCCCTTCTTGAACCACTCAACGAGCTGCTTATATAAACCGATAGGTGTAGAGCCTGTAGCCAGTCCCAATACACAATTAGGCTTCATAATCACCTGTGCCGATACGATATTTGCAGCCTTTCTGCTCATATCTGCATAATCCTTAGCCTGATATATTCTCATGAAAAATCCCCCCAATTCGTAAAATATACCCAATACTATCTGTACAACCTTCAAATGTGTTGCTTGATTGCATATATGCATTTTACCCTATATAGTACATTTTGTCCAGTACTTTTTGTCATATTTTGCATATTTTATAAAAAAAACATTAAATTTCAATGCGGTGAAGTGGTAAAATTGCATAAAAATTCACTTCACCCGAATCTATAATTATTCACCTACCACCCTGCATCTCTTTCTGTAGAACTAAAATAACCCGTTACACTTATATCTCGTATAGCGGATTACCCTGTAAAATACAATTATTTATAATCTTGAGTGTCCAGCCATAGACCATCATACTGTCATTATTAAGAGAAAATGACAGCATATTTTTATCAGAGAGCAGTGAATTACTTTGTCACATATGTCAGAAAGGCGGTCTTGTCTTCCGTGATTAGCATTGTAAGCAGATAAGCACAAAAGAAACCACCGCAGGAATTTAGCTTAGTTAAAGCGTTAAATTCTGCGGTAGTTTTAATTATGCAGTCTTTTTAATTTCTATATCCATAATACCAATACCAATATAGCGCATTCACCAGATTTTTTAATTCCTCAGATGAATTTCCGCTATTAATGACCTTCTGTGAATAGCTGAACGGACCATAGTCCAGCTCGAAAATACAGGCCTTATTCTTTTCGGTGACTTTGCATGCAAAAATACTATTCAGGTTGCGTGCCATTATTCCGTTTATATCTACACAATACACCCCATCTGAAGCCTTTTTAGGTGTCAGACTGACTTCATTGCCATCTGCATTAACATAGCTGAACTTGTAATTGTTTATATCACAGCCTTCGTTCACCATAAAATAATGTCTTACTGTCATCTCAGACTTACATATCAGAGAGCTTCCGTAATATGTCAGTCCATTACTCTGACTATTTGCACTATCTGTTTTAATAACAGCCTTATATGCAGCAAAATCAGCTGCTGCGACAATTTTATCGGTATCGCTTAAAATAGCGTTTGCCGGCTTATCAGTGTTATATTTAAAGAAGCTCTGCGCTGCCGTTCCATAGTTTAAGAGTGCCTTCACAAGCTTAATGGTTTCTTCCGGATACTCGTTTGATTTTGACAGGAGCTCGGTGGCATATTCTTTTACACTGTAAGTGTATTCATTTCCACTATTACCATCCACCACCATTTTGGCTTTAACAGTATCTGACATCTGTGCAGCATTTAGTGGACATGCAAACTTATATATAACCTTTCCGTTTTTCTCAACAGGGATTGCATCGTTTACGCTGACCTTATATGGCTGGCTATTATTCACCGTAAACTCCATATATGCGTTGCTGTTTGATTTGATACTTTCAGGAAGCTCCATATAGTAGTTCATGTCAATATTATCTTTTAAAGTAAGGCTCCTGCCAACAAGCTTATCAGAATCTTTTTCTACATTATTGGCGGTAAATGCTTTAATACAGAAATTACCATACACATTCTGATAATTCCAATTGCGGGAATATGCCAACCCTGTACCATAGAAATAATAGCTTGCCGTATTATCACTTGACACATGATTCTCCCACACCATTTCATTATTATAATTTACATCACCGGTCATCGCTGCCTCAATGTCAATGGCAGGTGTATCAGTAGTCACTACAACCGAATAGCTTGTCCCAGGCTTCAGATTAACCGCTGCTTTAAGTGGAATGGTATATACTCCAGCATAGGTTGTCTGCCCTGTAGTGGTAGCAGTCTCCTGCTTTGTTCCGCTGGTTGGCTTTGTCTTATCCTTTAAATCTGTATAAATCTCTATTGTATAATTAACATTTGTTTTAGATGTAATAGACAGGGAAACTGCTTTTAAGTCCTCAGAAGATACTCCCTGTTTTGTCTGAGTAGTAAAAACATTGGCCAATTTCCTGTAACCGCTTTGATGGGCTACATTTAATCCTCCATCAACCTGATAATTGTTATCATATCCATCATTAGCAGAAAAATCAAACACCCAAGCCGTATCGGATAAAGAAAACGTTTCATATGACATCCAGAAATAACTCTGATTATAATATGAACCGGTTCCATCTCCCCAACTATTACGAATAAGCCATGCACCATCTTTTTCAGGTTTAACACCATCTCTGAAATTATCTTTAGAATAGTTATCATCCCATCCAACAACCATTACCGCATGACCTGCTCTGTTATTTGTTTTATCATTATAACTGTTATTTATGTAGTGATATCCGGTATCATTATGACTATACATAATTCCCACTGCACCATATTTTTTTATGGCTTTTTTCACATCTGATGCATTTTCCTTGATATTAATCATGTATGTATTTTCCAGATGTGCCTTATCCTTTGAATATGCATATTCATCAGATAAACCTGTATTAAGAAAAGTATCAATAGTGCTTGCTGTATATCCGTTGCTTGCCACCTTACTATATGGTACATCACTCTCGCTTACCGGACCACACCACTGTCCCATTCTGCGTGCCGCCATCAAATAGTTTCCACCACGATTGAGATAACCATACTGAACACTTGTATTATTCATATAGTACTTTGCATAGTCCCCCACTGTTCCACCAAGCGGATCTAACAGCGAATTATATGCATAATATGCCAGATGCAGTTCACTAAGATCTATATTTTTATCAAACGCACCATCATTAATCAGATCAAACTCTGCAAGACCTATTGACGAAAATGCCCAACAAGTGCCAAGAGGATTTTGATTACGAACAGACGGATATTTCGCCTTGATATCACTGACTCCATTTGCCGGATACTTGTTCTCTATAGTTTCATCTGCAGAATATCCCCAATCATCAGAATACGGCACCGCCTCATCCGGTTCATACACCGGTGTATTATAATCCAAATCACTCAGAATATATCCACTTGTAATGCTATTTTCTACAATTGGCTGCTGTTCTGCTTCAACACCTTGCCCTGCTGACACCGGTTCTGCTGCCACCGGAACAGCCACACCTAATATCATAGCCGCACTTAACACCAATGATAAAAACTTTTTTGTCTTCATTCGACTTCCTCCATTGTATTAACTCCTCTTACGTTTCTTCTTCAAATGTAGGTAAAATCACAACTGACGTCACATTAGTCAATCGGTATAATTGGAAGCTCTATCACTCCGTTATCAGATTTCGGTTCATTATTATTATTCATTCCTGAATTGTCATTATCTGAATCATCTGTGCCTGAACCACTATCTCCTGAATTGTTTATTTCAGATTTTTTATCAATCTTATCACCTGTTTTATTTACATCGTCTGAAGTGTTTTCTGATTCATCATTTTTCATTATATCAGTCTCATATGAATCCCTGGAATCATTATTATCGGTGTTTTCTGATGAGCTCTTTGTATCTTTCAAGCTTTTGCCCGTTTCTTTTGTAGTTGTTGAACTTTCGTCAGAATTCTTATCCACATTACTAGTCTCTGTATTTTCTGTATCCAATATCATCTCTGTAGCTGATACTGCCTCTGTGGCTATTTCTGAGCTTGTTTTATTTTCAAGCGCTATATTCTTTGCAGACAATGCCGCAACTGTAATTGCTACGCCAAAAATCAATATCACTATTGTGCTAACCATTTTTTTATTAAAATTAAATTTCATTTTCTATATCCTAGTATAATTATGGTGTAGTCAATCAAGACTACTTGGTTAATAAATTTCTGTAAATCAGATAACTAAAGAAGGGATTCTTCCTTCATCAGATACTCTTTGCTTGTCCAACTATATGACAAAAATACTTGTGGTATTCCATCTCTTCTTACACTAATTTCAAAATACTGCCGATAATACTCAATTCCTTCAAGCCCAGCCTTGCTCAAATAATCATCAAATATTCTATTGATATTTGCAAATATTTTCAAAGCCTGCTTACGGTTGTGCACTACAATGCACTCGCTTAAATCATCAATTGAATGCTCTTTAATATACCCATCATTGCATATATATCTATGTTCCTTTTTTACCAATTCAGCCAAGCTGCAAGTAGATGACTTTTTAAATTCGAAATAGAAATCTATAGGTTCTGTCTTATAATCGTCAGACACTGAAAAAGCCTCTAAAAAATTCCACTTTTCATAATTTTCTTTTATATATGCATGCTTTTTAGCAAGCTGAATTTCCTCTAACTTCAACTCTCAAAGTCAGGAATTATACTCTAGTACTATATTTTATGCAAAATCAACATAATATTTACCATCTTTCTTAACCGGTTTTAAAATCTGATTTCCTACTGTAAACTTATAATCAGATATATTTTTACTATCAATGCTGAAATAGCATAGTCTTCTAAAACTATAGTACTCTTTCTATATGAAATTTACAAGCAAAACTATGCCATTTGTTGTTTCTGATATTCGAACCAGTACAATGAATTCAGTAAAATCTCTGCATCAACATTGCATTTTGTATATGCCTTGGCAACATAATTCCGGTACCTTGAATTGCTTTCTCTGCTCACGAATTTTTCTGTTATCTGTTCTGTCCTTTTTCGCCATCCTAATCTCTCCGTTCCACTCCGGTCGATGCTAAACCAATGTCCTCCGACCACCCATCTCCCTTAAAAATATCAATACTCTTTAAGGTAGGAATTGCACAATACTTTCCTATCAGATAATTTTTCTCATAGTTTTCGTCCTTACGGATGGGTAATAGTATAGCTAAAAACCCCAAAATACTAGTAAGTTCCTGCAAAATTTACCATATCCACTGATTACGTACCTCGTTTGCCTCATCAGATGATTTACAAATCTCACGCCATTTTTCCACACCCTTACCGCAATTTACTGTCTTCCAATCAAATAGTCTAAAAGCCAGAGCCGCACAAGCCTGTCGAAGCTCAATACAATGCTTAATATCTTTCATAGCAGCATTATCGTAGTTAATTAATTCTGCCAAAAAAACCAGTAATCTATCTATTCTTTCAATTCCAATAGTATCTATAACCGTATTCTTCGCATATACCAGATTATGTAATATCCATATAGCTGAAAGCAATCCTGGTTCTTTCCTAAGCTCAATTAATTCGACTATCTTTCCAAGCATTTGACTGGTAGTAACACTATCAGGATAACGTATAATATACTTTTCCATAGCTCTAAGTGAATCTATTGATTGAGATTCATTCATTGCAAAAATATTCTCTTGTACATCACGCTCCCATTGTTCATCCCGCAAAATAAATATATCAAAACACTTTGTGTAAATCCCCTTTTCATTCATTTCATGTGCCAATTTAATAAGAATCTCTCGTGCTTCATCGGAAATCATACCATTACAATTTTCCAGCACAGCTGCTATTGCATATACAGCTTTTCTAGAATTATCCTCAAACATAATATTTGCTGTATTCTCTGCGATTTTGTACCAGTATTTACTTATCTTATTTATAATAATAAGCACATCGTTTTCATTCCAATAGCCCAGCTCCGTATTTGCACATAAAAGTGTCAATTGTTTTAAATACAAATCATTGCTATCCTTAGCAATATCATTTGTAATAAAATAATTCTTAACCGACAATTTGGGAATTGATTCATCAATGTATGGCAGCGTTTCATATACCCATAAGTAATAACCGGCCAATTTCGGCAATTGAGTTTTCTCGTCAATATTTGACCAAAGTAACTTCACATATTCATCATGCTGTTTAGTGTTTAAAAGATGATATTCATCTAAAATCTTTAATCTTACGACTTTTGTCTTCCATTCGTAATCAGACTTCCAATCATCTTTTAATAGCCAATTTATCACATCTTCATCTATCAACACATGATATTCTTCAAACAAAGTATCCAATCCTTGCTTGTTAAAATAACAGTCAAAAATATCTATTCCATTTGAACCGTCAACTCTCGAATGCATTGTTACTTGCTCTACAATCTCAGTTTCCATCATTAGATGAAGTAGCTTAACCTTCATACGTTCGGATATTTGCCGTAATAGCTTATCCATTAATTGAGTTACTTCAAATCGAGGTGGAATGTTCCTATAACTCATAATTTTCTGAATAAACTGTAATTCCTTTTTTTGCATCCTTTCAGATGCCCGGCTTGAAAATCTTTGCAATAATATCGGAACATTTTCCCTTATATGCCCAGCTAAATATTCCGGGAAACCATTTCCCATTGCAATTATTTCACCGATATTAACCTCAATAGCATTTATTAAAATATCTATAACATCGTCAATATACCCACTCTCTAAATCCATTACAAATTTTCTATTAACAAGTTTTTCTATTGTCCCTGTACTTGAACAACGAACTAACAGTAACAAACCTAATCTATTATTAAAATTATAAATAGACGCTATCAAAGACAATTCCATATTTGAAATAACAGTAACGCATCCACATTTAAATGGGATTCCAAGTTTCTCTAACACTTTATAAAGCTGGTATCCTTCCGCATGACCCGAACGACTATATGAGCATATGGTCATTGTGCTCCTGTTTAGTTCAAATGTTTCCTTTTCAAATTGATTATCAACACAATGGTTAAAAAGTTCTTTAGCAACATTATTTTTCCATGATTCCCAGTTAAAAAATTCTTTCTTCCGGTCAATCTCTTCTAATATCTCATCTATTCCCATTTGCTCAAATTCGTATATTTCTTTATGCAAAGAATATGCCTGCTGACAAATAGAAAGTAATTGTAATACCGATGCCTCTAAACTCTTTAAATAATAATTTTCATTATTCTCATCTACTTTACAAATTAAATCTTGTCTGAGCTGCTTTAACTTTTCAAGTGACTCTTCCAATTTTCCACATTCCAAATCGAGCCCTATTACCAACAGTCTCTGTTCATAACACTCCTTAGGAATATCGCACTGATCCAACTCCCTTCTCAAACTCGGTATATCTAATTTAAAATAACATGCCTTAGCTCTTTCTATCATTAAGTCGACTTTACCATTATTTCCACTCTCCTGATAGACAATCAAAATGTCCATAAGCCGCTGCCATTCGTTCCAATTCATAGACTCCCTATAATCAGAAAGCAGTATCTGTCCTATATAGAACCACTTTCGTATTTTGTCTGAATCACCGGCATTTTCTGTAATCTTTACATAATACTTGTCCCATATCTGTCTTAAGTGAAATACTTCATACTCGCTATATGGTAACATTATTTTTATCCGTCTCCAGCATAATTCATACGCAAAATCCAACATTACGTCAATATTTACCGTCTCATGCTTTTGTAGCAATCCCTTCTCGTCGGTATACATATTTAACTCTACCGCTGTATTATATGGAATAATATACCAACCCGGATATTCATCACGTTCCTTTTGCCACGCTTCTGTTAGTTTAATAATATCATCCGTATAGCTATCTTTGTGCGCAAATATACCATCAACTTCCGCCCTCTCCAAATGCCATTCAAGTAATGTATA
>OHAG01002321.1_pt1 | contig 10692 bp, 11 predicted proteins | sample 1577081 | NCBI WGS metagenome assembly OHAG01 (sample SAMEA3541513, study PRJEB24748) | human gut metagenome | biome: human gut; feature: human-associated habitat; material: faeces | place: China | collected 2012
CCGTGGTATGAACGCGCTTTTGTAGTCATTACAGAGCATACAGACAAACGCCGTTCCGACCGAACCTTTGATCCGGATAACAAGGAATGGAAGTGTGTTTTGAATGCGCTCAAGGGTGTTTTGTTCGAGGACGACAACAGCCAGACTGTCAGCCTGATTTTGGACAGTGTGTCCGATGGAAAGGGCTTTACCGAGGTCGCTGTGGTGCCTTATTTTGAGGTGCAAAAGTCGTGGATGGCGCGGTAAAAACGGTTCTTCACTCCGGCGGTAATACCGCCGGAGCGGGAGGACAAAGCAAAAGATGATTATGTTGGATTTTTAGCAATATATTCTATCATTTCTTTCCTTTTGACAAGAAAATATTCTGAAATTGTGAAAATCAGAATTACAATTACCGCGACCTGCTAAGAGTGGTGCGGTAATTTTAGAACAGGAGGCGATTATTTGAGAACAAAAACTATGCTGCCTGCTATGCGGCTGATCGGCTGGTGCAAAAACATCGATCATGAGTGCGAGCGGCGATTTCGCGGCATTTTCCGTTCATCGGTTATGCAGTCACTGGTAGAGCAAAAGTATCTGCGGCCATACTCCGAAACTTACGGCTGGCGGCTGACACCGGCCGGTTATACATAGCTCGCAGAACAGGGATTCTCTATGCAGGCAGACCGGCATACACAGCGCGTCAATCGCAGATTTGAAAACGCAGAAGTGATACTTGCCATGTATGCTGCCGGCATTGATCCGTTTGCGGATGAAGTTCCTGCACTGCGAGAGCATGACGGTTATCTCCCTGCATCGGCACTGCGGGCAAAGGAAGGACAGCATCCGCTGGGCAGTAATCTGGTATCTGGCTTTCTGAGGCTCGGTGACACACTGTTTGCCGTGCATTATCCGAAATCAGTTCAGAGAGTTGTCATTCAGCGAGAGATTGACTGTGCACAATCGTTCATGCTGGGATGTGGATGTACCGAGCAGGCATATTTCCTGTGCGGCAGCAGTTATGCTGACATTTACCGTGCACTGCTTGACGATCAGCCCTTACAGAACAGCAAGAGAGTCAGCTATGCACAGTTCTATCAGCAGATCAGTCCGGCATATCTGCTGCCGTGTAACAAGGATGGTGTTTTACAGCTCCGCTTGATGAAGCTGCCGCAGTATCGCACGCGGCTGGCGCGGATGCTGGGAGAGCCGATCACCACCCCTCAATTAGGTGACTGCGATTTCTTCAGCACAGCCTTTCAAATCCCTGCTCGTGTGGTAGCGGATATGGAGCTGCGGCAGGTGTTTCGCGCGGCACAACAGGCACGAGCTGCAGGCTATCATGGTTTATTGCTTGCCGCATTTGAAAGTCAGAAGCGCTTTCTGTCGCAGATATTCCCGCCGCCGTTTTTCCATATCGCAGTGATTGATGAGCAGGCGCTCTGCATTCTCGAAATGGGTGCTGATCTATGACACCGCTGTCTGAACATATCGCCAAACTGGAAGAGCGATGCCGGCAACGGTTGGAACGTTGGAAAGCGAAGCACAATGCGGACTGGCGGCTGTATGCCGTGCTCGGCGGCATGGGCTGGTATTTTTACGGCATGATCGTCAATTCGGTACGGCTCGGCATTCGGCAGTCTATGGATGCGAACAGCAATGTCACAAGCATCTGGGTCGTGAACCCAATCCGCAACTTTATCGCACCGTTCACACTCACCGGACTTGGCATTACTGCTGCCATTATCGTTCTGGCGTGTCTGCTGACACGAAAAGGTTATAACTGGCTGTCCGGTTATCATCCGGTCAAGGACAAGCGCGGGTTTGATATTCTGCCGGATGCTACACACGGCAGTTCGCGTTTCATGAAGCTGGACGAGATGAAAGCTGTTTTGGAAGTCGGCAAGCTGCCCGATCTTACCGGTACCGTATACGGCAAACACCGTGATGATCCGTTGGACGATAACCGTTTCTCGCAGTACATCGCTTCCAGCAGCAAGAGCGGCCTTGCCGGAAATATGCTGACCATCGGTGCACCGGGTACGGGTAAAAGCTGGGGCTTTGTTCGACCACTCATCTTCCAGTGCGTCAAGCGAAAAGAGAGCATGATACTGACCGACCCGAAAGCAGAATTGTATGAAAGTACCGCCGGTTATCTTGAAGATATGGGATATGAAGTCCGCGTGTTCAACCTGCTTGAGATGGAACACTCCGACCGTTGGAACTGCATCGGCGAAGCCGACTATGACGAACGCCTGATTCCGATCATCGCGTCTACCATCATCAACAACACCTCGAGTGAAAAAGAAGCCGGAGATTTCTGGGCGAAAGCAGAACTCAATCTGTTGACGGCACTTTTGTACTATGTCCAGAACGATACAGACGGTGCAGGCCATCGCTTACCGTTGTCCCAACGTCGGCTTGGACGGATACTTTCACTTTTGACGGAGAACGGCCTTTCCAAAATTGACCGTGAGATCAATCTCCTGCCTGCCGGACATCCGGCGAAAGGTCCGTACGGTCTGTTTCTGCAGGCCAAAGAGAATCTGCGCGGCAATATTGTGATCGGTCTTGGCAACCGTCTGAACGTCTTTCAGGACAAGCTGGTGGATGCGCTCACCGCAGACAGTTCCATTGACCTGACACTGCCCGGACACAAGCCTTGTGCATACTTCTGCATTTTGTCTGCACAGGACAGCACCTACGCTTTCCTGTCCTCACTGTTCTTTACCATGATTTTCTCACGTCTGGAGCAATACGCGCGACGCGAAACAGAAGACGGCAAATTACCGATACCGGTCAACTTTGTACTGGACGAATTTCCGTCTATCGGAAAGCTGGGTGACTTCAAGCGCTCGATCGCCTTTACCCGAGGCTTTCGTATGAACTGCATTGTCATTGTGCAGTCCATCGCACAGCTTGCAGATATGTACCCGCGCCACGAGTGGGAGGAGATTGCCGCCTGCTGTGATGCAACAATCTGTCTTGGCGTGAATGACCTCACAAGCGCAAAGTTTGTGAGTGACAAATGTGGTATGACAACAATCCGTGTTACCAACAACCAGCAGCCGCAGACACCGCTTTTTTCGCCGGTGGCAAACCTGTCCCGCCCGTACTCACAAACACGCAGCAATACCCAGCGTGCTCTTATGCAGCCGGACGAGGTACTGCGACTGTATAATGAGAAAAGCATTGTTATGCTCCGCGGACAGTTTCCCATGCTGCTGTATAAGGTAACACCGCCGGAGTTTGCAGATTTCAAGAAGCTGCGGCCGGTGTCTATCACAGACTATCATAGCCATACTGAGTCAACCGAGCCCTCCGATGAAGAAAACGTCCCGGGGTCGCAGCAAGCGGAATCGATAAAACAAACGCCTGCAGCACGAGCGACCTATCCTGAACTGCTGCACTTGGATGAGGAGGATTATGCAACATCGTATTTATTCACCAACGAACGTTTTCAAGAGATACAAAATGAACTGGAAAAAGGAGATAAAGAGCCATGAATCAGCAAACCAATGAAAACCGCCCATCCTTCGGGCTGATGAAACTGAACGATGTTATATCGTACTACCATATGCAGATGCCGCGCTGGCTGTTCAGCGACAGCGGCTATTCGGATATGATGATCGAGAGCAAGGTAGCGTACACGTTCCTGCTCAATCGCTTTCAGTTGTCGCGGCGCAATGGCTGGGTAAATCGTTACGGCGAAGTATATGTGATCTATACCCGTGAGGATTTAGCGCAGGAAATGCAGGTTTCGTACCGCAGGGCTATTGCGTGTATCAAGGAGCTGACCGAGAAGAATCTTATATGGGAACAGCGTCAGGGCCGCGGTCTGCCTAATCGCATTTATCTCGCCGAGGTACAATTCAGCGAAAAAGCGGCATTTTCGTATGATTGCGCTCCGTTCTCCGCAGATGAAAGCAGACCTGCCGAAATGGCAGGGCTGGGAAATGAACCGGATATGGAAGAAAGTGAAGAAATGATGGTGGAAACCGGAGAAAACGATGCACCGATGGCTGAAAACGATACGGAGGAATCCGAGCCGTCTGAACAAGACCTGCCGAAATCGCAGTTCAAGACCTGCCAAAATGGCACTTCTAGAAATGCCAAATCTGCAGGTCTAGACATGCAGAATCGGCACATAAGTAAGAAAGAGATAAGAAATACAGAGAAGAGTTATACTGAAGGAGATTCGTTTGTCGGTCGAACGCGCGAGAAAGCTGAATTGCAGGAAATTGAGCGCCGAGCGGAGGTTCAAGCGTTTGCCGATGACGAACGCGCCTTGCTGCATGACTGCTTGTATTGGCTGTATTACTGCGACGGGCTTCGTATCGGCATTTGCACCTATCCACAGGACTATGTTCGGGAGAAACTGTGGCGGCTGGATTTTGAGATTACAGAAAATGCATTGGTTCGCATGAAAGCCAACGAAAACGAGATTCGCAAGAACTCGCTGGTGTACACGGCTAAAATCCTGTTCAGCTGTATTGTGGAGTACGGAAGCGAGGAAATGCTTGATCCGGTGGTAAATCGGCTGAAACGGAGGTTCGATACATGAGATTCTGGAGCCCACAGCAGAAATATCTGCTGAAAGTGCTGAATGTCACCGGTTGTATGAGAAAATCTCAGGTGCTTCCGCTGCTGTGCCGACAGTTTGATATTTCGCCAAATGCGATAGCACCAATCTGCCGCCAACTGAGGGATGCAGGATATCTGCGGGAGTTTAATGGGATAATTTCGGCAGTTGGTCCGCATTACGAGCCGTTCATTCCGCAAGCGTTGGATTTGATTTTTGCAATTCTGCCTCGAGAAACGATTTTGGTTCATCGAGAATCTTGCACGGTGCTGTATGCGCTTGGAGAACAGAGCGGCTTGTTGGTTCGGGTATTTTACATTTCGCAAAAACAGGATTTGTTTGCATTGCCGGGCAAAGAAGAGTCTGCGGCCCGAAAATCAGTACTTACGGTGCTGCTTTTAGCTGATGCGACACAGACGGCATACATTCCACCGCACTGCTCTTGTCTGGTGGCCTATCCGGATCATACCGGAAAACTGACATTACAACAACATGGAGGAGGAAAACAACATGAAACTTGATAACAAAGAACTGCTGGAACGACTTTCGACCTCGCGCAAAGCGTTTAACGCAACTGCGTTTTCCGAACTGGACCGCAATCTGTCCGATGATGAGCGCGAAGAATGGAACGCAATTTATGCTTCCTTCTCGTCCCGTTCGCTGCTGCGGAATACGGTGATTGGCTTGGAGAGCATTCCGTTTCCGACCGACGATGAACCTGAGCAGGTGCTGACCTGCATGGTAGTCATGCGGCATCTGGTAAAGGTGCTGATCCCGCTGCCGCTGTTCTGGATGGAACCGACAGGTATCAACCCGAACAGTGTGATCGGCGCAGATGTGGATTATATCATCATTGGCGTAGACCGTGAGGGCGAGTGCGCGATCGCGGCTCGTTCGTTGGCCTTGGAGCAGCAGCGGTGGCACGCGCTTAATGTACAGCATATTTCCGAGGGCGATGTGGTATCCGCATCTGTGCTAGCCTGCGGACCGACGCGCATTACGGTGACTGCCTGCGGTTTTGATGTGACGATGGGCCAACAGGCAATGAGCTATACCTATCTTGCTGATATGCGGGAAGAATATCATGCAGGTCAGCAGCTTCAGGCGAAAGTGCTCAGCGTTGGTGAGGATATGTTTGCACTGTCTGTTCGTGACGTTGGCACTGATCCGTATCTAAACGCAGAGATGCGGCATCCCGTAGGCTCCAGCCGTATTGCCATCATTTCCAGCAAATACGCCGGTGGCGTGTTCTGCCGATTGACCGATGGATGCACGGTCGTTTGCCGATACGCTCAGCAGTTCAGTGACGACGAGTTCAGAGTAGGGGATAGGGTAGTAGTGCAGATTCGGTCGTTCGTGGATGAGAAGCGGTGGCTGAGAGGGAAAATCCGGGCAAGACTTTCTTGAATCAGGAGATTAGTTGCGTGCTTTGTTCGATACTGTAGAGAAGCAAAAAGGCAGCCCTCAACGGACTGCCTTTTGCATTGACCATATTAGATTTGAATTATCTGCGCTTATAGTTCTTGCAGCAGAAACGCCATGTACAGCGGAAGTGTGAGAAGTTGGTCGGTGCGGCCCACATTGTAATCTCCCAGCTTAATTGCTTGGCTGACATGGTACTTTTCGGGATGACGCAAAATCGTTTTGGTGCTTTTCGTATTTCCAGTAGATGCTTTGACCTCTACCAGTGTGCATTGACCTTTATAGCGAATCACGAAGTCTACTTCCAAACCGCTGTCTTTATGGAAATAGTATAGTTTTCGTCCCATCTTGCCAAAAATATCGGCGATCAGGTTTTCAAAAATCGCGCCCTTGTAACCAAAGAGATTGCCTTGGAGGATGTCGTACTGTGTACCATCCTCCAGCATGCTGACAAAAAGACCGCAGTCACGCATATACACTTTAAATATATTTTCTTCGGCGTTTCCGTCCAAAGGCAGCTCCGTGATGCTTAGATTGTAGCAGCGGACAATGATACCGGCATCCTCAATCCATTGCAGACTTCCGGAATATTTTGATGCGGTAGAACCTTTTTTGACAACAGCGTATTGAAATTTTTTGTTTTCCTTACTGAGTTGTTTCGGGATAGACTGAAAGCACTCCTTGATCCGTGATTTATCTTTCTTCTCAGCGTATTTTACCATGTCGTCCTCATAAGAGCGGACAATATCGCGTTGGATTTGTAGTACTTCATCCATCTGCTTCGTATCCACAAAAGTCTGCACAACATCCGGCATACCACCGACAACTACATATTGCAGGAGCAGCTGCTTCATGCGGTTGTGCAATGCCGCTGGAACAGGCGTTTCTTTCTGCAAGCAATTCCTTAACATATCAATCACAGGGACTGCAATCCCATTGGCCCATAGAAATTCTTCAAAATCCAGTGGGTACATATCAATCACTGTTTCCGATCCGACCGGAATGGATTTTGGCTCTTTTCCATATCCTTTTACACCTAGCAGGGAGCCTGTGCCAATTACGTCATAGCGACCATCTATTCGAAAAAATTTCAGCGCGGTCCGGGCCTCGGGGCACTCCTGAATCTCGTCCAAAATTAGGACTGTATTTCCGCTTTCAAATACCGCCTCGCTGCCTAGCAAGGCAGACAGCATCATCACAATCGTGTCTACTTCGAGAGAGCCAGCAAATACAGAGGCATAGTCTGGATTTTCAAAAAAATTCAGATATACAACATTTTTATAGTTTTTCTTTGCAAAATCAAGGACAGAAAATGTCTTTCCGCACTGTCGGCAGCCCTTGATGATCAAGGGCTTGTGATTTTGGGTGTTTTTCCAGTCAATCAGCTTATGCTCAATTTTTCTTTTCAACATGACTGTTTCGCCTCCTTTATTAATTCTAGTATACCCCAAGAGAGAAACTTTTTCAATGGAGTTTTTCTATATTTAAAAACTTTTTCTAACGACTTTTGACAGTAAGTATCAACTTTTATATCTTCTTACTTTTGACTTGCGGTTTTGATGTGACATAGTACAGCAGGTCATGAGTGACACATAGCTGTCTGGTATGCAGGAAAAATACCAGACAGGATAGCAACTTTAGGCCAAGACACTAAACATTAGGGAGAATATGTTTGCACTGTTCGTTCATGATGTGGGTACTGACCCATATCTTAATGCCGGAGCGGAGGCGCCCGGTAGGTTCCCGCCGCATTGCTACCATTTCGAGCAAGTATGCGGGCGGCGTGTTCTGCCGGTTGACTGACGGCTGTACAGTGGTTTGCAGATACGCTCAGCAGTTCAGTGACGACGAGTTCAGAGTAGGGGATAGGGTAGTCGTGCAGATTCGGTCGTTCGTGGATGAGAAGCGGTGGCTGAGAGGGAAAATTCGGGCAAGACTTTCTTGAATCAGGAGATTAGTTGCGTGCTTTGTTCGATACTGTAGAGAAGCAAAAAGGCAGCCCTCAACGGACTGCCTTTTGCATTGACCATATTAGAGTGGGATTATCTGTGCTTATAATTCTTGCAGTAGGAATGCCATATACAGAGGAAGCGTGAGAAGCTAGTCTGTGCGTCCTACATTGTAATTTTCCGATTTAATCGCTTGGTTGCTCTGGTGCTTTTTTGCTATGAGTACTTGACAAGGTAGGTTGGAAATGTTATTATTTTAATACGAGTTAATACAAAGTAATACGCACGCGTTTGAGAGGAGATTGTTATGGTGACTATGCTGAACAAATCTATTAAGCTCTCCGAAAAAGATCGTATTTGCTTGGGGGATATCATAAAGAGGGATCATAGAATGCTGAAAGGGCCTTCTGAAGCCCTGAGGGTTATTATGGAAGATGCTGCAGAGGACGTCCCAGACTGGCGTGAAGTACAACGACGAGCAGATGAGCTCGGATATCCCAAGGAATTAATGATTGGAACGGATATCGCGACTTTTAAGATCGATGAAGAAGCCTTCATAGCGGTTTTTGGCGCGATAAAACAACAATTACGTCTCACCAAGCCGCGGACAGCATTTGTTATCCGCATGTGTATGCTCAATGCGCGTCTTAAACTGCAGAGCGATAAAAAGATAGGCTTAGATGAAGAGAGTATCATTAATGAAAAATCTGCTTTGCTCGAAAATTTCAGAAAGCAGAGTTTGGAAGAGCAACTATTTGAAATCTATAAAATTTTATTAGAAAGAAGAGATGGCGAATGATGTTGGATATAAAAACTGCAGTGGGCATTGTAGAGGAGTATCATGATTGCTTTCGATTTGAGGAATTCGGAGATAGAGGGAATAATTGCTATGCCCCCTACAGGGATGATCCGGAGAGCGTCAATATGATGATTGCCAAGGTCCGTAATGCAATCCCGAAGAATGGAGAAATGCATCTCAGATTAACCAGTGTATTAAAGAGACAGATGAATCTCGAGCGCATGGGGTACGATTACCTTTGCAAGGTACTTGCGAGACTCTTGTCGGGGGTTGAAAGTGAAACATCGCTTCTAAATATATGTCGTTTAAGCAGGGAAGTTCGTGCAAAAATGAAAGAGCAGAACCTAAAAGAAATTATCAGTTTAACGGATGTTGGCTTGTGAAATGCTGGCTTAAAAAGGTATGATGATTTCATGGATTAGCGCAAGAAGATGCTGCTTTAAAAGTGTCCTCTTGCGCTAATACGACACTATTCTCAATCACACAGACTTATATGAATACAAACACGGGAAGATGTTAATGCATTTACACTTTTGCTTCGAAGGTATTCCTACAGAAAAAACTCCTGCGGCAATGCTGAAATACTACCGGCAGCGAAAGGGTCTAACCACACGGCAGTTAGCCGAAAGTATAGGAGTTGTACCCGCAACAGTGTTAATGTATGAGCGTGAACGATTCCCGATACCATATCAAACAGCCGTTGCTATGGCTATAAAATCCTTGAAATTGATAGAAATCTGTTCTTCGATGAGTTTGCTCAATTTCTGGATTATCCTTACAGTGATAGACTTCGTGAAGTCAGAAAAGCACACAAATTAAATCAAGCAACTTTTGCTGAAAAAGCAGGTATTAGTTTGAGTATCTATTCTAAGTGGGAGGGCGGTTCACGACAGCCGTCAAGAAAAATGTATCGGCAATTGGTAAATACATATCCCGAAATAAATATATGAAAATACAGCGTATCTGTGATATAGCAGGTACGCTGTATTTTTTATCGGCACATTGGTATTATTACCCATCTTTCTGTAAAATAAAAGTACACTAAAACACAGGAGGAAAACAAAATGGAAAAATCATTATTTGAACAGATGGGCGGTACTTATACGCAAGTCGGAGATTATATGCTACCAAATCTCATCTTATCCAAACAACAGGCTCAACCAATCGGAACATGGGGGCATCTATAATGGTATCGTAATTTAAGACACTTCAAGAGACATTTCTTAATGAATCTGATATACTGTAAACACTACAGAAAGAAGGATTATTATTATGTCTCGAACAAGAAGAAATTTCTCTGCCAAATTCAAATCAGAATTAGTGATTGAACTGCTCAAAGGAGAAAAAGACTTAAATACAATCGCAACCGAAAACAATATTCAGCCGAATCTTCTCCGCAACTGGAAGAAGGAGTTCCTCGATAAAGCATCCGTGGTTTTTAATGACACACGAGAGGATAATCTGAAAGAAAAACTCGCTTTAGAACGCAAGGAAAAAGCTGAATATGCGAAAAAAGTTGGCCAGCTCACCATGCAGGTGGATTGGTTGAAAAAAAAATCTGAAGAAACACTTGGACCTGACTACGAGAGTAAATTTAGTCCAAAACCTTTTGAAGACTAAAGAACTTCCAGTTAAAACAGGGGCTACACTTCTTGATATCAATCGTACCAGTGTTTATTACAAGGGCATGCCCATATCTCAGGAGGAGTTGGATTGCAAATCGATCATAGATCGATTACACACGGATAATCCGGCCTGGGGAGCACGACAACTGTCTGCTCAACTGAAGAAGCGTGGGCATCAGGTTGGTCGCCGGAAAACGCGCCGTTATATGAATGAAATGGGGATTGATCCAATTTATCCAAAAATGAACCTTTCTAAACGTATGCGACAGGCTAAAGTCTGCCCGTATCTGCTACGTAACGCCGTTATCGACCGTCCAAATCAGGCATGGTCAATCG
>OHAG01002325.1_pt1 | contig 10673 bp, 7 predicted proteins | sample 1577081 | NCBI WGS metagenome assembly OHAG01 (sample SAMEA3541513, study PRJEB24748) | human gut metagenome | biome: human gut; feature: human-associated habitat; material: faeces | place: China | collected 2012
GGCCCGCACGGCAGGCAGCCTTTACCCCGGCGGCCCCGCACCCGTGAGCCGGGCAGTGCTGGCCGGGGCCATTGCCCGGGAGCTGCTCTCCCTCTGCCCGGCCTTCGATTGTCTGGACGAGTACCGGGCCCGCTGTTTTGTGCCGGGCCACTGGGTCACTGTCTGCACCGGGGCCGATACCTATGCCGCAAAGGCCCTTTCCATTGACGATGCGGGCCGTCTGGTGGTGGAGCGCGAGGGCGGCAGGCAGGTTGCCCTGCAGCACGGCGAGGTCAGCATCCGGCCGACAAGGACAGGGTGAGGTGGATTGTCAAGGAGGAGAGGTCGTCCTCAAAAAAAAAAAAAAAAAAAAAAATTCCCAGTCAGGTGAAAGGATTCCTCATTTTTTGCATTATAGGAAGTAGAAGAGTATAAGCCCCCCTACCACCCAGCCGGGAGACCGGCGCAAGGAAAGTGAGGAATCTCCTATGAAGAAACGACTTATCAGCCTTCTGGTGGCGCTGTGCATGGCGGTAACGTTCCTGCCTGTGTCGGCAATCACAGCGTGGGCGGAGGAAGGCGGCTCCAACTTGAAACCTTTACAAATTCAGTCTGGTTATCCGGTTCTCGATGATATAACTCCTACAACCAATTCTGATGGGCACGAAATTTATACCGGTAAGGACTGGAGCTATGATGCTACGGCTAAAGTTTTGACCATCGCCCCCGAAAACCCTACTACCTATGATTTGAAAGAGTGCGGAAACATCCGTCTGGATCCAAAGAGTATTTTATGTTCTGCCATCATAAGGAAAAACGCAGAGATTGTAAATGGTAAATTTTGGAACGCCGAAAATCCTGGTTCCAGTATTACCAATTATGGCACTATAACGAGTGGCGTTTACTCAATGCCCGTTATAAATCATGGTACAATTACCGGCGGCATGTTTAAATCTACCGTTACCAACAATGGCACCATAAAGGGCGGCATTTTTCATAAAAAACCAGAGGATGGCCAAGTCGCTGACGGCTATACCTTGAAAGTGAATTCCCAGCAGAATGGTAGCTATGAGAGTTTCGATACAGAAATCAGTTATTTCGGCAACAGCGGTTATGTCATTCCCAATTCCGACCATACTACCAGCATCACCATCTATATTTCTCTTAAAAACAGTCAAGCAGTATTATTTCCTATTGATGTTACATTCGGGGACTCAAACGACACACATTGTTTGTTTGAAGATTGGGCACCAAGTGCAAGATATCACGATGATGGTAGCGGTAATTTTTCTGTCACTTTCACCGCACCACGCGCCACTGCGAACACCGTTACCCTGAGCATGCTGACACGACTGGTGATCGATAAAGACGGCTACCCCGTTGGCACCAAGGGCGGCACCCAGGATTACAGCGGCAACGGCTGGAAGTTTGAAAACGACACCCTGACTTTGGAGCCTGCCGCTAAGACGAACTATGATTTTACCAGCCCCGAGCTGAACCCCCATAGGGTGGCGGTGAACTGCCCGGTTGCGGTGAACAGCAACGCCACCATCACCAACGGCATTTTCCTGAAAGAAGTTACTGGCAGCGCCAGCGCCCTGAACGGCGTGTTCCTGAATGTTCCCACCGGCTGTGAAAACAGCGCTAAGAAAATTACTGTTTCTGATAACGGAACCATTACGGCCCTGAAAACCAGCGGCGATACCACCACACTGGACAGCGCCGCCAAGGAGATTTATGTGGTCGGCCAGCCCACCGGTACCCTGTATGTGACCCTGAGCAGCGGCAAGGTACGGGAAGTACAGCTGCCTCTTACGGCTGACCTTGAGCTGCAGCTGAACGACCCGAAACCGGAACCCAAACCCGAACCGGAACCCGAACCGGAACCGAAGCCTGAGCCGAAACCCGAGACCTACACCCTGAAAGTGGTGGGCGGCAGCTTTACGACCGGCGAAAGGGATGCGCTGACCAGCGGCACCGTGCCGGTGGATGCAGAAGCAAAGGTGACCCTGAACCCGGATGCCGTGCCGGAGGGCATGGTGTTCGACCAGTGGACCATCAGTGAGGAAAGCCTGCTGGGCAACCCCAATGTGGCCTACAACGCCGAAAGCTTTACCATCCCGGCCAATGCAGTGGAAAAAGGCAAGACCGTTACCGTGGAAGCCCAGTACCGGGAAGCCACCATTGAAAGCGAAGGCCCCGGCATCCTTGGCACCGCCGCCATAATCGGCACGGCGGGTGCTGGCGCTGCCGTGCTGGGCTACACGGGCTACATGATCGGCACTGAGCTGTACCTGAACACCGTCCTGCCTGCCGGTGCGGCCATCCCCAACAACGCCGGGGAGCTGGCCCTGCTGCTGTGGGAAGCCGCCGGGACCCCGGCCCCCGCTGCTCTTCTCCCTGCCGATGCTGCCCCGGTCCAGCAGGCCCTTGCATGGGCCATCGAGAACCAGCTCCTCGCCCCGGATGCGTGCGCGGAGGATTCCATCAGCCGCTGGGAGGTTATTCGGAGCTGGGGAAAAGTAAACGCATAAAGTAAACGCATAAAAGAGGGCAGGTTATCCTTCGTACAACCTCTCAGTCACGGGCTAACGCCGTGACAGCTCCCCTAGTAGGGGAGCCTTTGGCAGGAGATTCATTTTTCGCTATGGTCGCCTGCGGCTCCAAAATCATCATCTGCCGCAAGAAAAAATCTGACGGCAACTGTGCAAAAATTAGCGAAGCGCCAACGCTCGAAAACGTGACGGTATGCCAAGGCCTCCCCTACTAGGGGAGGTGGCATCGAGCGAAGCGATGATGACGGAGAGGTTGTACTTCGCATCATCTGCCCTCTGTGATGTCTTGCCTCTCCCTTCGGGAGAGGTGGCATTGCGCAAGCAATGACGGAGAGGGTGAGGATGCTAACTAAACAGCGAACCCCCCGGTGCGATCTGCACTGGGGGGTTCGCTGTTATTGTTGCTTCAGGAAATATGTACCGCTTCCAGCACCCTGATGCCCTCCTGCTCCATCACGTCGCGCAGGGCCTCGAGGTAGCCGGGCTTGTCCACCTTGTTCTCAATGCAGCAGGTCAGCACGCCGTGCAGGCTGGTGACCTCCATTGCAAGGGACGCACCGTCCGGCAGCACCCAGGTCTGGAAATCGGTCAGGTATGCTTCCAGCTCCGGGCTGTGCGGCAGCAGCGGGCTGCCGATGTAGCTGACCCAGAAATCTGCCGGGAAGCCGCTTATGTACTCACCCATCTGGAACACACGCTTCTTGATCTTGAGCGCGGCTTTCTGCCGGAACACCTGATACACCCAGCCCATCTGTTCGGCCATGCGGAACAGGCGGCGCTCCGGGGTCAGGCTTTCCCGGATCTCATGGTCGAGCTGCTTTGCAAAGCTGTGGAGCCGGGCCTGCGGTTCCAGCCGCAGGGCCAGCTGAAAGGACGCAATGCAGTTGTACAGGGCATGCGGCACCCCCAGCGCCGCGCGGGTGTCGGCGGCATAGCTGTACACAAGGTCATTCTTTTCCAGATACCGCTGCGCTGCCTGGCAGGTCAGCCCCATAAGGGCGCTGAAGGGCTTCACGCCCTCCTTCTGCGCCAGATCCACAAGGCTCTGTCTGTCCAGCCGCAGCCGCTGAAAATGGGGCGTGCCTTCGTGGATCTGCAGCACGTCCTTCTGCATGTTGTTGGCCACCTGGCTCTCCGGGTAGCGGGCCAGCAGCTGTTCCACATCATAGGGCGGGTCAGAGGCAAGGGCCTCGCACACAAAACCGGCGTTGGAGCGCAGGTTGCAGTAGAGCTTGAGCAGCAGGGTAAAAAAGGGCGCGCTGCCCCGGCCATCGGCCAGGAAGTGGAACCAATCCAGATAGACCGTGTTCCCCTCATAGCCCAGCGAGAAGAGATAATCGTTCGTCTCCTCGGGGATCTTTGGCTGGGTGCTGCCCTGCCGCACACGGCAGGGGGCAGTGTTGGGCTCCAGACGGGCCTCCCGCTTTTCCCACACCACATGGCAGAAATAATACTCTGCCAGCGGGCGGGCCGCATCCAGCGCCTGCTGCAGAAGAGCCGGGTCAACGGCCTCCTTCAGCGTGGCCTGATAGCGGCAGAGGACCTGATTTTCGCGGTAGTAGTAGACGATGCCCTGAAACACCGCACGCTGCTCTGCATTCATCCGGAATTTACCCCGCGTTCTCGGCCAGATAATCGGTCAGATCGCCGATGGTCACAAAGTTGCGCAGCTCCTTTTCGGGGATGCGCAGGCCAAAGGTCTCTTCCAGATCGGCCACGACGGTCAGGATCTCCATAGAGGACAGATCCAGATCATCCATCATCACGCTGTCTTCGTTGACATCCTCGGGCGAGATCTCTGCCACATCCTCCAGAATTGCCAAGATCTGAGACACGATTTCTGCTCTTTCCATCAAAAAATCTTCCTTTCCGTGAGGGATTTTTTATCGCCTGCAAGGGCGCAGTTTCAGTATGCCACGCGCCGGGCCGGTTTAGCCAGCCGGGCGGGGCATTCCTGTGTTTTATAATACCTGTTTTATAGAGGAAATGCAACACACAGGCCGCCCGGTTTCGCGCTTTTTTCGCAATTTCCGCGCTTACCTGCGCAGCAGCTTGCCCATGGCGTTGCGGGGCAGGGGTTCGGCACTGAACTCCACCGCCGTGATCCGCTGGTACAGCGGCAGGGTACGGTTCAGCCCGGTGAGGAAGGCCCGGACCTCTGCCTGCTTTTCCTCGGCACAGCAGATCAGCGCGCCGATCTTTTTGCCCATCTCCCTGACCACACACTCCTGCACCTCAGGGCAGGCGTTGAGCTTTCTTTCCAGCTCCTCGGGACTGACGTTCTCGCCGGTGCCCAGAATGATCAGGTTCTTCTTCCGGCCCACCATGTAGTAATAGCCGTCCTCGTCCTCACGGGCCAGGTCGCCGGTGTGGAGCCAGCCGTCTTTGTCGATGATCTCGGCGGTGGCCTCGGGGTCTTTATAGTAGCCCAGCATCACACAGCCGCCCCGGATGCAGATCTCGCCGGTCTCATCCAGCTTGTACTCACAGTGGCCGTCCGGCTTGCCCAGCGCCCGGATATGGGGCTCTGCCTGGGCGTAGTTCACCAGACCATCGCCGCAGGTCTCGGTCATGCCGTAGCACTGGGTGATGTACATGCCGTTTTCCACCAGACTCAGCAGCAGCTCGCTGTCGAACATGGCAGAGCTGCCGCAGGGGTTCCACAGGCCGTTCAGCTTATCAGCGCGGCCGCGCTTGACATCCTTGTAGATGCTCTCCATCAGCACCGGGGCCACGGCAATGGAATCGCTGTGCATCAGGCCCAGATCCCGGTAGAAATTCCGCAGGTCACTGCAAAGGTTCAGGGCCCAGCCCTTGAAGGGCCAGGAGAACAGGCAGATAAAGGTGCCCAGATGGAACAGGGGCAGGATGGCAAAGTTGCTCAGGACATCGTTTTTGTCCTCGGGCAGCTGCCGGTGCTTGAAGTCCAGCATGTGGTCGCCCATGGCAACGTGCATCTGCATCACCGTAAAGAAGTTCCGCTCCGCCAGCATCACGGCCTTGCTGCGGCCGGTGGTGCCGGAGGTGAACAGCATGACCATCAGGGCATTGGGGTCGATCTTCTTTTCCAGCCCGCCGGGCGCGGTGTCCTTCCAGACATCCATCGGCTGCAGGCGCTCCCCATACGCAGCCTCCAGCTGGTCACGGCAGCCGTAGTCCACCCCATCATTCAGGATGAGGGCAGGCTCTGCCAGCTCCAGCTCCCAGCTCAGCTCGTCCCAGGTCTTTTTCTGGTTCATCGTTACCAGAACAGCCCCGGCCAGCACAGCGCCAAAGGTATTCACGCCGTACTCATAGCAGTTCCGGCTCAGCAGGACCACCCGCTTGCCCTCCACCTCCGGGATGTTCCGGGCAAACCAGGCAGCAGCGCGGCGGATATCCTGTGCATACTCGGCATAGGTCTTTTCCTTCACGGTGCCGGTGGCATCCTCTACCCAGCGGAAGGCCACCCGCCCGGGGAATTCCTGCTCCATTGTCCGGGTGACAAGATCATAGACATTGTTTACCATGGTCTGCTCCTTTTTCTCCCGTTTATTTTTACTTGCGCAGCAGCTTGCCCAGCGCGTTGCGGGGCAGGGGCTCGGCGCTGCACTCCACCACGGAGATGCGCTTGTACATGGGCAGGGTGCGGTTCAGCTCGGTGACAAAAGCCTTCACCTGCTGCTGCTTGTCATCCTCACAGCAGACCACGGTGCCGATCTTCTTGCCCATCTCCTTGACGATGCACTCCTTGATGGCATCGCACTTGCCCAGCAGCTTTTCCAGCTCCTCGGGGCTGACGTTCTCGCCGCTGTCCAGAATGATGAGGTTCTTCTTGCGGCCAGTCATATAGTAGTAGCCTTCCTCGTCCACGCGGGCCAGGTCGCCGGTGTGGAGCCAGCCGTCCTTGTCGATGGTCTCGGCAGTGGTCTCGGGGTCCTTATAGTAGCCCAGCATCACGCAGCCGCCGCGGACGCAGATCTCGCCGGTCTCGTCCACCTTGACCTCACAGAAGCCGTCCGGCTTGCCCAGGGCACGCAGGTGGTCGCCCTCCTGGGTCACGTTCAGCAGGCCATAGCCGGCCAGCTCAGTCATGGAATAGCACTGATTGATGTAGAAACCGTTCTTCACCAGTTCGCTCAGGATGGCGGGGTCAAGGATGGCAGAGCTGCAGCTCAGGTTCCACAGCCCGTTCAGGCGGTCGGCATGGCCGCGCTTGATCTCGTTGTAGATCATCTCCACCAGCACCGGAGGGGTAGACATGGCATCACTGTGCATCAGGCTCATATCCCGGCGCAGGTCGCGGGCATCACAGCAGAGGTTCAGGGTCCAGCCCTGTATGCCGTAGACAAAGTAGCAGATGAAACCGGCCAGATGGAACATGGGCACCAGCGTAAAGTGGCTGAAGGTCTGGTCGAGGTACTGGGGTGCCAGCCGCTCCTCCTGGTCAAGGATGTCCTTCTGGCCATCGATGTACATCTGGCAGGCGGTGAAGTAGTTCTTCTCGCTCAACATCACGCCCTTGCTGCGGCCGGTGGTGCCGGAGGTGAACATCAGCATCAGCAGATCCTCGTGGTCGATGCGGTTGACCATCTCGGCCTCAGGGGCAGCGGTCCAGGCATCCATGGGGCGGAGCCGAGCGCCGTAAAGTGCTTCCAGCTGGGCGCGGTAGCCGTAATCGATGCCGTCGTTGAAGATGAGGTCCGGCTCCACCATGCCCAGCTCATGCTCCAGCTCGGCCCAGGTCTTGCCCTGGTTCAGGGTCACGATGACAGCGCCTGCCATCATGGTGCCGAAAACGACCGCGCCATACTCATAGTTGGTGCGGCTCAGGATGACGATCTTCTTGCCCTTGGGCTCGCCCAGCTCCTGCTGCAGGTAGCCGGTCGCTTTGCGGATATCCTGCACATACTGAGCGTAGGTCTTTTCCACCACCGTGTCCTTGCCCTCCACATAGCGGAACGCCACACGGTCAGCATACTTATTCTGCATCGCAGAGATCATATCAAAAACGGTCATCGGCATATTTGCCACGGTCACAACTTCGTTACAAGCCTTGTTTGCCATTATTTTACACTCCCTGTTTATTTTTGTCAAATTATTCCCTTTCGTTTCCGCCAAATGGAATCTTCTGGGTACTCTAGCCTAGAGTATACCGCATAGGAGGCTCAAACGCAAGATTTAATTGCACAAATATGCAACTTAAACTTACAGTCAATCTGTGCACCTGGATGTAAATCCTGCCTTTTGTTGCGGGCAGGCCGTGAGTGTGGTACACTTTTCCCGGTATCCGCCCACCGTGCTTTCTCCCTGGGTTTGATTGACAGCAGGGGCAAAAAGCATTATACTTATTATAAATATCTCTAATTTTTAACATGATGCGCCAAAAATCCGGCAATTCTGCCATCCCGGGGCGGGGTGCGGCGCAGAGGAGGACCTTTTTATGGAGGGAACCAAACGCCGTGCCGCAAATTCGCTGGGCATGTTCGATCTGCTCAAGGGTGTCGGCATGCTGACCATCGTCTTTGCCCACACCGGTGAGCTTTACCCCATGGGCGATGCCAGCCACATCAACCCGCTGACCTTTTTCATGTTCGCCTACCGCGAATCCCTGATGGCGGCCTTTTACATTGCCAGCGGCTACGGCTTCCGCAAGCGCTCCATCGGCAAGTGCATCGACCAGCAGTTCAAGACGCTGCTCAAGCCTTACATCTATACAGGCATTGCCACCACCGTGTTCCATTTTATCATCCATTACAGCCTGTTCGGCAGCCTGCACAACGCCACCTACGAGACCTACAAGGTGCTGGGCGGCTTTGCACTGGGCCTGCCCCACACGGCCACCTATTTCGGCCAGCTGTTCTTCTCCTGCGGCCCCATGTGGTATCTGCTCTCGCTGATGATCGCATGGATCCTGCTGGATCTCATCCTGAATATCTTCCCGGAGCAGTACATAAACTGGGCGGTGCTGGGTACCATGCTGTTAGGCTGGGGCATCTGCATCACCTGGGAGGCTCCTTTTTGCATCGGCCAGGGCATGGTCACTGTTCCGGCTCTGTATGTGGGTTACCTTGCCAAGAAGTATAAGATCTTTGAACAGCCTCTCTCGCCCCGTCTGCGCGGCGGGATGATCGCGGCGGCTCTGGCCGTGGCCGCACTGGTGCTTCTTACCAAGAGCACCGACTGCGTCTCGATGGCCGAGTGGACCCTCGGCCCCGTGAGCATCCTGCTGGATGCTGTAACGGGCCTGGGCATCCTTTCCATCGTCATCTGGTTCCAGCGCAGGGTGGAAAACGTTGTCACCCACGCCATCCAGGCCATTGGCCGCCGTTCGCTGTTCATCTTCTGCGTCCACACCGTGGAGCTCACGGCCATTCCCTGGTATCTGATGCCCCAGAAGTTTGCGGCTCACCCGGTGCTGGGCATGGTGCTGCAGTTCACCCTTTCGCTGGGCTCCACCCTGCTCATCTGCGAGCTGCTGGTGCGCCGCCGGGACCTGAAGTTCTGGCTCACCTCCCGCCGGGAGCAGAAGGCGGCGGAAGCGCCCCGCCGGCGCAGCGCCCGCGCCGAAGCGCCTGAGCGTCATTTTGCGGCAAAACACTGATTTTTTGCAGAGGGTGCCCCCTCTGCTGAAGTGAAATAATATTATGAGGAGAATCCGGTTATGAACAACGCAGCTCCTGAGAACACTGCGGCTCTGCAGGAAAAGATCGCCGAGCTGGAACAGCAGCTCAAGCTTTCGGACGAAGGTGCTTCCCATCTGGCAGAGCGCTGCCTTTCCCTGGAACAGAAGGTGCAGTCCTACCTTGCGGCACACCCCCAGCGCGAGATGCATACTGACTCGCCCACTCTGCTGCAGCCGCTGCTCTATTATGATGCAGGCTTCGGCTTTTCGGAAAAGGACACCCTGACCGCACCCGACTGCACCACCGACGAGCTGACCGGTGCCGTGACCGCGACCTTTGAGCTGCCGGTGGCTGCACAGGCCCTGCGGTTCGACCCGGGTGAGCTGCCCTGCTGCATCACCAACCTGATCTTTTCAGATGACCGCATCATCTGCACACCCACCAACGGCCTGAACCTTTCCGGCGGCAGCACCCTGTTCCTGGGCGATGACCCCAACTACCGGCTGGACGGTGTGACCCATTCCCCCGCCGGGATGAAGCTGGTGGTGAGCTACGGCTACTTCCCGCTGGAGACCCTGACGGACGAGCCTTTGTTCTGCGCCGTGCTGCAGGGCGTGCAGCAGCTCCAGCTGCGCAAGGACAGCGAAAAGCAGCATATCCAGCAGCTGGAGCAGAATGCCGCGGCCCAGCAGCAGATGCTGGCCGCCCTGCGGCAGGAGATCGCGCAGCTGTGCCAGAAAAACGCCGATCTGCAGGCCCGGAGCAATGCCTACGAGACCTCGCTGGAAAGCGTGTTTTCCAGTAAAAGCTGGAAGCTCACTGCTCCCATCCGCAGCCTGATGCGCCTGTTCCACCGTGGAAACTGAGAAGCGGAACGGAGGAACAGCCATGTATAACAATTACACCCCCCTGCAGCAGCGTCAGCTGGCCCTGCAGGAGTACAGCAACACCCAGAGCACCTATCTGCTGGTCTGCGCATCGGCCCGCAGCACGGCCCTGAAAGCCACCCTGACCGACCAGCTCCACCGCAAGTTCCGGCTGGTGGACCGGCTGGACGGGGAACTGACCGCAAGCGTGGACGGCGTGCTTCTGGCCGCTGAGGACGTAGAGCTGATGTCTACCGCCCTGATGTACTTTGCCAAAGCCCTGCAGGATGGGGCGGATTACGTCGTCTGCAATGCGGTGTTCGGTTTTGGCGGGGCAACTGCCCTCTATCAGAGCCAGCCGCTGCAGGCGCAAAACCGCTGCGCCGTGGTCAGCCGCGCCCTGCTGGAGCGCTGCCGCGCCGCCGCCCATGACCCCGAAAATGTGCCTGAGCTGCTGGCGCTGGCCGCGCAGCTCTGCACTAAGCCCACTCTCATCCCGCAGGCCCTGCTCCACTACGAGCGCGGCATCTGCGCCGAGGATGCGTTTTCGGCCCACGGCAAACGCGCCTTTATTATGAGCCATGTGCTGGATATGACCGGCGCGCCCATCGTGCTGGTGAGCGCCGTGCCGGTGCTGCGCAGCATGGGGTATGAGGTACTTGTGCTGG
>OHAG01002326.1_pt1 | contig 10671 bp, 6 predicted proteins | sample 1577081 | NCBI WGS metagenome assembly OHAG01 (sample SAMEA3541513, study PRJEB24748) | human gut metagenome | biome: human gut; feature: human-associated habitat; material: faeces | place: China | collected 2012
CAGCGCCGCCGTGCCCCGCAGCCCCAGCAGGCTGCAGCGAGCAATGCGGTGAATGCAGCGGCTCCGGCCCCGGTGCAGCGCCCCCGCAGCCCGCAGCGCCGCAGCTATAAGCAGCATTATTATGATGCTTCCACCCCGGCTGTTCCCATGCACATCTGCCCGCTGGGCGGCCTGGGCGAAGTTGGCAAAAACATCACCCTGTATGAATGCCAGGGCGATATGATCCTGGTGGACTGCGGCCTGGTGTTCCCGGATTCCGATATGTTCGGCGTGGACCTTGTCATTCCGGATTTCACCTATGTATTGGAAAATAAGGACCGCATCAAGGGCCTGTTCATTACCCATGGCCACGAAGACCATATCGGCAGCCTGCCGTATCTGCTCAAAAAGTTCAACGTGCCCATTTACACTGCACGTTTGACCATTGGCCTGATCAAAAACAAGCTGGAGGAGCACGGTCTTGCCTCCAGTGCAGAGTTCCATGAGATCCGTCCCCGCCAGAAAGTGCGCCTTGGCTGCTTTACGGTGGAGCCCATCCATGTCAACCACTCTATCCCGGATTCTCTGGCGTTTGCCATTGACTGCCCGGCAGGCACCGTGCTGCATACCGGCGACTTCAAGATCGACTACACGCCGCTTTCCGGCGATGCCGTTACCGACCTTTCCACCATTGCGGAGTATGGCCGCCGCGGCGTGCTGGCTTTGCTGGCGGATTCTACCAACGCGGAGCGCCCCGGCTTTACGGCAACCGAGCAGACTGTGGCCGAAGGGGTGCGCAGTCTGTTTGCCCGCGCCAAAAACCGCCGCATTATCGTGGCAACCTTTGCTTCCAACATCTACCGCATCCAGCAGATCATTGACCTGGCCATTGAGTATGGCCGCAAGGTGGCCGTCAATGGCCGCAGCATGGTTTCCAACACCGAAATGGCGCGGGAGCTGGGGTATCTGCATGCGCCGGATAATGTGCTGATCGATATCGAGGAGATCAACAAATACCCGCCGGAAAAGGTTGTCCTTATCACCACCGGCAGCCAGGGCGAACCGCTGTCCGCTCTGTCCCGTATGGCGCAGGCCAGCCACCGTACCGTCAAGGTCGGCCCCACTGACTTTATCATTATCTCGGCCCGCCCCATCCCCGGCAACGAAAAGACCGTGACCAAGGTGGTCAACGGCCTTCTGGCTTTGGGCGCAGAGGTCATTTACGAAAACATGTACGATACCCATGTTTCCGGCCACGCCTGCCAGGAAGAGCAGAAGCTGATGCTGACCCTTGCCCACCCGCAGTATTTCCTGCCGGTTCACGGCGAGTTCAAGCAGCTCAAGCGCCACGCCGAAACGGCGGAGCACCTGGGCTATATCCCCAAGCAGAATATTTATATTGCTGAAAATGGCCAGAACATCCGCCTTTCCCGCGATGGCATGGCAGTGGAGGGCACTGTGCCCGCCGGTGCCGTGATGGTGGATGGCTATGGCGTGGGCGATGTGGGCAATGTGGTCCTGCGTGACCGCCACCACCTGTCGGAGGACGGTATCATCATCGTTACCGCAGCTGTGGATGGCAGCACCGGCCAGCTGCTTTCCGGCCCGGACCTGGTTTCCCGCGGCTTTGTCTATGTGCGGGAAAGCGAGGAGCTGATGGACGGTGCCCGCGTGCAGGTTGAAATGGCCCTTGACCGCAGTATGGCGGATAACATGCACGACTGGGCCAGCGTGAAATCCCGCGTGCGGGAGGCGCTTTCCAGCTATATCTACCGCAAAACCAAGCGCAGCCCCATGATTCTGCCCATTCTGATGGAAGTTTGATCCAAACCATATCTGACCGTGACCGCCTGCCCCACATTGCAGGCACCGAGGAACGATGATGAAAAACAAGCTGAGACGTGATATCTTTGTCATTATCTTTTTGCTGCTCGTTGCGTGCATCGCTCTGGCTGTGCCGCTGGCGTTCAGTAACCCGCGCTGGCTGCTGGCACCGGCGCTGCTTGTAGTGTTTGCGTTGGTGGTGGCGGTGCTTGGCATCCGCCGGCTGCGGCGCTTTGTGGCCGATATGCTGTGCGGAACCAACTTTGAGGGCAGCAAGACCCAGTATTCGCTGGCGGATTTTTCCATCCCCACTGCCCTGATTACCGAAGGCTCCGTGGTGTGGTATAATCCGGCCTTCCGGGAGCAGATTCTGGCGGGGAAGGATGCCCTGCTGGCTGCACCGGACCGCCTGATGACCGGCATTGACCTTTCCGTCTGTGCCCGCGCCCACGGCCAGGACCTGACCATTGACGAAAACCGATACACGGCCTATGCCACAACCAGCCGCAGCAGCAAAACGGGCACATTGCTGTTTTTGGTCAACGATACGTTCTACAAAAACACGCTGGATGAATACACTGCCAGCCGCCCGGCTTACCTGATCATTGGGGTGGACAGCTATGACGAGCTGTTCAACGATATGAAGGACTCCGAGCAGGCGCACGAGCTGGAGGCCATCAACACCCTGCTGGAAGAATACATCGGCCGCACGACCGGTTTCCTGCGCAAGGTGTCCAACAGCCGCTATATTGCGGTGGTGGAAGAGCGGGATATCCGCTGGATGATGGAAGAACGCTTTGATATTCTGGATAAAGTGCGTGCGTTGCACCCCGGCGGAATGCTCACCCTTTCCATCGGCGTAGGCCATGGCGGCGCTACTATGCAGGAATGCCAGGAGATGGCCCGCGAAAGCATTGATATTGCCTTGGGCCGCGGCGGCGACCAGGCTGCCGTGAAAACAGTCGATGGCTTTGAGTTCTTCGGCGGCATTTCCCATGGTGTCGAAAAGCGCAGCCATGTGCGCAGCCGCATCATTGCCAACGCCCTGGCAGACCAGATCCGCCAGAGCGACAGCGTCATTATCATGGGCCACCGCCAGAGCGATTTGGATGCCATCGGCTCCGCCATCGGTTTGCTGCGCATGTGCAAAATGTGCGATGTGCCTTCGGTCATCGCAGTGCGCAGCAAGGCAACGCTGGCGGGCCAGCTGCTGGATGTGTTCAACGAGGCGGGAGAGGACCACAACTTTATTGAACCGGAAGAAACCTATAAGCTCATCACCCCCAAAACTCTGCTGATCGTAACCGATACATACCAAAAGCGCCTGCTGGAAGACCAAAAGATTTACGAAAAATGCAGCCGCGTGGTTGTTATCGACCATCACCGCATGGCGGTAGGGCATATTGATAACCCGATCCTTTTGTATCATGAACCCTTTGCTTCCAGCGCCAGCGAGCTGGTGTGTGAACTGCTGCAATTCATGCCCGCCCAAAACAACATCACTCAGTTGGAAGCCCAGGCGCTGCTGTCTGGCATCATGCTGGATACCCGCAGTTTTGCGCTGCATGTCGGCGTGCGTACCTTTGAGGCTGCCGCCTGGCTGCGCAGCCGCGGGGCCGAAACCGCCGCGACCAAGCGCCTGTTCAATATTTCCAAAGAAGAATACGAAGCCCGCGCCGCTATTGTGGAGGGCGCTTACCTCTACAAAGGCTGCGCTATCGCCACTTCGGATGAGCTTGACCCCGCCATGAGTGTGGTTCTGCCCATGGCAGCCAATGACCTGCTGACCATCAACGGCGTGGATGCCAGCTTTGTGGCAATCGCCAAAAACGGCGGGGTCAACATCTCCGCCCGCAGCATGGGTGCGCTGAACGTACAGGTCATTCTGGAGCCCTTAGGCGGCGGCGGCCACCTGACGATGGCCGGTGCACAGCTGCGTGATTGTACCGTAAAGGAAGCCGAAGCCCGCATCCGCGCGCAGATCGACGAATACCGCGCCAATCAGGAATGCCAGGAAGAACTGGTGGGTGCAGTTTAACAAATTAAATTATCAGCGAATCCCTGCCAATGGCAGAAAATTATATCAATTACTACATAGAGAGGGGAACCACCACGATGAAAGTTATTCTCAAACAGGATGTCAAGAGCATTGGTAAAAAGGATGAAATCCATGAAGTGTCGGACGGTTACGCCCGCAACTTCCTGTTCCCGCGCGGTTTGGCTGCAGTGGCCGATGCTGACGCTGTGAACACCGCCCGCACCAAGAGCGAAGCCAAAGCCCACCATGAAGCCGAAGCTAAGGCTGCTGCTGAAGAACTGGCTGCCAAGATCAAGGGTCAGATCGTTTCTGTCAAGGTCAAGGGGGGCGCTTCCGGCAAGTTGCACGGCAAAGTGACCGCAAAGGAAGTTGCCGAACAGTTGTACAAGCTGACCGGCACCGAAATCGACAAGAAAAAAATCGAAATGCCTGCCAGCATCAAGGAGTTTGGCAGTTATGATGCCAAAGTCCGCCTGCATGTGGGTGTTGTGGCCGCGTTCAAGGTCAAGGTCGAGGAGGCTCCGCTGTAATTGGCAGGGGGTCTTGTAATTACATTCCAACAAAAACGGCAGGGAGGTGCCTGAATGGCAAACAATGAATTAAGCTTGTCCAGCCTGGGCATTCAGCTGCCGTATAACATGCAGGCGGAACAAAGCGTGCTTGGCGCAGCGCTGATGGATGAAACCATCCTGAACCGCCTGATCACCGAGATGGACCCCGATATGTTCTATTCGGAGCAGAACCGGGCCGTCTATGAGGAAATGCGCCGCCTGTTCAGCGAAAGCGAAGCGGTGGACGTTATCACTCTGGTGGACTCTCTGGCTCAGAACGGTGTGTTCAAGGGCGCAGATGATGCCAAAGTGTACATTACCCGCATTGCGGAAACCGTCCCGGCGATTTCCAACGTCGATTCTTATATCAAGATCGTCAAGGAAAAATATCAAACCCGCCGTCTGATCGAAGCAGCCCGCGATATCCTGCAGCAGTCCAGCGAGGAATCCGATTCTGACCTGCTGCTGGAAAGCGCCGAGCAAAAGCTGTACGATATCCGCAACGGCCAGGACCGCTCCGGCGTTAAAACCATTCAGGAGTCTATCCTGGAAGTTATTGATACCATGCAAAAGCTGTCCGGTGCGGACCGCGATAAATTTGCCGGTATCCCCACAGGCTTCAACTATCTGGATAATATCCTGACCGGCCTTGGCCGTTCGGATCTGATTATTCTGGCGGCCCGCCCCGGTATGGGCAAAACCAGTTTTGCGCTGAACATTGCTACCAATGTGGCCCGCCTGCAAAAGATACCGACCGTCATTTTCAGCTTGGAAATGACCTGCGAACAGCTGACCGACCGCATCCTTTCCAGCACCGCAGGCATTGACAGCCAGGCATTCCGCACCGGCCGCCTGAACAACTCCGACTGGAACGACTTTGCCAATGCAACGTCACTGTTGTATAACGTTCCCATTTACATGGATGATTCCTCCGGTATTTCGGTGCCGGAAATCAAGGCAAAAATCCGCCAGATCAACCAGGACCCCAAACGGGATAAGATCGGTCTGGTCATCATCGACTATTTGCAGTTGATGCAGTCCGCCAAGCGCACCGAAAGCCGCGTGCAGGAAATCAGCGATATCACCCGGAACCTGAAAATTATGGCCAAGGAACTGAACGTTCCTGTCATTGCGCTGTCCCAGCTTTCCCGTGCTGCCGAAAAAACAGCGGGTCGCTCGGACCACCGCCCCCAGCTTTCAGACCTGCGTGATTCCGGCTCTATCGAACAGGATGCGGACGTGGTGCTCTTCCTGTACCGCGCTGCCTATTACAATTCCCAGAACGGCGAAACCGAACAGGCGAACGAAAACGAAGCCGAATGTATCGTGGCCAAAAACCGCCATGGCGAAACCAGTGTGGTCCGCCTTGGCTGGGATGGCGCCCATACCCGGTTCAGCAATCTGGACGAGATCCATGAACAGTACTGACGCAGACAATTCATTGCAAAACCCAGTAAACACGATGGAACAAACCTTGCTGGCCTATTGCCGCCGGCAGGGTTTGTTTCGGTTGGGGGACCGTGTCATCGTTGCCTGCTCCGGCGGGGCGGATTCGATGGCGCTGCTCTGTTTTCTGCTGCGCTGCAAAGCGGAACTTGGCATCACCGTCATGGCGGCCCATGTGGACCACGGAATCCGGGGCGAAGCTGCCCATGCGGATGCCCGCTTTGTGGCGGAGTTCTGCCGCACGCATCATGTGCCGTTCTTTTTGTACGATGCCGCTGCCAGCGGGGTGCAGATTCCCCCAAACCCCAGCGAGAACTGGGCGCGCAGCCTGCGCTATACCTGGTTTGATGCGCTGGCCGCACAGCAGCATGCCTGCATTGCCACAGCGCATACGTTATCTGACCAGGCGGAAACGGTGTTGTTCCGCATGGCGCGCGGTACCGGCCTGCACGGCATGGCGGGTATTCCGGCGGTACGGGGCGTGTACCGCCGCCCATTTTTGTGCCTGACAAGGAGCGATACCACGGCATACTGCGCCGCCCTTGGGCAACACTATGTTCAGGACGAAAGCAATTTCAGCGATGCCTATGCCCGCAACCGTATCCGCCATTATGCTGTTCCGGCGCTGCAAACCATCAATCCGGCGGCAGAGCGGGCCATGGGGCGGCTGTGCAACCAGCTGCAGGAGCTGAACATCTGGCTGGAAAACCTGGCCGAAAAACTGCTGGCGCAGGCTGCCTGCGGGGGCGGGTACAGCATCCCGATTCTTGCCGCGGCGGATGCCCCGGTGCTGGCTGCTGCCCTGCGCATGCTGGCAGCCCGTGCGCGTGACCCTGAAGAAAAATATGTGCAGGCTCTTGCGGCCATTGTTCGGCAGGGTAGCGGTGCGGTACAGCTGACGCCGGATGCCTGCTGGACCGCGGCAAACGGCATTTTGTACTGCCGCTCAGTGCTAAAAATGCAGCCGGAAGCCATTCCCGCGCCGCACCAGCAGCTAAAAACCGGCGTTTACTGCCTGCCAGGGGGCTATGAGCTGGAGATTCAACAACTAAATTATGAAGTTTTTTTGAAAAATCCATCATTTTTGAAAAAAGACTACACCTATTGTGCAGATTATGCTAAAATAAATAAGAATATTTTTGTGAGGACCCGCCAACCCGGCGATACGTTCCGCCCGGCGGGACGTCACGTTGGCAAAACGCTCAAAAAATATCTGAATGAGGCAAAAGTTCCTGTAGCTGAACGGACGCTGATGCCGCTGCTGGCCTGCGGTAGCCAGGTGCTTTGGCTGTGGGGGGCAGGCTTTGCGGACGGTTTGTCCCCGGATGATGGGACAAAGCAGATCTTGTTGATTCGGCAAAGCCGCCAGCCTGCGGCCCCGGGGCAGGAACAAGATCATAATATTGGAGGAACAGATCATGCATGATATGAACAATGATATCGCCAAGGTTTTGATTTCGGAAGAGCAGCTGCAGGCCAAGGTGGCTGAATTGGGGGCACAGATCAGCCGCGATTACGAGGGCAAAGATTTGTTGCTGGTGTCTATCCTGAAAGGCTCCGTGGTGTTCATGGCCGATTTGATGCGCGCCATCACGGAACCCTGCAGCATTGACTTTATGGTGGTTTCCAGCTATGGCGGTGCCAACACCACTTCTACGGGCCTTGTCAAGATCGTCAAGGACCTGGATCAGGATCTTTCCGGCAAGGATGTTCTGATCGTGGAGGATATTCTGGATACTGGCGTCACGTTGTCTCACTTGGTGCCCATGCTGGAATTGCGCCGCCCCAACAGCGTGCGCCTGTGCACCATCCTCAGCAAGCCCAGCCGCCGCAAGGTGGATATTGAGCCGGACTACTGCGGTTTTGAAGTGCCCGATGAATTTGTTGTGGGCTATGGCCTTGACTATGACGAAAAGTACCGCAACCTGCCGTATGTCGGCGTGTTAAAACCGGAAGTATATTCCAAATAAAATTCTGTCTTGGCAGAATAACCAATCGCCCGCCGTTTTGGCGGATTTTGACAGGGAGTTGATTTTTTGCAGCACAAACCGCGTTTCAGCGGCATTATCATTGCCGCTGTCCTGATGGTGGCAGCACTCGTGATGATCTCCAGCTATTCCAGCCTGTTTGGCTCCAGCAAGAGCACCATGATGTTGTCCGAAGCCATGGGGTACTTTGAATCCAATCAGGTCACCTACTTTAACCTGGACCTGAACACCGGCGTTATCGAGATGAGCGTGAAAGAAGGTGAACATCCGCTGCCGGAATCCGGCACGTCCAGCGAAACATCCAACGGCCTGCTTGCAGAAATTTACGGCGATGGCACTGATGCTTACGCCCCCAAGAACGGCGGGGCAGCGGTCATTACCTACAAGCTGCCATATCCTTCTTATTTCCTGCAATTCTACCTCAAGGATTATATCGACCAGTATAATGCAGCCAACCCGGATGCGCCCATGCAGTACGATATGGTCGCCGTTAAGACCAACGTGCCCTGGTTTGAGATCATCCTGTACGCCTTTATGATCGGCAGCGTGGTGCTGCTCTTCATGTCCATGTACCGCGGCGGTGCCGGTGGCGGCGGCCTGATGAATGTTGGCCGTGCCAAGGTCAAGGACCAGCAGGAAGGCCAGCGCAAGGCAACCTTTGCCGATGTTGCCGGTGCGGATGAAGAAAAGGCTGAACTCCAGGAAGTGGTTCAGTTCCTGAAAGCACCGGAAAAGTTCAACTCCCTGGGGGCGCGCATTCCCCACGGCGTTCTGCTTGTCGGCCCTCCGGGCACCGGCAAAACGCTGCTGGCCCGTGCCTGTGCAGGCGAGGCCGGCGTTCCGTTCTATGCCATCTCCGGTTCCGACTTTGTGGAAATGTATGTCGGCGTCGGCGCATCCCGTGTGCGCGATCTGTTTGAAAAAGCCAAAAAGACAATGCCCTCCATCATCTTTATTGATGAGATCGATGCCGTGGGCCGTCAGCGTGGTGCCGGCCTTGGCGGCGGGCATGACGAGCGCGAGCAGACCCTGAACCAGCTGCTGGTTGAGATGGACGGCTTTGACGCCAACGACGGCGTTATCGTGATGGCTGCCACCAACCGCGCCGATATTCTGGATAAGGCTCTGCTGCGTCCCGGCCGTTTTGACCGTCAGGTTTATGTTGGTCTGCCGGATGTGAAGGGCCGCGAGGAGATTCTGCGCGTTCACACCAAGAACAAGCCCCTTGGCCCCGATGTCAGCCTGAAAACCATCGCCAAGTCCACCGCGGGCTTCTCCGGTGCCGACCTGGAAAACCTTGTCAACGAAGCCGCCCTGCTGGCTGCGCGCAAGGGCAAAAAGGCCATCACCGAACCCGAAATCGAGGAAGCTTCCATCAAGGTTGTGGCTGGCCCCGAAAAGAAGAGCCGCGTTGTGACCGATGCCGAAAAGCGCCTGACCTCTTACCACGAGGCCGGCCATGCCATTACCGGCTATTTCTGCAAAACGCATGATCCCGTGCACCAGATCAGCATTATCCCGCGTGGTTCGGCAGGCGGCTTTACCATGTATCTGCCGGAAAAAGACCCCAGCTATGTGACCAAGACCGCCATGAACGAGAACATTGTCTGCCTGTTGGGCGGCCGTGTGGCGGAGCAGCTGGTGCTGGATGATATCTCCACCGGTGCTTCCAACGACCTGCAGCGTGCCACGGATACCGCCCGCGCCATGGTGACCCGCTATGGCTTCTCGGAGCGCATGGGCCCGGTGGTTTATGGCACCGACCCTGGCGAAACCTTCCTTGGCCGAGACTTTGGCCAGGGCAAGGGCTATTCCGAAAATACGGCGTCCGAAATTGATAATGAGATCCGTGATATCATGGATGAATCTTACGAGACGGCCCGCCGCATTTTGACCGAGCACATGACTGAGCTGCACCGTGTGGCCAGTGTGCTGATGGAACGCGAAAAGATCAGCGGCGAAGAGTTTGACGCCCTGATGAAAGGCGAAAACCTGGCACCCTTTGGGCTGGATACCCCCGCGCCTGCCGCAGCCCCTGCATCGGCAGAGCAGCCCGCCGCGCCGGAACAGCCCTCCGAACCGTCTGATGAAAATTGAGGCAAGGTGAAACACAATGGATCAAAATTTTTCCCTGATGGCGCAATCCCGTGCCAATTATTACACTGCCGGCAGCCCGGTCCAGTTTGTCCGTGTTGAGCTGCTGAAAGGGGATGTCACGGGTGAAGTTGCGGTCTGCCTGACCTTTAAGAATGTTGGCACAGAACCGCTGACCGGCTTTATCATCCACTTCAAGTGCAAAGATGCTTCTGGTCAGATCCTGTGCGAGGATGATTTCTATTATGAGCAGCTCAATGTGCAGCCCGGCGAACTGTTTGGTGCCGATGACGCTGTATTTGTCAGCGATACGCCGGTTTCCAGCGTGGAAATTGAGCAGGACCGTGCTTTCCTGAACGGCCGCGGCGTGGATCTGCGTAATTATAAGCGTGTCCGCCTGCAGGCCCCCCGTGTGCTGCCTGGCTCTATTGCCCGCACACTTCAGACCCGCACCAACAATAAGATGCTGACCTGCGTCCCGCAGGATACCGAAAACGGCTGGTTCTGCGCCTGCGGCGCGTTCCACCCCAACGAGGAAGCTGTTTCCGTCTGCAGCGAGTGCGGCGGCGACCGCGCTTACATCAAGGCAACCCTGACCCGCATCCTGGAGGAAGCCCGGCAGACCGCCGAACAGCAGCAGCGCGAAATCAACGCCGTGGCCAATGGCGTTGACCCCGCAGCAGCCCAGGCAGCCCAGGCCGCTGCCACCGCCGCCGCGGCTCAGGCAGCCATCAGCCAGGAGCCCACCGCA
>OHAG01002328.1_pt1 | contig 10670 bp, 16 predicted proteins | sample 1577081 | NCBI WGS metagenome assembly OHAG01 (sample SAMEA3541513, study PRJEB24748) | human gut metagenome | biome: human gut; feature: human-associated habitat; material: faeces | place: China | collected 2012
TGATCGGCACGCAGCACAATGGGCGGCAGGGCCAGCACATCGCTGCCGATGCCCCACAGCTCTGCCGCCGCTACGAAACTGGTCTCTTCCTTCCAGCGTTCCGGGCTTCCGGGGTGCTTGCCCTCCAGCGCGGCAGCATCCCGGAAACAATAGTCTCCCATGTACGGGTTAAAGACGCCCACAGCGCACCAGAGGCGGCCATCGGCAAAATACCGGCGCTCGCCCCAGCCCAACGGGCCGAAGGTCTCGTTCAGGATGCTGCGCACGGCCGACGGCCTCGGCATAAGAAAAATCTTGACGGCATCCTTGGAAATCTCCCGGATGACCGCCACGGCCTCTGCGGGGTGCGTCTGACGCGGTTTTGGGCATTCGACGGGAAAACTCACGACCGGAGCGGGAAACGGCTCCTGCGGCTTCTGCGAGGCTTTTCTGCGTGTGCTACTCTTTGCGGGTGTAGGCATTCTTCAAACGTTCTCCTTTCTCGTTGTAGGATCTCGGATCAGCCAGCGGGTGCAGCCAGCCGTATTGCAGGGCTGCCTGTGCAGCGGCACGCGCCGCCGGGGAGGCCCGCCACAGATCATTCATTTCGTCTGCGGTCACGTTGCGGGAAATGTGGCTGTGCGCGGTGCCGGGCACCATGCAGACCACCATGCCGTCCGCCGTGGTCGCATAGACCACCGGCGGCATCAGGCTCCGGATCTCACAGAGTAGCTTGGCCTGTTTGGTCGGAGCCATGGCCAGGGGCCACAGCCAATCCTCGTCCAGCAGCCACACGGACTTGCCGTTCTGATAGACCTTTTGCGCCTGCGGCCATGCGTTCGCATAGATCTTGCGCATGACCGTGGCATGTGTTTTGCCGTGGATCTCTGCCCACTCGTCAACTGGTACCATACGGCCCATCAAAATCACCTCTTTCTGTGCTTTGTACACTGGCAATGGCTTTTGTTTTACCTCCTGCCATCATCGGAGGGCACCGGTCAAGCCGGATCAATGCTCAAAACTTTGCATCCAAGAATCATATACCGGCCCATCAGGTGCTCCATGGACCACAGGGAAGTATAAAGGCGATCACCGTCAAGCGTGATGTTCTCGGTGCGATTATAAGGCGTTCGGACACGGAGTAGCTTGTCCGCGTCCTTGTCCTCCAGCGTGAGAGATATGGCGCGCTCACGGGGCGCAGGGTCATGCGGGGCGTCATACGATTCGTATACGATTTTTACGGTTTTCATGGGTATGCCTCCAATCTCTGGATGTCATAGATTGAGTTGTACAGGTACTGCCGCCCGCCCCGCAGGTATTCGAGGCTTTGCAGCAGCATTTCAAGGTGATACAGGGCAGGCGGCGGGTTGCTGCCTTTCAGGTGGTAGTGCAGCCAGTGGATCAGATCGCCAAACTGGGTGCTATCCATCCGCAGGACAGTGGACGCCTTGAAATTATGCCCGCGGCCGTCCGTTGCATAGTAGAGGATGCCTGCATATTGCAACTGGGCCGTGTCCATGGTATACTCTGGTGAGAAGTCATCCATGTTGGGCTTGTCCGTGTTGGCGCACGGGCAGGCTCTTTCTTTTTGCCTGGTCATGATTCAAACAGCTTTTTGAGGAAAGCCGCCTCCTTGCCGGAGAACCCGCCGGGCACACCATCCTGTTCCAGCTTGTACAGTGCAAGGGCAGCGCTCTCCATGGCCTTGCCGAACTTGTGGCTCAAGGTGCTGATCTCCTCGTGCGTCATATTCTTGCGCAGGCAATGTGCAAAAACGTTGACGGTCGTGGTCTTCAGGGTGTTAAGAGCGACATGCGGGGGCATCTTGTCATCGTAGTGGACGGAGATCAGATCGCCCGGTTCCAAGTCAATTGTGATCTTCATACTCAACCCTTCCTTTTCATTTTTTCCCGGCTTGCGCGGGAGACCTTTTCGATGTGGTAAATGTACTTGTTGTTGTGATGCTCTCTCGTGTGGGTGATCGCGCTGAAAAAGCTGTGCTTGCTGGCATAGCCCATCTGCTGCACGATCATGTCCGCGGTGCCGCAGGCCACGATCTCGTCCGTCTGGGCGTCGTAGATGGTGTACCAGTTGACCGATCGGGGCCCGGTCATGCGCCGCGGCTGCTGCGCTCCGGCAGGGCAGGGTACTCGTCGTTGCGGGCGTGGTTGCGGGTAATCTTGCCGCAGCCGTGGCGGCCATTGGCCTCCCGCGCCTCGCGGTCCTGTGCCAGGAAGCCCAGCTTCATGAACAGCAGCCCCAGCAGGACCAGCACCACCGCCGTGGTGAAAGCGTTGCCGTTGAGGGTGCCGCCCGTCTGTGCGGTGCCCTCGGCACCCATGCCCAGCACCAGACCCGCACCGCCGCATGCGACGGCCAGCCAGTGCCATACTCGTGACTTGATCTTCATGTTCATGCTCCTTTCTCGACCTTCGGGAAGAAATACTCACCGATCTGCTCCTGCGGGATGTGCAGCTCCCTGCAAATGGCGGTGATCTCGTAATGGCGCCACTCATTGTTCTTTTGCTCCGGCTTCGGGTTCAGGCGGGTGGACAGGGTGCTTTCACCCATGCCGACCAGCTTGGCGAACTCCCGGTGCTCAAACCCTTCGTCCTCGATGAGGCGGGCCAGCTTCAGGTAAGGGCTTCTTGGCTTTCTCATGGCTTTCATCCTCCTTCTTTTTGCGGATGTGTTCCAGCCGCTCCGGCTGGCGTTTGTCCCAACGCTGTTCTGCCCAGCGCTTGTTGCGGCCGTTCACGCTTCCAGTTCCAGCGCCCAGAACTCGGCCAGGGTCTGGCACACCGGCTCGCTGAAACCAATCAGCTCATCCCCGCGGGCAGCTGCCAGAAGGGCGTCGCCCACGATCATGTCCCGGCCGCAGTGGGCATACAGGTCGGTGGCATCTTCGTTGAGCGTGAGCCGCCGGAGCTTGCCCTCCTCGTTGACGATCAGGTCAATGCCGTCCACCAACTCCCGTGCCCACGATGCGCCCAGACAGCTGGGCGTTACCTCGATAGGGCCGTTCACCAGCTGCTGCAGGGTGCTTAATTGGCAGGTGTCGCCATCGTCACAAGGCACCAGCCTGCACGGCCCATCTGCCGGAATGAAAATAATATAACGTTCCATGATGTATCTCCTTTATTTTCGATGTGCTGAAAGAAAGTATTCGATTTTTTTGCACATGTTGCAAATTGCAGTATAAAATTTGACTTTTTGCTCAGTGATGAGTATTTTAATAAGCAAGATAAGTTTCTCCATAGGGCCTCCAAATGAAAGGAATGATAATATGAGCGATGAAAAGAGTAGCGGAAACACTTTCAATCTCAATGCAGTACCCAGTTGCATCGATGAACCGGTAAAAGCTATGCTGAATCCAGGGGCAAATCAAATAGGAACACTTTTTGGCGATCTCCTTGCAATGGCAACAAGTAAAATCCATTTTTCAGCAGAAAAGATGCGTTTACAACAAACACATGACTTAGAGGAGTTTAAAAAATCACTGGGTGAAAAGTTGAATGCAAAACCTGCGGAATGCTTGATTGAACCTCGTATGCAGGTGGTTGGCCCTGCTATCGAAAATGTCAAGTACTGCATGGATGAGCCGCAAATCAGCGAAATGTTTCAAAATCTTCTTGCAAATGCAGCAGACGAACGCTATCAAAGTAAGGTTCATCCGTCTTTTCCGGCAATGATTGCACAAATGTCACCTCTGGATGCTGAAAATTTAGAACTTTTCAACAATGATGATATATATCCTGTTGTCCAGTATCAGTATGAAATGGAAGGGCATAAACACAGCATCGCTTTCACCAATTGCTTTCTGGCTAATGAAAAAATGAAAGACAAATCTTCCCTGGAATTACAAGCAACCTCGTTAGCCTCTTTAGAAAGACAGGGCCTTATAGAGATCAACTATGGCGCTTGGCTAACAGATGAATCGCTCTACAAAGAATTTGAGAGTACGGCGATTCTGCACGAGTTGAAAGATACACTTGAAGCTATGAAAGCCACATCAGAAGAAAACAACAGGCGTTTTCAAAAGGTTGAAATTGCACAGGGTCTTGTTCGACTGACTCCATTAGGAAAAGCTTTTGTTGCGGTGTGCTGCAATATTAAGTAGTTGGCATCTTGCCCAGCGGTTCGCCGGGCTTTTTGTTGTCGTTCATCTTCTTCACCTCCAGCCGCCGGGCTTGATTCCGTTGCTGCGCGGGTGCGTCAACCGTTCCATGGTGTGTACCTCTTTTTTAGGAGTGTCACAAATCGTGACAAATTTAAGCGAAAAAAATTTCGTCGACGGTCTTGCCGTAATACCGTGCAATCTTCTCCTTGTTTTCATCACGCGGGATTCGGGCACCAATCTCATACATGGTAAGCGTGGACAGGCTCAAACCCAGCGCATTTGCAACGCTCTCACGACTTTTGCTGCCACGCAATTCGACGAGCTTTTTCGCAATTCTGCTGGAATCCATTATTTCACCACCTTTAAAATGTCACGAAGTGTGACTGTCTGCATACAGTATAGCACTGATGTGAAAAAAGTCAACACGTTTCGTGACATTTTTTACTTGACTTTATCACGCTTTGTGATATTCTTGCCTTAGAATGCCACGGAGGTGAGGCTTATGGCGAATTTTGGCTCTATCCTGAAGAACTTGCGCGTTTCCCGAGAGATAACGCAAGAACAGCTCGCATCAATGCTGGGAGTTTCTCGCAGTGCAGTTGGGATGTATGAAACCGGAGGTAGGCAACCGGACTTTGAAATGATGGAGACCATAGCCGACATTTTTAATGTTGATATGGACTATCTCATGGGTAGATCGCCGGTGGAACGTAAGCATCCGCTCACGCCACCGGCCAACAAGCCCATCCCAAAGGGCTTCGTGCCCATGCCGGAGATGGCACAGGTGCCGCTGATCGGTTCCATTGCGTGCGGTACGCCCATCACAGCAGAGCAGAATATCAAGAGCTATATCGGCGTGCCGGCAGCTTGGCGGGCAGATTTTGCACTGGAGTGCCACGGTGACAGCATGGCTCCCACCATCTGTGACGGCGATGTGGTGTGCATCCGCAGCCAGCCGGAGGTGGAGCAAGGCCAGATCGCGGCCGTGCGCATCGGGGAGGAAGCCACATTGAAACACTGCTATTACCAGAACGGTGTGGTGCAGCTGATCGCGGACAACCCTGCCGTCTGCCCGCCGATGGTCTACACCGGCCCGGATCTGGAAGATATTGAAGTGGAAGGTCTGGTCGTCGGCTTTTGCCGGGGGCTGGTTTGAAGCCGGAGGAACCATAATGAAAAGAAAAATTCTCTTTTTTGCTGTGGTGTGCACAACAGCTTTGTTTTTGGCAGCTTGTGGCGGGAACATGCAATCGGTTTCTTCAAGTCCGTCAGCAGCGCAGGCCGAAGAAGAAAAAACAATTTACTTTAAAACAGACAAAGGTCTGAATCGTTTCTTTTCTGAGTACGCATCCATTGCGGAATATCCGTTTGAGCCGGACGATATAAAACAGGGTAATATAAGGACGAAGGCGTTGGTTTCTACGAGTGATCTCTATATTGAGCTGGTCAACAGCAAGAACGGGTTAACGATTTGTATTGACGATGGCAAAGAAATGTCTGATACACTGTGCCCTGTTTTTCGTGATTTTCTTCGGGTGCTGGATGGTTCGCTCTCGGACGAACAAATAGAACAGGCATGGGCTGATATCAAGGAAATTGGAACAAAGCATCACAATGATGGCGCTTATACCCTCGGAAATTTAAAACTAACGTACAGTGATGTTGAATTTCAGGGTGCACGTCAGGTGAAAGTCAATATCTATGCACCGGAATACACAGAATGATGAAACGAGGAGCGCGTTTTTATGGGGCTGCGTTATCGGAAGAGTGTAAAACTTGGTGGACTGCGGATCAATTTCAGCAAGTCCGGCGTTGGTTATAGCTACGGCGTAAAAGGTCTGAGATACACAAAAACAGCAAAGGGAAAGGATCGAATTACCGCATCCATTCCGGGAACAGGTGTTTCTTATGTGTCTGAAAGTGGAGAAAAGCGCAAAAGTAAAAATGCGGCGGAAAAGTATCAACCAATTCAGGAGCCTGTAAAAAATATTAAGATGCCGCTGGCATTAAAGATTCTGGCTGTAATCTGTGGCAGTTGCTTTGCAGCGTATTACTATTTTGGTCAGGGACAGGAAATCTCAATTGCCATTGCGTCAGGCGCTTTGATGGGCGCTTTGGGCTATCTTGGAATTTGTGTTCTCTATGGAGCCGTTGCCGGGATAGCTAAATCGGTATTTCATAAGGATATTTTGCCGAAAAACAACAATTTGGCTGTTGAAATACCCGAATCTGACCAGAAGCAAGTATCTGATGAAGAGGAACTGTCCAAAAAGGTAGAGCGTAAAAATAAAGGCAGAAGCATTGTTCGCATTCCGGGACATTACACCGTTGTGGACACCGAAACAACAGGCCTTAGCCCGCAGACGGACAGGCTGATTGAGATTGCGGCAATCCGCGTTCGCGACGGCAAAGAAGTGGCCCGGTTTGAAACATTGGTAGATCCTGAGTGTGTCCTCAGCGATGAAATCGTAGAGCTGACAGGAATCACCAATGCGGAACTGGAGGATGCCCCGGACCAGGAGGATGCATTGCAGCAGTTCTCGGAATTTTTAAAAGATGATGTTATTGTGGCCCACAATGCGAACTTTGACGTGAATTTCCTTTACGATTCTATGGTGCGGTGTGGCTTGAAACCAATTGAAAATAACTTTGTTGATACGCTGCGCCTTGCAAAATGTGTCCGTCCGGGACTGCATAATTACAAACTGGCTACACTTTCAAGAGAATATAGAATTCCGCAGCCAACTGCTCACCGTGCACTGGCAGACTGCGAGACCACGTTTGCTGTGCTCCAAAGGCTGGCTGATGACGCAGCAGCGCAGGGAATTGATTTTAGACAGGTACAGAAAAAGGGCTATACATCCCGCTCAAGGGTTGCAGGGATCATAGCCGAGCCGGGACACGAGAATCCAGCAAGCCCGCTGTATGAAAAGTATTGTGTTTTTACTGGTGAGCTGAACTCCATGACGAGACAGGAAGCAGCTCAGACGATTGTCGCGATCGGCGGACATTGCACTGACAGAGTGACCAAAAAGACTGATTACCTCATTACAGGACAAAATGAATACTACTCAGATTCACCCGAACGTAAAACAATCAACCGGAAAAAAGCCGAAGAGCTCATGGAACAGGGTGGAACGATTCAAATCATTACAGAGGATGCTTTTCTGGAAATGCTGAGACAGTAAAAACGCCCGCCGGGCACCCCATGGTCTACTCCGACCCGGCGCTGAACGATATCCACATCGAGGGCAAAGCCATGGGCTGGACGCACTGGGTGGGGTAAGGAGAATAAAATGGAAAACAACTTTCAGTTTTTGATTTACCGCTCTGCAGAAGAAGATGTTTCGGTCAACGCCATTGTGAAGGATGAGAGCATTTGGCTGTCGCAGCAGGGCATGGCAGAACTGCTCGGGGTGCAAAAGCCGGCAATCAGCAAGCACTTGAAGAATATTTTTGAAGAGGGCGAGCTGGATGAAAAAGTGGTTGTTTCCAAAATGGAAACAACCACTCATCACGGGGCGCTGGACGATAAAACGCAGACGAAAGAAACGAATTTCTATAATCTTGATGCCATCATCTCGGTAGGCTACCGGGTCAATTCCCGCCGGGCAACGCAATTCCGCATCTGGGCTACTGGCATCCTCAAAGAGTACATGACCAAGGGTTTTGTTCTGGACGACGAACGCCTGAAGCAAGGCAAGGATGCTTTCGGTAAGGACTACTTCCGCGAACTGCTGGAGCGTGTCCGCTCCATCCGTGCCAGCGAGCGCCGGATCTGGCAGCAGGTGACGGATATCTTTGCCGAGTGTAGCATCGACTATGACCGCAATTCTCCGGTAACAAAGGACTTCTATGCCATGGTGCAGAACAAGTTCCACTATGCCATCACCGGCCAGACGGCGGCAGAAATCGTGTACAACAAGGCCGACCATACCAAGGAACACATGGGGCTGACCACATGGAAGAACGCTCCGGAGGGCCGGGTGCTCAAATCGGATGTTTCGGTGGCCAAGAATTACCTGTCTGAGAAGCAGATCCGCCAGCTGGAGCGCACGGTGTCCGGTTATTTTGACTACATCGAGGATCTGATCGAGCGGGAAAACACGTTCACGATGGAGCAGTTCGCGGCCAGCATCAACGAGTTTCTGTCTTTCCGGAGGTATGACATTCTGCCGGACAAAGGCAAGGTGTCGGCCCGGCAGGCCAGAGCGAAGGCCGAAGCGGAGTATGACCTGTTCAACCCGACCCAGAAGATCGTGTCTGACTTTGACCGGACAATCCGCCAAATGAAGGAGGAAAACTGACGGCACCCTGGGCGGGCCGGTGGAATAAACAAAAAAACGCCCCCGGTGCTACCAACACCGAGGGCGTGCAGATCAGACTGCCCAGAGGGCAATACAGACCGAACAACTGTATTCTACCACCTCCGGGCAGGATTGTCAAAGTGTACCCATGGAGGTGTATTTTATGGGAAAACGGACCAACACGGCAGCCTGGCTGCCGAATCAGCAGCGCTGGCAGATCAACGTCCAAAAGAATGGCGTGCGCAGATCCTTTACCAGCTCAAAGCCCGGCCGGACAGGGCAGCGGGAAGCCAATGCAAAGGCAGACGCATGGCTGGATGACGGCATCAGCAATACTCGGATGCTGGTAGAAGCAGCCTATCCGCAGTGGATCGGCGAGCTGAAATTGACCACCAGCCGCTCCAACTGGGAACCGATCCAGAGCCGGTGGAACGTCTGGGTGCGTCCAGTCATTGGCCGGAGGCGTGTGGGGGACCTGACGGAACAACAGCTGCAAGCCATCATCAACAAAGGATTTGCAGGAGGACTGAGCAAAAAATACCTTTCCAACATGTGCACGGATTTGACCATGTTCTGCAAATGGCTGCGCCTGAGCAAAATGTCCACTCTGCGGCCGGAAGAACTGCATGTGCCAAAGGGTGCACGCTCCAAGGAAAAAGAAATATTGCAGCCGGAGGATCTGCGTACACTTTTTGAGGTGGACACTACGATCCTGGACGGCAAACTGATCGAGGATCCTTATGTCAATGCGTACAGGTTTAGCGTTGTGACTGGCCTTCGTCCGGGCGAGCTGATCGGACTGAGCTGGAAGGACGTTAAGGGTGGCCGGGTGAAGATCCGGCGAGCTATAAACACCCGTGGCGAGGAAACCCGCGGCAAGAACGACAACGCTGTGCGCGCCTTTGCACTCACCGATAGTGCGGCCGCTATTCTGCAGGCACAGAAAAAGCTGACAGGCGGGCAGGAGAGCGTGTTTTGCATCTCCTGTGAGGACACCTATAGAAAATATTGGCGGCGCTACTGCGAGGCCAACGGACTGCACTATGTCCCGCCGTATAATCTCCGACATACGTTCGTATCACTGGCAAAAACGCTGCCAGAGGGACAAGTCAAGCCCTTGGTTGGCCACTCCCGCCAGATGGACACGTTCGGGATCTACGCGCATCTTATTCATGGCGAGGATGTGCAGACTGCCGCAGACCTGGACAACGTTCTCAGCAGGGTTCTTGATCCGGAAAGTCTTGAGAAATAACACATTTTGTAACACGTTTCTATTTCTCGCACCGTGTTTACGTTTTCCTTCCCGGAGAAGCGAATTTTGGAATTTAACGTGAGTACGTTGAATGTGCATGCCGGGTTTTCGCCGGAAAAGTTCTGGACCGGGTTCGACCCCCGTCGGCGGCATGAAGAAAAGCACCTGAGAACGATGGTTCTTGGGTGCTTTTTTTATGCTTGTATTCCGGAAAGGGGATGATATGCACATGCTGCGGTCGAGCGGATGGAGAGGCTTTGCGGTCTGTTCACAGTTCATTCGGAAAAAGTGCTTTTTCTTTCCATGGTTTCATGCTATAATAAAAAAACGATACGATCCGTGATCGTAACGGGGCAGGGGGCCGCTGGCCGTCCTGCCGGGGCAGTGCCCGCAAACTGCGGCGGGCGGGAAACAGAAAAAGAGAGGCGAATCGAGATGTTGGATATGATCAAATGCAGCGCCGGCGGCGCATACTATGCCCGCGGCGAGTGGGTGCCGGCAGACGGCAACGCACCGGCAGCACTGGCCGCCAAGGGCTTTGATGCCGCTGCGGTGGAAAACGCCAAGACCGGTACCATGGCCTACAGCATTCTGCAGGCTCACAACACCAGCGGCGATGCCGAAAACCTGAAGATCAAGTTTGACGCCATGGCCAGCCATGACATCACCTTTGTGGGCATCATCCAGACGGCCCGGGCTTCCGGCCTGGAAAAGTTCCCCATCCCGTATGTGCTCACCAACTGCCACAACAGCCTGTGCGCCGTGGGCGGCACCATCAACGAGGATGACCACCGTTTCGGCCTGTCGGCTGCCAAAAAGTACGGCGGCATCTTTGTGCCCCCGCATCTGGCTGTCATCCACCAGTACATGCGTGAAAAGTTTGCCGGCTGCGGCAAAATGATCCTTGGCTCGGACTCCCACACCCGCTACGGTGCACTGGGCACCATGGCCATCGGCGAGGGCGGCGGCGAGCTGGCAAAGCAGCTGCTGGGCCGCACCTACGATGTGGCCC
>OHAG01002331.1_pt1 | contig 10658 bp, 6 predicted proteins | sample 1577081 | NCBI WGS metagenome assembly OHAG01 (sample SAMEA3541513, study PRJEB24748) | human gut metagenome | biome: human gut; feature: human-associated habitat; material: faeces | place: China | collected 2012
CGCCGCCTCCGCCGCCACCGCCGCCACCGCCGCCGCCGAAGCCGCCACCGGAGAAGGATCCGCCGGAGCCAGAGGATGAGGAAGGCGCGGCCGCGGAAATCGTGGAACTCACCGAAGCGAATCCAGAGCTGATCTGCGAACCGATGTCACCGATGCCGCCCATGAATTGCGTACCGCCATACATACCACCCGGCATCATGCCATTCGTATTGATCGGACCGTTCCACGCCTGGGAACGATAGGTCCAATAGCCCAAGGAGTCATAACCGTAGGTGTCAAGCCATTGCGGGTCGTTGACTTCGGGGTAGGCGCGGGCGAATTCCCTCGCTACCTTCTCGGAGATGCCGAACGCCGCCGCGTAGACCATGTACCAGTTCCATAGCGTCAAATCAAGGGCTCCGCGATTGGAGAAATTGGAGAAATCTTCCATATAGCGTTTGAGTCCCAAGCATTCGCCGGCATACTGCTGGCCGCGTTCGGTGATGCCTTCCGATCGGCCCGCGGCCATGCAGAAGACGCCGATACAGATGAACGGCACGCCCAAGCACAGCGCCATCGCGATATTGCTCGCACCGTTGGCGAATATACCAATAGCGCCGATGACCATCAGACATAGGCTCGGCACCAACCACCGTCCGTTCACGTTCTTCACCGCGCCAAGCGCTCCGAATTCGAGGTCACAGGCGCTCTTGAACCGATTCAGGAACTGGTAGCCCTCCTCCCAGTCGGAGCAGGCCGTGTCCATCTGGTTGAAGTCGAACACCGGCGAGCCGACGCGCATGGAGATGCCGATCAGCAGTTCCAGACAGGCTTCCTCGGACTGGCTCAGACCGAGGGTGTTGCGATGGGAAAGCGCGGCCGGCATGATCACCAGAGTGCTGGTGGAAGCCGTGGCCTTGGCTCGATTGGGATCGGAAGCAATCATGCGGGCGAGGTCGGAGGCGTTGGCTTGGCTCAGGTCGATGCCTTGGTACAGGCTGGATGGCCCCGGGTAGACGGCAAGCGCCTTCTTGACCACCAACGCCAGTATCGTCGCCGTCATGGCACGCGATGATCGGTCACCTACGGATTCGTCCACCACGTCGATCAGATACGCGCTGGCCGCAGGGCTGACCTGCGGCGGATCGCGCCAATATTCGATGCCGCCTTGGTAACGGGCCTCGCGGTTCGCCGACAGCACGCCACGAATCGCCAGCACGCAGCATAGCACTCCGATTATCAGACAAATCAACCAGCCTGCGACGGTGAGCTGCGCCTTCAACCGTTGTCGGTCACGCCACTGCCGTTCCTTGGCGGCCTCCGTGGATTTCAGTTCGTCGAGATAATCGCCGGACTGCGTACGTTCGACGCCGGCAGCGCCTGTGTTGTCGAAGGCCGCGACGAGGTCGACATATTGGTTGGTGCGCAGGTCGCTGATGGTGAAATGCAATGTGCCGTCCGCATCGCGCGATGTCTGGGAGGTGGCTTCGGTATGCAACCACGCCCACGAATTGTTGGAGGCGATGCCTTTGGGGAAACGCACGGTGCCGGTGACCTTGCCGGCCGGCACCTGGTTGTTTTCAGGGAACATCTCCCACATGAGATTCGTCACGTCGCTATGCCGCGTGCCCATGTCATGGAACGTCATGCTCACATCGAACTTGAGGCTGCTCTGTTTGACGGTGGCGGGGATGTTCCAGCCGATCTCGATGTTCTTCTGCTCGCCGGAACCATTCGGGTCGATGCCGTCGGTAGTGGGATCGAACGGCTGCGGCGAGTCGGAACCGGCCGTGGTGTCGGCGATGTACCAGTGGCCGGCATAGGTCGAGTCCCATGTGCCGTCGGATATGCCGGATGGCAATTGTGGATCGGTCTGCGTATATTCCTCGCCTGTGGATGCGTTGGTCACGGAGATGTCGGTGATGTTCGTCAGATCTTGGTTGCGCAGTTTGAACGTCAGATACAGCTGTTTCCACGGCTTGGTGTCACCGTTGCCGTCCTCGCGACGCTTCAGCTGGTAGTCCAGATGCTCTGTGAATCTAATGTCGCCGTTGCTCTGGAGCCGTGCATCGAAGTCGACGGAGCGGTAGCTCAGGTCCGCCTCGTCGCCGGATATGACGAATACCGCAAGGATGATGGCAACCACCGCCACCAGCGCACTGAACGCGGCGATTAGCCCGCGTCCGTACCGTTTACCGTTCATTGTTCACCCCTTCCTGCTCTCTACGACTGGCCAATGCGGCCATGGTACGTTTGCCAGTACGTCTGTTTCATCGGCCTCCGAACGAACCGCCGCCGGAGCCGCCGGACGATCCTCCGAAACCGCCGCCGGAGAAGGAACCACCGGAACCGCCGAAGTTTCCGGAACCTCCGGATGAGGAGGATGGGGCCGCCGCGGAGATCGTGCTGCGCACATCGGCGAAACTGGAACTCAGCTGCGCACCGAGATCGCCGAAATTCGCGCTGAATGCGGCCGGATCAATCGTGGAGGCGCCAAGCGACGTGCCGACGGATGCGCCAAGCAGGCTGCTGGAACGCAAGGGCATGTACATGTACGAGGTGCCGGCATGCTCATCCAACCACTGCGGATCGGCCACTTCGGGATATGCTCTGGCTAGCTGGGCCATCGCCTTCTTGGAAATGCCGAACGCGGTGGCATACACCATGTACCGGCCCCACAACGTCATGTCGAGCACGCCTCGGTCGGTGAAATCGCTGAAATCCGTAAGATAGCGTTTCAATCCGGCGACTTGCCCACCATAGCGTTGCCCCTCATCGGTCAGCACATAGCGTTTCCCGTATGCTGCGGCGAAAGCGCAAAGCGCGACCACCGGAACGCAGACGACCAGCGCCACGGCAAGCTCACCGTCCTGCACGTATTTCAACGCCAGGAAGAAGGCGAACGCAATACCCAGCCCACTGAACAGATAGCTGAGCAATCCCATAGGCTTGACGGCATGTAAGTCATCGAATTCCATGGAGCACGCGTTGTCGAAGGTTTCCAACAGCTTGTAACCGCTCGAATAGTGTTTGAAGGCCTTGCTCATCTGTTTCAAATCAAACACCTGCGCATCATGCAGACGCGATGACGCTTTAAGCAGGATGTCAAGCACCGCTCTTTCGGAGGAACTGAGCAGCAACGAACCGATGTCGTCACACACCACCGGCATGATAGCGATGGTGCTGGTCTTCTTCAGTTTGCGCGCGGACGCCGCATTGGAACCGAGCATGCCAGCCACCGAAGCCGCGCTCGTCGTGGTCAAATCAATGCCGTTATACAGGTCCACCGGCCCCGGATAGATGGCGATCGCGCCTTTCGAGGCAAGCGACATCACCGTGGCGGACATCTGTCTGTTGGCCAGTTTGTCGGCGTTCTTGGTCTTGCCGGAACCGAATATCGAGGAGGATGCGCTCATGATATCCTCCATCTTCGCGGCGGCTGCTGGACTTAGGTCAGGCAGGTCCCGCCAGTATTCGATATCGCCCTTGTATTGCGATTTGCGGAAGCTGACGATGGCGAAATACAGCGCCGCCACAGCAAGCGCGATGCCGATCAACGCCGCGAATATCCAGCCGGCCACCCGTTTGACGGCCTTCGTATGCTGACTGGACCTCCATTCCCGTTCCTGTTTGGTTTCATCGTCGATAAGCCGTTGCTTGTATGCGCCGGACTTGGTGCGTGCCACGCCTTGCGCTTGCGAGGCATCGAACATGGCCACGACATCCAAATAGTCGCCGGCGCGCACATCATTGGCGGAGAACATCAGGGAACCATTATCGCCGCGGTTCGTGGTGGAGGTATTTTTGGTGTGCAGCCATGCCCACGAATTCTTGCCGTTAATGCCGTTGGGGAATGTGACTTTGCCCGTCACCGTACCGATGGGAATCTGGTTTTCCTCGCCGAACGGCTCCCATTGGAAGGAGACGACGTCGTCATAGGCGGTGCTCACGCCATGCAGCGTCATGGATACATCGAATTTGAGACTGTCCTCGGATACGGTTTGTGGAATATTCCAACCGATTTCAAGTGTTTTGTCGGCCTGACCGTCATCACTTAACCCATCGGTCTGCGGATTGAACGGCTGAGGATCGTTCTCATCCTCAGTGACGTCCACGATGTACCACCGTCCCGCATGCTCGTCGTTCCAGTTGTCGGCATTGTCGGGGAAGACGAAGTCGCCCTGGCGGTATGTCTCGCCGTTGGATACGTCCTTGACCCCAATATCGCTGATATCCGTGAGATTCTTGGATTTCAGCGTATACCGCTGATACATCTGCTTCCAGTCACGGCCACGGTCCTTCAGCCTCATGTCGATATGCTGCGTGACTTTGAGATCGCCGTTCCTCTGCACCGCCACGTCGTAGTCAAGCGTGCGGTAGCTTAAATCGGGTTCCTCATCGGAGGTCTGCGCATTGATGAGCACGATGCCCAACATCGTCAACGTGACCACAATCGTGGACAGCAGACTGACCAACGTACGTCTGATATTCATCGGCGGTATCTCTGTTTTCTCTCAAGGGTCCTCAAGCACCAACGCATGGTCTCGGCGTCAACGAACCGTAATACAGGAAAGGGAGTGCTGGCAAGACATCACACCTCGTCAGCGCTCCCCTTTCTTGTATGGAAACGTTCAGAACTTGACTTGCGGAGCCTGACGGTCCGCTTCGTCGACCTGGAAGTACGCCGCCTGCTCGAAGTGGAACAGTCCGGCGATGATGTTGGTCGGCACGACCTCGATCTTGGTGTTGTACTTCTGCACCACATCGTTATAGAACTGGCGGGCGTAGGCGATTTTCTCCTCGAGCCCCTTGAGCTGCCCCTGCAGGTCCAGGAAGTTCTGGTTGGCCTGCAGCTGCGGATACGCTTCGGCCACGGCCTGGAGGTTCATGATCGCGCGGCTCAGCTGGTTTTCGGCCTGGATGCGCTGCTGCACATCACCGCTTTGCGCAGCCTGGATGACGCCGGCACGAGCCTGCGTCACCTGCGTGAACACGTTGGATTCATGGGCAGCATAGCCTTTGACAGTTTCCACCAGATTCGGAATGAGGTCGGCACGCTGCTTGAGCTGCACGTCAATCTGCGCCCAGCCGTTCTTCACCCGGTTACGCAGCGTGACCAGCCCGTTGTAGGCGGACATTGCCCACAACAGCACAAGAACGATGACGACGACGATAATAATGGCTACGATCATCGTATTTCCTCTCTGCTTCGTTGCTTCTATTGCCATCATGTTCTCATGAGGACTGCATCATTCCACGGCGCGCATACACCCGTAAAACGATTGACATCATGTTTTGCCAAGCGTGTCGGAATGCAGAAAGGCCCGCCCCACGGGGGCGGGCCTTTCAGATAATCATCTTATGCTGCGGGAAATCCGCGCGAAGGTGTCATCAGTCTTCGAACGGATCAAAGTCGCGGCGCACGCGGCGACGCGGACGCTCGGAGCGCTCTTCGCGATCGGCACGGTACTCGTCGTAGTTCTCGTCGGCGGCGTAACGCGGGTTGCGGTCGTCACGACGGCTACCACGGCGACGGTCGGAACGGCGGTCATCGCGATCGTAGTCACGGTCATCGCGGTCGGAACGACGGCGACGCGGACGATCATCATAATCACGATCATCGCGATCGGAACGGGACGAACGGCGGTCGTCACGATCGTAGTCGCGATCGTCACGGTCGGAACGACGGCGACGCGGACGATCATCATAATCACGATCGTCATCGCGGTCGGAACGACGGCGACGCGGACGATCATCATAATCGCGATCATCGCGATCATCGGAACGACGGCGGTCGTCACGACGTCCACGGCCGCCACGGCGGTCATCGCGATCGCCACGGTCACGACGCGGAGCGGAGGATTCCTGATCCTCGAAGCCCGGGATGGCAAGGGAGATCTTGCCGCGATCGTCAACACCCTGCACGACCACCTCAACGGTGTCGCCTTCCTTGAGCACGTCTTCGACGGCGTCGATGCGCTCGCCGTTGGCGAGGTTGCGGATCTGGGAGATGTGCAGCAGGCCGTCGGTGCCCGGGGTCAGGTTCACGAAGGCGCCGAAGGAGGTGGTCTTCACGACCTTGCCGTTGTAGGTTTCGCCGGCTTCCGGCACGTGCGGGTTGGCGATCTGGTCGATGATCTCCTTGGCCTTCTCGGCGGCCTCGCCGCCTTCGGAGGAGATGTACACGGTGCCGTCATCCTCGATGGCGATTTCGGCGCCGGTGTCTTCCTGGATCTGGTTGATCATCTTGCCCTTCGGGCCGATGACCTCGCCGATCTTGTCCACCGGAACGGTGGTGGTGATGATGCGCGGCGCGTACGGGCTCATCTCGGCCGGGCCGTCGATGCACTCGTTGATGACTTCGAGGATGGTGGTGCGGGCTTCCTTGGCCTGCTGCAGGGCGGACGCCAGGATGTCGGCCGGAATGCCGTCGAGCTTGGTGTCGAGCTGCAGGGCGGTGATGAATTCGGAGGTGCCGGCCACCTTGAAGTCCATGTCGCCGAAGGCGTCTTCGGCGCCGAGGATGTCGGTGAGCGTCTTGTAGATGTGCTGGCCGTCGACGTCGCCGGACACAAGGCCCATGGCGATGCCTGCGACCGGAGCCTTCAGCGGAACGCCAGCGGCGAGCAGGGACAGCGTGGAAGCGCAGACGGAACCCATGGAGGTGGAACCGTTGGAGCCGATTGCCTCGGAGACCTGACGGATGGCGTACGGGAACTCCTCACGGCTCGGCAGCACCGGCACGAGGGCCTTCTCGGCGAGGGCGCCATGGCCGATCTCGCGGCGCTTCGGGGAACCGACGCGGCCAGTCTCACCGGTGGAGTACGGCGGCATTTCGTAATTGTGCATGTAGCGCTTGGACTGCGGGCCGGACAGCGCGTCGATCTGCTGCTCCATCTTGAGCATGTTCAGGGTGGTGACGCCCAGGATCTGGGTTTCGCCACGCTGGAACAGTGCGGAGCCGTGCACGCGCGGCACGATGTCCACTTCGGCGGACAGGGTGCGGATGTCACGCAGGCCACGGCCGTCGATGCGGTAGTCCTGGGTCAGGATGCGGCGACGCACGATCTGGCGCTGCAGCTCCTTGAACGCGTTGCCGATTTCCTTGTCCTTCTCGGCGTCTTCCATGTCGGTGAACTCTTCCGCGAGAGTGGCCTTCACGCCTTCCTTGATCTCGTGGATGCGGTCCTGGCGCGGCAGCTTTTCGGCGATGGACAGGGCTTCGTCGAGGTCGGCGTGGGCGATCTCGTCGATGCGGTTGTACAGATCCTCGGTGTACTCCGGGAAAAGCTGGAATTCCTTGGTTTCCTTCGCGGCGATCTTCTTGAGCTCGGCCTGGGCCTCGCAGATCACCTTGATGAACGGCTTGGCGGCTTCAAGACCGCCGGCGACGACTTCCTCGTCCGGCTTGGTCTGGCCTTCGTCGTAGATGAGGTGCCATGCGTTCTTGCCGGCACCGGCTTCGATCATGGCGATGGCGACGTCGCCGTTCTCGACAACGCGGCCGGCGACCACGATTTCGAACACGGCGCGTTCGCGCTCGCTCCAGCGCGGGAAGGCGACCCACTGGCCGTCGATCAGGGCCAGACGCACGCCGGAGACCGGGCCTTCGAACGGCAGGCCGGAGATCATGGTGGAAGCGGAGGCGGCGTTCAGTGCGACGACGTCGTATGCGTCATCCGGGTTGACGGCGAGCACGGTTTCGACGACCTGCACTTCGTTGCGCAGGGTGTGCGGGAACAGCGGACGCAGCGGACGGTCGATGATGCGGCAGGCCAGGATGGCTTCGGAGCTCGGACGGCCTTCGCGGCGGAAGAACGAGCCCGGGATCTTGCCGGCTGCGTACATCTTCTCTTCCACGTCCACGGTCAGCGGGAAGAAGTCGTAGTTCTCCTTCGGGCTGGAACCGGCGGTGGTGGTCGACAGAATCATCGAATCATCGTCAAGATAGGCGGCGACGGCACCATCCGCCTGCTGGGCGAGACGACCGGTCTCGAAGCGCAACGTGCGCTTGCCAAATGAACCATTATCGATTACGGCTTCAACAGCCTTGATTTCGGGACCCTCCATAGGGTTCCTCCTTTGTTTTCTTTTCTTGTGTATCTACTATCGGCAGTCCTCTTCAGCGGACTCCAACCGATTCCTACATGCGTGACGCGGCGTTACCTCCGCCGCTTCCTCATCTCTAGATTCTAGACCTCGTGCGCCCCAAACCTCGGGCCTTCAAACTGTCTGTTCCTTGAACTCGGCTGTCATGCAAAAAACGCCCGGGCGCCATGTGACGCTCGGGCGGAAGAATGTTATCGGCGCAGACCCAGACGCTCGATCAGGGAGCGGTAACGGTTGATGTCAACGCGCTTGAGGTAATCAAGCATACGACGACGGTCGCCGACCATCAGCAGCAGACCACGACGGGAGTGGTGATCGTGCTTGTGCTCCTTGAGGTGCTCGGTCAGATCAGCGATGCGCTTGGTGAGCAGAGCAACCTGGACCTCCGGGGAGCCGGTGTCACCCTCGTGGGTTGCGTAGGTCTTGATGATTTCCTGCTTTTCCTCAGCCGTAAGTGCCACGGCATCCTCCTTATATTGCTGCGCGGTGCTGCCGGCCCAATACCGGCGCGCTCTCTATCCGCGGGCGAAACACGCCAAGGGAATATTTTACACGACGTCCGGACCAAAATCGCCGGCCGATATTTCCGCCCCCGTCGACGATTGTTCTTCACGTCACGCCATGGACGTGAGCAGACCGCCGAACAACACCACGGCAAGCGCGACGAGTTCGATTGCGAAGAACAATAGGAACGAGGCCCAGCTGCGTGTGAGGACGTTGAGCTTCGATTCCTTCTTGATGCACACCAGCAGGCCCACCCAGAGCACCGCGTAGACCGCGACGCCGAAACCGGCGGCGATGATGCCGAGATTCGCGGCGTTCGCCAGTCCGGCCGACTCACCGTACATCACGTAGGTGGCGTTCCAGAAGTTGAAGCTCAGCAGGCACATGCCGGCGACGAATTGCTCCGCGGCAAGGCCGATCACGAAAATGGTCCCCCACAGCCATTTCTTCGCGTCCGCGACCATCAGTCCGAGTCCGGTGAGCGCCACGATGGTCACCGTCCATGAAATCAGCGCCACGCCTTTGGGATCGAGGAAATTCAGGTTCGCCACCATCCATGAGGCGTCCCGCACCGCGATGTCGCGTCCCCACCAGTACGGCGCGATCATGGCCAGCAGCACCAATGCCATGAACAGAATCCAGCGGACCGGATGCGATTTGCGGCGTTCGATGTCGGCCAAGGACAGGTCCGACGGTTCGATGGACGCCGTCGGGTGTTTGGAGACGTCGACGGTCTCGACCACGCCATCCACGACTTCCGTTGCCTTGTTGCGTTCCTTCTGACCCATGTTCCGCTCCGTATATATTGCGATATCTTGCGATTGCGCCGCCGCACGCCGCGGCCCGTTCCAGCATACCCGGGCAATCGTATACCCGGGCATACGGATATACGAAAGGCGTGCCTTGAGGCACGCCTTCTTCTTCTCTGATGCTGTTGTGGAGCGGATGACGGGAATCGAACCCGCGTAATCAGTTTGGAAGACTGAGGCTCTACCATTGAGCTACATCCGCGTGTTGCCGCTACGTCCGAAGCCGACACGAAACGACTCGAGCTATTATACACATCCCACCAACTTTTGCAAGCGGGAATGGCATTTCAGATTTCGAGCATGACCACGGCGGAGGCGATCGGCCCGTCATGGCTTATGGAGATGGAGATATCGTACGACTGGCGCACCGGATCCAACGGCAGGCCCAACGACTGCCGCACCTTGCGTTGCACTTCGGAGGACAGTATGACGCGCGGCACGCCGTGGGAATCGTCGAGAATTTCGATGCGCACCCATGGGAAGTTGTCGAGCGTGTACGGATATGCGACTTCGGCGCCGTCTTTCGCATGCCGCGAAATGGCCGCGCACCACGCTTTCAGGAACGCCTCCTTGCCTGCCCAGCGGGCGGCGAGGTGCACCGCCTCGTCATCATGCTTGAGTTGCGACCGTTGCGCCGTCTGCCATATCTCGCGCATGGAGAACAGATTGCGCATACGCGTCCCCGGCTCATTCAGCTGCTTGGTGAACGCAGGCACGTCAACGACGTCATGCCCTAGACCCAGCATTCCTCCGCCTTCCTAGGAATTATTAATCGGGGTTACCCCGGGAATGCCCCGACCATGTCATATGGAAAAGGGCGATACATCTGTGCAGAAGTATCGCCCTTTTCTTATCAGGCCGTCATCATTTGCCCATATTTAGGACAGATTTCGACGTAGCCGTCTCACGCTTCGAAATAGCCGGTGGACGCGAGGCGCGCGTTCGGATCGAGCAGCATGGCCTTCTCCACTTCGTGCGCGTCGTAGCCGCGGCCGTCCTCGTGGAAGCGGCGGTTGTCGATCGGCTCGTAGAGCGCGGCGCGCCCCATCATGCCCTCTTCAAGGCGACGCTGGCCGGCGGCGAGACGTGCGTTGGCACGGTCGCGCCATTCGTTCAGCGCGTCCTCGCCGACGGTGTTCGCCACGGAAGCCTCGAAGGCGCCCGGGTTGACGATCGCGGCGAAGCCGGAGACGTGGCCGAAGCCGAGCGACGTGGCCAGGCCGGCCTTGACGGAACCGACCTTCAGCGGCTCGCGCA
>OHAG01002343.1_pt1 | contig 10613 bp, 13 predicted proteins | sample 1577081 | NCBI WGS metagenome assembly OHAG01 (sample SAMEA3541513, study PRJEB24748) | human gut metagenome | biome: human gut; feature: human-associated habitat; material: faeces | place: China | collected 2012
CCACAAGGGTTCGCTATGGATTTTTAAGTGTTCAACTTAATTATACAATCCGCCTAAATTTTACGAGACAGATTTCAAGAAGATAACGCCTAGAGCACCAATGGGTACACGAGTGTATGATTTATCACAAGTTCTGGAGACAGAGAATTTACCTGAAACACAGGAAATCGCTGAAATTCTTAAGACTAAGACATGGAGCTAATAATGTGGAGCTTTGTATGTTGTGTTGAAAACCATAATATCATCGCGAAAATTACAAGTACTGTTATAGAGGGAGAGAAGTTGAAAGGAGAGAAATTTTATGAATAAAGAAATCCAGAATGAACAGGAATTAGAAAAAGTTTCGGAAGATAAGAATGGAATTGTGACTTGGATAAAAGCACATAAAAAGCAGCTTGTTTTCATTGGAATAAGCATCCCTACACTTATTGCTATCGTGCTTGGATTGAAGAATAAAGATGCTATAAAAGAATTATTTGATAATTTGAAAGGTGAGATAGAAAAAGCAAATCTTTATAGTAGTAAATGGTTTAAGAATGCAACAGATGCAGAACTTGATACAGCACGAGAAAAAGTAAGACTAGACTATTGCTCATCAGGTGATGATTTTAAAGCGGCTTGTAGCCTACAGAACTTACTTGGAAGATTTGATAAAGAGATGAGTAAAAGAGCATGGGGCAATGAAACTCCACATGCACTAAGTATTCATCGTGAACACGGATGGTATTTACCTAACGATGACTAACAAGAGCAGGACCTCCCAAATAACAGTAAATTTGACAACTGTCATCAATTGGTCGAACTCCGGCCATTCACATAACGGCAAGACATCAATATCGACGTCTCAACCTATAACCTTGGACATGTTTCCACTAACGTATGGTTCGAAATTTCGGCGGTAGACATCATTTAGGCCAACTCGAGCCACGTGGAGAGTATAGCGTTGATAGTAAGGTCAGATACCTGAAAGTCCTTGAATATCAATACTTCTGCCCACATTTCGTGTTCCACAGATTACCGGATGGAAGTCGCGAAAAGGAGATAAAACAGTTCATCGATGTGAGTGTAGTGTTGTTCCTAGAGTGAGTAGAGAGTAAATTACTGATAATCATATAGTATTTTGAAACAGACGTTTAATAACTAAAATTATTAGACGTCTGTTTTTTTGTTTACGAACTGGAGGTAATCAATATGTTACGTGAAGGAATGGCAGCTCGGATGTATGAAGTTCAATCATCTTTGGCAGGTCTGCAGAAGGACTTGGAGTGGTTAGATGCATGTTTCGATCCACGGGAAGCAACTGAGGAAGAGCGTACACTGGCAAAATATCTGGAAATCATTGAAAACAGTTCGGTTAGCCGGGCAGTGAATCTTTTGCAGATGCTGCATGCGGACGTCCGGGTAAGCGGTTATTTGTCCAGGCTGCCGTCAGGTCGGTATGGCATCGAGGGAACGGATGTGGAATTGACCAGCGGTTCTACCTGCGAAGTATATGCTCCTTATCATGAACTGGGAAACGATGATGAACTGCTGACTTGGCAGCCCATGCGGGTGGAATACGATTGTGCGGAGTATCATTTCATTGAGAATCCTTACATCAAGCTGGACGGTGTCCTAATCCGTATAAAGAGAATGTGGTAAAAGAAAAAGACCTTGTCAGTTGGCCGCTGACAAGGTCTTCAAGTGGAAGTCCACTATAGTGTTTGAATTGATATAAACATTATAGCAGATTTTCGCTTGGATTTCTATTGATTTAAGCGAAAGGATGAAGAAAAATGAAGACATTTTCCTTGATTAACAAAAAAGGTGGCGTAGGAAAAACGACCATCACGGTCAACCTTGCCTATGCCTTGGCAGAAAGCTGCGATTTACGGGTGCTGGTCATCGATAACGATGATCAGGGCAATGATACGCAGTTCTTTGGTATTGAAGAGGGAGGACGGACGCTGGCAGATATCCTGCTGCAGAAGGCGGGCTTGTCAGAGGTGATCCAGCATACCCGTTATCCGATGATTGATATTGTACCGAGCTCAGAGGCGCTGTTGGATGCCAATGTCGTTATCATCAAGGATGAGGATATCGTCCAGCAGAATATCCTGCGTGAGGCCATGCAGGAAGTCGAGGAACAGTATGATATCTGTCTGATCGATAATCCGCCGACCATCAATGCGTCGGTAATCAATGCACTGGTTGCCAGCGACGAGGTCATCATCATTTCATCACCGGACAAGTACAGCATTCGCGGGGCGAAGCAGATGCTGGGCTATATTGAGGGAATCAAGGAATATAATCCGGGCCTGCGCTATCGTGGCTGCCTGCTCAATAAATACAACAGGACCTGGCATGGAATGAATATGGTTCAGGACCTCAATGCGATATCACCTGTATTCAATCAGCGGATTCGATATACGAAGGATAAACTGGAAGCTTCTGCGGCAAAAGGCGAGTGCATTTTTGAGTATTCACCAAACTGTGGCTTTGCCCAGGATTTGAAGCATTTCCTGACGGAACTGCTGATGGGGGAATGAGCCATGAAAAAACAGAATGCAAGCCTCATCGCCAAGATGTTGAACAAGAATTCTCAGCCGGAGCAGAAACCGGCAGCAGAAGAAATCCTGATGCTGGATGCTCGTGAGCTGGTGCCGAATCCCAAGAATAAAGAATATAGTCTGGAGGATATTGAGCAGCTGGCTTCAATGATCCAGATGACGCATAATATCGAACCGGCTACAGCCCGTACGCTCGAAGATGGACGGTTCATGCTGACCAGCGGTCATCGCAGGCGGCTGGCCCAACTTTATCGGTTTGAACAGGGCTGGATCGATAAGCCGATGATGCCGGTTATCCATCGGGAGATCATCAATGATTTTGAGCAGGCAATTTCCAATGATGAAATGGAGACACTGAATATTGTCTTTCCTAATAAGGGGCAGCGGCGTCACCTGACACCATCTGAAGAAGCTGCTGAAATTGCAATGATCCGGCCTATCCTGTACAAGATTTACCAGCATGAAAAGCAGAGTGGGGCGGTAGAAGGGAAGTTCCGCACGTTCTTTGCGGATGTGCTGGATATGTCAGAGGCTACGCTGCATCGTAAAGAAGCCATCAATCACGTATCAGAGGAAATCAAGGGCGAAATCGATGCTGGGACAATCAAGCCAACAGCAGCAGCAGCTTTAGCTTCCATGGAGCCAGATCAGCAGAATGCAGTAGTGGAGAAGATCCGGTCCCATGGAGAGGACGTATCGACGAGTACGGTGCAGAAGGCCAGAAAGGCTACAGAGAAAGCTGCAGCGGCAGAACCTGCTCCGGCTATTACTGCACCTGTTGAAAAAGAGGAGACTGTTAGCTTAATCGCACCGGATCCCATCGAAGTAAACAGCTGGGTACGGAAGAAGGTCTATGATCAGCTTTGTGAGACCAAGGCCTGGCTGGATATGGCAACAGAGGCGAAATCAGAGAAAGAACTTCCTTTGTGGCAGGCCAGGGTCAGACGTTTCCGGGATATCCTAAATTTCCTGGATGGAAAACGGGGTGATAGTAATGAGTAAGCTTTTGATTGCAGATGTTCCTTTGGTCGTACTGCCAAAGCTGGCAGAGAAGATTGGACTGAATGAAGCCATCTTCCTGCAGCAGCTTCATTATCGGCTGGAGCACGCTAAATATGAGATTGATGGTCATCGGTGGGTATATAACACCGTCAATGATTGGAGCAAACAGTTTCCTTTCTGGTCACAGCGTACACTGGCCCGGACAATTTCCAGCCTTGAAAAGCGTAAGCTGATACTGACCGGCAATTATAATCGCAAAGGATTTGATCGTACCAAGTGGTATACCATCGATTATGATCTGCTGGACCAGTTGGAACTGGAGGATAAAGAACCAACAGAGGACGTGGAAGAATTAGAAAGCGAAAATCCAGACGCTGCCAGCTATCCAAAGGAACAATCTGAGCCGGAATATGTTAGTGGCAGGCCCAATAGGACAGATTGTCCGAATGAGGAAAATCAAGGGGGGATGGAAGGTTTGCTTAGTGGTATCAGCATTATGCCAAATTGTCCGAATGGGGAAATTCGGGAACCGGAGGATAGTTTGCCTTCTGCATCGTGCCAGAGTGGCAGGTCCAATCTGCCAAATTGGCACGATGGAAGCAGACAAGATGACGAAATGGAATCTGCCAACTTGTCGGTACCAATACCAACAGACAACAACAGTAGGGTTCCTCAAAGAACAACTACAACACTGCGTACCAGTCAGCTGCCCATGGAGAAGGTTCCTGCATCAGCTGGTTGGGGCATGGAGCGTTTGTTGTTGTTGGCTCAGCAATATGGCATATCAGAAGCAACGATACGCAAATATATCCGTTCTTATGGCGAAGAGCTCGTCAGTAAGGAATGTGCTTTGCTCAAAAAATCCATGGAGAAGAAAATCATCAAGAATCCAGCAGGTTGGCTGCATAGTGCCTTGGAAAATCAATATGAGGATACTCTGGCACTCTATGAGCAGGAACAGCAGGCAAAGAAGGCTGCCAGTGCTGCCAAAGTGAAAGCTATGGAGGAATACTATGCTCAACAGGAGGCGGCTAAAGAAACGGAAGAAATCGATCCGACCAGTCCGTTTTATAAATATCTTTTGTCCCATAAAGGTGGTGAGCAGGATAAGTCATAGGGAATAGGTAGAAAGGTGTTCAAAATGAACACCTTTCAGGAAACTGCAGTGGGAAGCTGATCCATGAAGGATGTGGTATGGTTTGCGGTTAGAACTGATGATTGATGGGAAGATCATGATGAGAACAGCACAGGGAACACGTAAGGGGACAGAACTGATCTGGTATGATGGCAAGCGTTTGCTTTCCATCAAGGCTGGCCCTATGGATGCTTTCCAGATTACGCTGTCAAGCATACCGACGAAAGGGGGTGAATCACATGAGCTTGAAGGTCAATCCAGTGCAGGATGAAGATTATGGGATGGATTTCGATGACGGTGTCCTGACCGAAGAAGAGCGGGAAGAACTTGCTGCAGAAAGCGAAGAGGAAAACGCAAAGCGTTGAGGAGGTGGTCACTATGCCATTACCCAATCATGTACAGGAAAAACGTGACGAGATTGTGGAGCAGGTCATCCAGGACATCCAGGCTGGTAAGCCGTTCTTTTGGGATTGTGAGCACTATGGCAAGCCTGCGCATAATATCGCCCAGGGCAATCTGTATCATGGGCTGAACCGGATGCGCCTGATCATCGCCAGCAAAGAGAATCAGTTCACGGACAGCCGCTGGGGAACCTATCAGCAGGCCCAGGCTCGTGGCTGGCAGGTTCGGAAGGGCGAGAAGGGAAGCCATATCGAATGGTGGTCCTTTTCGAAAACAGAAAAAGGCATCGATCCGGCTACTGGCGAAGAAACCAGGAAAGATGTTCGGCTGGACCGGCCCATGGTCAAGAGCTATGTGGTGTTCAATGCCTCGCAGATGGATAACGTACCACCAGAGCATCCAATCACCATCGATGAATCGCAGAAGAATGCCTACATGGAAAACCTCCTGAAGAACTCCGAGGCTAAGATCTTCTTCGACGAGTTCTATCGCAACTACTATCAGCCGATACAAGATGAAATCCATGTGCTGCCAAGGGAAAAGTTCAGGACACTTGATGCATTCTATGCCACCTGTGTTCATGAGATTGCCCATAGTACCGGTCATAAAAGCCGTCTGGATCGGAATCTGATGACCGGTGGAGATCAGGAAGAATATGCGAAGGAGGAGCTTCGTGCAGAACTGACCTCCATGTTCATCGCGCAGGACTGGGGGCTGGCCTTTGATGAAAAGCACTATCAGAGTCATGAGGCCTATCTGCAGTCCTGGGCCAAGGTGCTGAAGGATGATCCCAATGAACTCTATCGGGCAGCCTCAAAGGCCCAGGAGATGGCAGACTACATCGAGAAGAACATGTTGTTGAAAGGCATGGAGCTTCCACCGGATCGGGTGAAGGATGAGTTGAAACGGACGGCACCACAAAAAGAAGAGAGGCAGAATGAAGAGGTAAAGGGAAAGTCTAGCACTAGGCAAAAGGCAGGAAGAACGGATCCGTCCAAGGAAACAAAGGCGAAGGATATGGCTATGGCCATGTAAATGCGGTCATATTGAAAATGGTGTGTAGCTGGATATCTGGCTGCACATTATTTTCTTGAGTAAATGTCGCAAATAGTATATAATTTAAGCGACAGGAGGCGAAGGCTATGGAGTCATATTTGAAAAAAATTCAAGACAGGATTCAAACAATCTATAATGATGGAATGGGCTTTACAGCCTCGGACTTTACAGATCTTGCAGATTACAAGACCATCAGCAAGACACTGGAGCGGCTTGAAGATGCTGGTGAAATTCGTCGTGTGTTACGTGGTGTCTATGATTGTCCGCATTACAGTGCCCTTTTAGACGAGTATGAGGCACCGTCACCATTAAAAATTGCGCAGGCGATTGCCAGAAATTATAATTGGACGATTATTCCTAGTGGCCAGATCAGCTTAAATCAGCTGGGACTGTCTACCCAAGTGGCTGCTAAGTGGACTTTTATTAGTGATGGTCCGTATAAGTGCTATACTATAGGGAACATTGAAATTCAGTTCAAACACAGTACGAATCGAAATATTACAGGGATGTCTTACAAGACAGCCATGGTAGTACAGGCAATGAAGGAACTGGGCAAGACATATATCCAGGATAACGTGATTAGTAAGTTGAAAAATCTGTTGACCTCAGAAGAAAAGGAGCGGCTGTATCAGGAGACCATGAAGGCAACGGTTTGGATGCGGCCCATCATTAAGGTGATATGCGAAAAATAAGGAGTTGTATCAGATATGTATAGAATTGCCCAGGCAAGTGACCAAGATCGACAGGCATTGTTCCGCAATACTGCCCAGAAAATGGGGATGAACGAAGCAATCATTGAGAAGGATTTTTGGGTATGCCTGACTTTGGACTATTTATTCCATCATTGCATGTATAAGGACTTATTCATTTTCAAAGGCGGAACAAGTCTGTCTAAGGCATATGGCTTGATACAAAGATTCTCCGAAGATATTGATTTGATTCTTGATTGGCAGGCCTTGGGGTATGGGAAGGATGAACCATGGGAAGCAAGAAGCAAAACGAAGCAGGATAAGTTCAATAGCGAGGCAAATGAACGTGGGGAAGCTTTCCTGAGAGAAAAGCTTTTGCCGGTATTGCAAAAGGATTTGACAGCTATTCTCGGGCGACCAGCAGACATTGTTATAGATGAAGATCCCCATGTAATCAACTTCAACTATCCGCATATATTCGATACAGTGTCCGTGCTCCAGGCTATTCGTTTGGAAATAGGCGCATTAGCAGCATGGACGCCATCACAGGAAATGAAGATAACTCCCTATGCAGCTGAACAATATCAAAGAGTGTTTCAGCAGGCGGATACCATCATCAAAACGGCGACAGCTGAGCGTACCTTATGGGAAAAATTAACGATTTTGCATCAGGAGGCAAATCGTCCGGAAAATCGGCCAATGCCGAAGAGATATTCCAGGCACTATTATGATTTGTATTGCATAGCGAAATCGCCTTATATGGAAACTGCACTAAAGAATCCGGAACTGTTACAAGATGTAGTTGATTTTAAAATGAAATTCTATCCGCGTGCCTGGGCAAAGTATGAAGACGTAAAGGATGGACATATCAAGCTGGTTCCACCGGAATATAATTTGGATGCATTACGAAGTGATTATAAGAGCATGGAATCTATGATATTTGGTGATTATCCAAGTTTCGATGAGTTGATGCAGTTTATTCGGAAATTTGAAGTAAAAATGAATACTATTATTATATAATATCTAAAAATTACTTGAGTGGATGATTATATATAAAAATATTAAGAAGTTATCATTTTTATTTGTACTAAATCTTGAAATAACACCAAATTCGGAGGTAGCCTGTTATGGAGACAACTGAGAATAAAAAATCATGTGACTTTAATATTTATTATTTGAATTTTAGTAAAGTATATGAAATCGCAATGATGATCAACAATGTTATCCTTACTAAAATTGAAACCGACAAATCAAGCAGCTTTGAAGAGCAGTATGGCTTTACATCATCTATCTCAGCGCAAGGCACGAAGAAATTCTTGGATGGAATTAAAGCATCAATCTCAGCAGACGCGAGGGAAACTTCTACATCATCATCTAAAGTAGTGGAAAGTCTGGATGTGAAAACGACAAAATCTATCCTTTTACGTAGGGTCATTGAGCAGTGTGCATCTGTAACAATATTGGACAGTTCAACAGAGGGGGATCTTGTAAAAGTGGATCGTGTCAAGTTAGAACTGCTGAACGAAGAAAGCCTAAGACAATTTCTTGTTCTACGCCGTGATGCATTAAAGGGTATGCGTGTAGAGGGGATGGAAGTTAACAATCTCGTCAGTTCGATGTTGCAAGACTATGCTTATATTTTGAAAGGACTCGTATATGATGAAAGTATAAATAAAATTGTATCTGAAATCATCATCAAAATCCCTATGGAAATTCAATCAGAATTCGAGAACAAGTATAATATCAACGATTTGCTTATTGGTCATGTATCTATCGTAGGCGTCTACAAAGGCATTGTAGGAGAAGAATTCATTACTTCAAATACATTTACCTATTTCCAAGAAATAGGTGTTCGTAAGGAACAACAGGCGGAACCTGTCAGTAAAATAATCAAAAGCAACACTCAACTTATATCACGTAGCATAGACGCAAGAACAAATGATAGCGACTATCATTTTGTTGATACCTTAGCAATAATTCAAGATGTGTCGTTTAAACTCGAAGAAGTTCCTGCTCTTAAACTTCATTGGTGGAATAAATTTGGTATTTGGCTAAGCAAATTGTGGAGGAATTAACTGTGGATTGTCACACATTATATACTTATATCAACCTTGATGAATTGAGAAAAATTCAAGAGGAGATGAAAGTATTTACTTTCATTTTTGGCAAAACAAAAGAGATGATAGACACTTGTCCAAAAGTCTGCATAGACATATCTGCATTGGTTTATTTTTTGCAATACAACAGAAATGACAGTCAATTAGTGTATGCAAATTTTGAAGGAATGACAGAAGAGACCGTTATCATTGCAGAGAAAGCAACGGCTGAAAGTGCTCTTGAACTGTTACCTTTTCTCGTTTTTAATGACGACAGTTATTTCTCGGATGGAGATAAGAGTTCTAAACAAGAGATGGTGCCCTATTCCAAACCATATCAAAGACAAAAGATTTATAAGTATAATAATGCTGTAAATCTGGATCAGATTATCCAGTATTCGACAGAACACAATATACCTATTGCAACATTTTCGCAGGTAAATGATGAATTAAAATCGGAATTTGAGCAATTTAACAGATCGGAAGAAATGTCATTGATGGATTTGACTTCTGCTTCCTATGTGATAGAAAATAATAAAGCTATGATATATGCTATGGAAGTCATTTTAAACAGCTTACCAAATATTAAGGTGATTGCACAAACTTCGCAAGTTGACGTACTGTTGAAATATTTTCCGTTATTTTTTGATGGGCAGGAGCCTGTTTGCAAGTTGCTTCCTACTTTATCTGGGTTAGGCATGGAAGATTCAAATGCAAGAAAACTGATAAAAATAACTGACTTGAGTGGTACTTCGTTTGACACTTTTATTGATACATTAAATCACAATTTAATCGGTCATCGTTTTTTTAAAGAGAGATTACAGTACGTCCTAAATAATTTTATTTTATTAAACAAAGCAAAGGATCAGAAAGTTTTTTCAATTTTTTTGTTTGGGGCATCTGGCATAGGGAAAACAGAGGTTGCAAGATTAATTGCGAATGGACTTCAGGATGACTGTTATCTAGCGAAAATCAATTTTCAAAATTACAGTAGTCAGGATGCGTTGAATAGCTTAATCGGTAGTCCGGCAGGTTATTTTGGCTGTAATAATGGAGAACTAAGTGAGAAAATTCAAAAGAGTAAAGTAGGTGTATTGTTGTGTGATGAATTTGAAAAAACCACTCGCCCAGTTTTCTCTTTCTTTTTGGAACTGCTGGAAGAAGGCCAATTTACAGATTCTATGGCAAGAGAATATAACATGGATGGATATATCATTATCTTTACTTCAAATCTTATTAACGAAGCAGAATATAAAAAAGCTATTCCACCCGAACTTCAAACACGCTTCGATTTAGTATGCGAATTTGAGAACCCTACAATAGAAGAAAAAACAGAATTTCTGGATTTACTGTTGGAAATGGCTAAAAGCAAGTATATTGAGCAATTTTCAGATAATAATATGACTGAAAAAGAGAAAAAGAAGCTTTATAATTTTGATTATGATTCTCTTTCGTCGTTGAGAGATATTAAGCGGGTATTTAACAACCGCCTAATGGACTTTTTTAAAGAGAAAAAATTTAGCAAAAATAAGTAATGATGATTTTCATATGTTTCTATATTGTATGCCTTAAATTTCGTACTTGCCTAGATCGCTATTGATGTGGTTGCCCTGAGCAAGAAAATAATACATTATAATGGGCCTGTGAATTCAGACCAGTACTGAAAATTTTAAGAGTGCATGAT
>OHAG01002344.1_pt1 | contig 10611 bp, 8 predicted proteins | sample 1577081 | NCBI WGS metagenome assembly OHAG01 (sample SAMEA3541513, study PRJEB24748) | human gut metagenome | biome: human gut; feature: human-associated habitat; material: faeces | place: China | collected 2012
CTGCCGGAGCTGCTGGCCGCCTTCCCGAACAAGTATCAGATCAAGCGCTATGAGGGCAAGGGCGGCGCGACGATCATCGCCTATAAATGCCTGTAATATCAAGCATTGAAAAGTCTGATAAGAACCCGTTCAGATTTGCGAAAAGCCCTTGACTTTTGCTTTCGAGCGCGCTAAAATTCCTCTCCTGTTGGGGAAGGACACCACCGCGAAGCAACCCTCTTTCTTCGATGCCTCTGCGTCGGCACTCCTCGCAAATTTCAAGAAAGAAGGTCTTTCCATGACTGCTCAAATCCTTGCGGCTGTCATCTTCGTCGGCATGTTTGCGCTCATCATCATGGACAAATTCGAGCGCCAGTATGTCACCCTTGGCAGTGCAGCCCTCGTGCTCGTGGTCGTGTTCGGCATCTGCATGCACAGCTGGGACGCGATCAAAAATGCTCTGAACCTCGGTGCGATCTTCCGCGCCGACTTCTGGTACGGCGCTTCGGAGAGCGCAAGCTCCGGCGTCAACTGGTCGACCATCTTCTTCATCACCGGTATGATGATCATGGTCGAGGGCCTCGGCAAATCCGGCTTCTTCCGCTGGCTGTGCCTGTCGCTGGCAAAGCTCGCGCACTACCACGTCGTGCCGCTGCTGCTGTGCTTCATGGCCATGTCCGCGTTTCTGGCCATGTTCATCGACAGCATCACGGTCGTGCTGTTTCTCGCCACCGTCACGCTCGAGCTGGCGCAGACGATGAAATTCGACCCCGTGCCGATGATCCTGTCTGAAATTTTCTGCGCGAACCTCGGCGGCGCGGCCACGATGTGCGGCGACCCGCCGAACATCATCATCGGCACCTCGCTCGGCTACACATTCTTCGACTTCATCGAAAATACCGGCGCGGTCGTGGCGATTTGCTTTGTGTTCATGCTCATTTACTTCACGCTCTGCTTCCGCAAGGAACTTGAGCGCGCCGAGCATGCCAACGGCGGCCCCGTCACCTGTCCCGAGCCTTCGACGGCCATCACGAACAAGAAGGCATTTCTTGCGAGCGCAGGCGTTTTCCTGCTGGCGGTCGTGCTGCTCATCACGCACGCGCAGACGGAGCTTTCCGTCGCGTGCATCGGCGTGATCGTCGCGGTTCTGACGATGATCGTTTTGGGCTTGACCAGCGGCAAAAAATCTGTTATAGAAATCATTAAGGGCGTGGACTATAAGACGCTGCTCTTTTTCATCGGCTTGTTTGTTTCCGTGGCGGGCCTTGAAAAGACAGGCGTGCTCAACATGATCGCGAACTTCATCACCTCGGTCAGTGAGGGCAATATCGCGGTTATTGTGATCGTCATTCTGTGGCTCTCGGCCATCACGAGCGCCTTTGTCGACAATATCCCCTTTGCCGCGACCATGATCCCTGTCATCCGCGCCATCGCCGCGACAGAGGGCATGGATATCGGCGTGCTTGCCTGGGCGCTTTCGCTCGGCACGGACCTCGGCGGCAATGCGACGCCCATCGGCGCGAGCGCCAACGTCGTCGGCACTTCGGCTTCGGCCAAGGGCGGCTATCCCATCGGCTGGGGCCGCTACTGCAAGTACTGCGTGCCCGCGACGATCATTGTCATGGCGGTGTCCACGGCCTACTTATTCCTGCGCTATCTGTAAACGGAAAAAGGAAAGGAGTGCGATCCCATGAAAAACCAGATCATCATCACCCTTGGCCGCGAGCACGGCAGCGGCGGCCATTACATTGCCGACATGATCGCGCAAGAGCTCGGTATCAAGCTCTATGACAAGGATTCCATCGAAAAGGAGATCGTTTCCGAAGGCTACAGCGGGGAAATGATCCGCAAGATGGACGAAAAGCCCGTCAACTTCTTTGCCTCGCGCCGCATCGGCAAGTATTCGAATTCTCTTGAGGTCAACGTGGCGGAAAAGACGTTCGCCATGCTGCGCGACAAGGCGGCAAATGGCGAGAGCTTCCTCATCATCGGCCGCTGCAGCGACCAGGTGCTCAAGGGCAACCCCAATATGCTGAGCATTTTCATCTGCGGCAACCAGCAAGCCAAAGTCGGCCGCGTGATGGAGAAGAAGGGCCTGTCTGCCGAGGACGCGATCGAGGAGATCAAAGAGGTCGACCGCTCCAGAAAGTCCTACCACAACTACTATTGCGAGACGAAGTGGGGCGATGCCCGCGGCTACGACATGACCGTCAAGAGCGATGTGCTCGGCTTCGAGGGCACGGCGAAAATGCTGATCGCCTATATCCGCAGCTTCATGGAGCAGGACTAAATAAAAATTTGCGGCCCGTGCCGCAAAAAACATTTGAAATGCTCGAAACAATTTGATAAAATCAATTCACAGCGTGTGGCGTTTCTGCGTAAATCCGGTTGCAGAAACGCCACACGCTTTTTTACGGCAAAAGGAGGGAGAAGACAACTTCATAGTCAAATCGTGCAGCAGAGATGCGTAAGTCCGGATTGATCCGGCAGAACGCATCTCTTATTTTTTATGTTCAGGAGGAAGACCGCCATGGAAAACACAAACCAGTTTTTGGGGACGGAGCGCGTGGGGGAGCTCATGCGGCGCTACGCCGTCCCGTGCATCATCTCGCTGCTCGTCGGCGCGCTCTATAACATCGTCGACCAGATCTTCATCGCCAACGCAAGCTACCTCGGTTCCTACGGCAACGCGGCAAACACCGTCGTCTTTCCGCTCACGGTCGTGGCGCTCGCCATCGCCGTGATGATCGGCGACGGCTGCTGCGCGTTCGTCAGCATTTCGCTCGGCAAGGGCGAAGTGGGAGAGGCAAGAAAGAGCGTCGGCAGCGCGGTCGTATTGTCGGTCGCGAGCAGCCTTGTGCTCACGGCGCTGTACCTCATCTTCGCCGACGCTATCATCTCGATGTTCGGCGGCACGGTGAACGAGGAGACCTTTCATTACGCGCAGGAGTATTTCTTCTATATCTCGCTCGGGATCCCGTTTTATATGTTCGGTCAGGCGATGAACCCTGTCATCCGTGCCGACGGCAACCCGCGGTTCGCCATGATCTCCACGCTCGCGGGCGCGGTGCTCAACATCATTTTAGACCCCATCTTCATCTTTGAATGTAAGTGGGGCATGATGGGCGCGGCGGTCGCCACCGTGTTGGGCCAGATCGTCACGGCGGCGCTCGCGGTGTGGTACCTCTGCCGCATGAAGACCGTCAAGCCGGAAAAGGGAGACTTCCGCCTGCACGCAAGCCTCTGTACCCGGATGCTGACGCTCGGCATCACGAGCTTTCTCTCGCAGATCAGCCTCGTCGCGGCGATGGCGGCCATCAACAACATGCTGCGCAAGTACGGCGCGCTGGATGAGATATTCTCGCAGGAGCAGTACGCGCAGATCCCGATGGCCGTCGTCGGCATTGTGATGAAGTTCTTCCAGATCGTCATTTCCATCGTCGTCGGCATGGCGGCGGGCTGCATTCCCGTCGTAGGTTACAACATGGGCGCGGGGAAAAAGACGCGCGTGCGTGAACTCTTTACAAAGCTCCTGCTCTGCGAGGCGATCGTCGGCGCCGTCGCGCTCGTTCTGGCCGAGGGCTTCCCGCGTCAGCTCATCGCCGTCTTCGGCGCGGCGAACGAGAGCAGCTACTACACGGACTTTGCGATCAAGGCATTCCGCACGTATCTTTGCATGATGGTGCTCGCCTGCGTGAACAAGGCATGCTTCATCTTTTTGCAGGCCGTGGGCAAGGCGTTCTCATCCACGATGCTCTCCATGGTGCGCGAGGTCGTGTTCGGCGTGGGCTTTGCACTGCTGCTGCCGCGCTTTTTCGGCCTTGACGGCGTGCTGTACTCCATGCCGGTGTCGGATGTGTTGACTTTCGTCATCGCGGCGGGTATGATTGTAAAAACGTATCGGGAACTCAATACGGAAGGAGCAACTGTATTATGAATCATATTATCACCATCAGCCGTGAATTCGGCAGCGGCGGCCGCACGGTCGGCAAAAAGGTTGCAGAGCAGCTCGGCATCCCCTGCTATGACTCAGAGCTCATCCAGAAGATCGCCGAGGAGAGCGGCTTTGCAGAAAATTATGTCAAGGAGGCGGGCGAGTACACACCCGGCGGCTTCCTGTCCTCAGCGCTCTCGAACCGCGCGTTCGGCCCGACGAACGAGGACATCCTATGGGAAATTCAGTGCCGCGTCATCAGCGAGCTTGCCGAAAAGGGCCCCTGTGTCATCGTCGGCCGCTGCGCGGACTACATTTTGCAGGACAAGGCCAAGTGCCTCAAGGTCTTTATCCACGCGGATATGGCGTTCCGCGCCAAGCGCATCGTCGAGGTCTACGGCGAGCGCGAGCAGTCGCCCGAGCAGCGCCTGCGCGACAAGGACAAGCGCCGCGCGGCCTATCACCGCTTCTACACGAACATGAAGTGGGGCTACGCGCAGAATTACCACATCACGCTCGACAGCGGCGAGCTCGGCATCGACAAGTGCGCCGACATCATCGCTGACCTCTACAAGAGCAAGGCGTAAATGGTCAAAAAGAGAGGGAGAGAAGCCGCGGCTTCTCTCCTTTTTTCTTATTCCTCTTTTGCAAGACCCGGGATGTTCACGCCGATGCCGTTGACCTCCACGCCGTCGTCGGCGGGGATGAGGAGGTATTTGCGGCCATTGATGACGCGCGCTTCGATCATATAGCTGTTCTCCGGGGCAATGGAAATTTTGACCTCGGGGGTCGTGATCTCAAACTTCTTGCTCTCGATGATGTTGTTCGGGTTCAGCGCGGCGTTCTCGCCGTACTGCTCATCGCACTCGCGCTGGAACGCTGCGATCTGCTTGTCGTTCACGCCGCTGTTGGCGAGGATGCCGCCGACGTCGCCCGCCGTCATTTCAAGCGGCTCGGGGTCTTTGCTCTCCTTGTGATCTTCGATGCGCGCTCTGATCTGCTCGTGCACGGACTGGACGACATCGTAGCTGCAATCCTTGTCGAGCGCGTCGGCAAGCGCCGAGCCAAAGGCGTTTTTCTGCTCCTCGGCAGACATCGGCGGGTCGACGTGGAACAGCGCGTCGATGACCTCCTGATGGATCTCCGCGGCGTTTTTCGAGTAGAACAGCACATTGTAAATGTTCGCCGTGCGGTTGTCGAATGCGGGGTAGAGGAAGCCGAGCTCGGGCGAGGTCGCGATGTAGCCAGTGGAGCTTGAGTGAAACTCGCTCTGGTCAAGGTCGTAGCGCAGTTCGAGCGCCGGGGCCTTGACGGGGCAGATGGAGCAGACAAAGTACTTGAAGACCTCGCTCGACGCGTCGGCCTGAATCTCGTCATCCTTGCTGCGGTGCGGCACGTCGTAGGCGTCGGCGGCGAGGAGGATGAGATAGTTTGTCTCGCCCATGTCGATGCAGTCGATGATTTGGCGGCAGAGCGTTTCGCGCGAGGCGGGGTCCTTGAGCTCTGTCTGGCGAAGAGTCTGCAAGAGGCGGTGCTCATCGCTGTCGGCGACCTGCTGCGTGGAGAACACCACGTCGATGAGGTTCTTGCCAAGCGTGCCGGAGAGGGACTTTTTGAGAAGGCCCAGGTACATCTCCTGCTCCTCCTGCCGCATGAGGCCTATCGAGGTATCGACCCACGCAATGATCTCACGGTTGGAGTTCACATAGCAGCCGTACACGCGGCTGAAATTATTCTTATCGAGCCGGAAGCGCCGGCGCAGTTCATTGAGTTCTTTCTGATTCATGGCTCGTCCTTTCCTTTGTTCATGTCACAAGGCCGATTTTACCACGCCCGCGCCGCCGCGGCAAGGGGAGAAACAGCGCATTGTGCGACGAAAATGCGCAAAATGCAGGAAAAGATGCAAAATGGGCGTGAGCGACAAAATGTGCACGATGTGTGGACTATATAGACGATATCCCTGTAAATCATAGAGAAATTCAATGAATCGTCCATATTTCACGGCTTCTTAACGCCGCATTTGACGCTGCTTTTTGTGAAAACGGCTATGGAAACGGAATCAAAGCAAACATTTCACGTTAAAAATGAAAGATATATTGCATTTTGCCTGAGCTGTGCAGGAATTCTTCTGTTTCCTTGGTGATTCTGACTGTTGAAAAAAGAAAAAAAGAAGTTAGAATAGAGCCTCGCGAAATGAAACGGAAGAATTTGGATAGAGATCAGAGAGTTTGGGAGGAGATCAATATGTCGTATCACTTTTTGCTGGATCTTGCGCTGATCCTGCTGAGCACGAAGATTCTGGGCCTCATTGCGCAGAAGTTTCAGATGCCGCAGGTCGTGGGCGCGCTGATCGCGGGCCTTTTGCTCAGCCCCGCGGGCCTTGGCCTGCTTTCGGAAACGGAATTCACCGCGCAGCTCAGCGAGCTTGGTGTCATCGTGCTGATGTTCTCCGCCGGTATGGGCACGGACATCAACGAGCTCAAGCACAGCGGCAAGGCGGGCTTCATGGTCGCGGTTCTCGGCGTGGTCGTGCCGTTTCTCATGGGCACGGCGCTTGCCTGGGGCGCGGATGAGCTCGGACTCATCGAGAGCACCGGCTTTATTGAAAATATCTTCATCGGCACCATCCTGACGGCCACGTCCGTGAGCATTACAGTCGAAACGCTCAAGGAGATGAAAAAGCTCGAGACCAAGGTTGGCAACACGATTTTGGCCGCCGCGCTCATCGACGATGTGCTCGGCCTGATCGCCCTGACGCTCGTTTGCAGCCTTGCCGGCGGTGACGAGAGCATCGGCATGGTGCTCCTCAAGATCGTGGGCTTTTTCGTCTTTGCCTTCGTGGTCGGCTTTGGCGCGAACCGCATCTTCTGCTGGATGCTCAAGCGTCAGCACGGTTGGGCCAGCCACAGAAACTCCGTGTTCGCCTTTGTCCTGTGCCTTGTGATGGCCTACTGCGCCGAGAAGTTCTTCGGCGTCGCTGATATCACGGGCGCTTACGCCGCGGGCCTTGCCGTCGCGTGCACGCCCAAGGGCACCTACATCCAGACGAAGTACAACCCCCTCGGGTATCTTCTGCTCACGCCGGTGTTCTTCGCGAGCATCGGTATCAATGTGCAGATCACGGGCCTGACGGGCGGCATGGTCGTCTTCTCGATTTTGCTGCTGCTTGTTTCGATCATCTCGAAGCTCCTCGGCTGCGGCCTTGGCGCCAAGGCGTGCCAGTTCACCACGCGCGAGAGCATCCAGGTCGGCGTGGGCATGGCCTGCCGCGGCGAAGTCGCGCTGATCGTCGCCAACCGCGGCCTTTCGATGGGTGTGCTGTCGCCCGCGATGATGACGCCGGTCGTCATCACGGTCGTCTGCGGCACGATCCTGACGCCGATTCTGCTCAAGCTGTCCTTCCGCGGCCATCAGGAGACGGAGCTGGTGCAGAACAACATCGCCGACCGCATGGCCAAGCACCGGCAGCTCGATATCATCACGCAGCAGCTTTTGCAGCAGGATGAACAGCTGATGAAAAAGAACTGAGCGCAGCGCAATGAAATAAAAAGAGCTTTCTCCTGAAAATCGGAGAAAGCTCTTTTTTGATTTTAGGACGCTGCCTTTTCCTGCGCGGTGCACTCGCGCAGGATGCGACAGAGCGCGTTCACATCCTCTTCCCGCGTCGCCCAGCTTGTGGCAAAGCGGATGATGCTGTGCGTCTCGTCATATTGCTCCCAGACGGAGAAGTCCACGCGCTCGGCGAGCTCTTTGCGCTGCTGCTCACTGACGATGCAGAAGCTCTGGTTCGTCGGGGAGGGGAAACAGGGCAAACAGCCGTTTTCCGCCATCGCGCGCCGGATAGCGTCGGCGTAGCGAACGGCGTCTGCGCCGATGCGCTCGTAGAGCCCATCGGTAAAGAGCGTGTCGAACTGGATGCCGAGCAGCCGTCCCTTGGCGAGCAGCGCGCCGTGCTGCTTGATGATGGTGAAAAAGTGTGGAATGAGCCCCGGCTGGGGAATGACGACCGCCTCGCCGAGCAGCGCGCCGCATTTCGTGCCGCCGATGTAGAAAATGTCGCACAGCGCGGCAAGGTCACGCAGTGTCACGTCGTTTTCAGGACAGGCGAGCGCGTAGGCAAGGCGCGCGCCGTCGATATAGAGCGGCAGGCGCTTTTCGCGGCAGAGCGCGCTGATGGCCGCGAGCTCCTTTTTGGAATAGAGCGTGCCGTACTCCGTCGGCTGGGAGAGGTAGACCATCCCGGGCATGACCGTGTGGTCGCGGTTCGCGTCGTCCTCGTACTGATCAAGCAGTGCGCAGATTTGGGATGCGGTGATCTTGCCGTTCTCCTGCGGCAGCGTGAGCACCTTGTGCCCGCCGAACTCGATGGCGCCGGCCTCGTGCACGCTGATGTGCCCCGTGTCCGCGGCGATCACACCCTCGTAAGAGCGCAGCAGCGCGTCGATGACGGTCGCGTTCGTCTGTGTGCCGCCGACAAGGAAGTGAATCTCCGCGTTCGGCGCGCCGCAAGCGGCGCGGATCTTCTCGCGCGCGGATTCGCAGTATTCATCCGTGCCGTAACCGGCGGTCTGCGCAAAATTCGTTTCGCACAGGCGCTGCAGGATGGCGGGATGCGCGCCCTCAAGATAGTCGCAGGAAAAAGAAAGACGATGCTCCATGAAAAAAGACCTCGTTTCAAAAACAGGATTGACGGTTTCTGACTGCTATTGTAGAATAAGAAAAAACATGACGCAAACGGTTATTTGAAATGAAAAACATGATATAAAATCATGGATAGGAGGGTGTATGGAAGCGGTCAAATGCGAGGCGTTCCTTGCCGCGGCAGAGCTCGGCAGCCTGACGGCCACGGCGGAGCTTTTGGGCTACACGCAGTCGGGCGTGACGCGCATGATCGGCACGCTGGAAGAAGAGCTCGGCTTTCCGCTGTTTCTTCGCAGCAAAAAGGGCGTGCAGCTCACGGAAAACGGAAAGCTCATGCTGCCGCTGCTGCGCGAGGTCGTGCGCGCGCACCACAACGCCGAGCAGCTCAGCGCGGAGATCGGCGGCGTGTCAAAGGGCTCGCTGACGATCGGCTGCTATTACAGCATTTCGGCCCTGTGGATGCCAGAGATCCTGACGGCGTTCCGCGCCCGCTATCCGGGCGTGACCGTGCGAATGCAGGAGGGCGGCAACCTCGAGATGGCGCGCTGGCTGAACGAGCGCTCGGTCGACTGCTGTTTCGGCGCGCAGATGCACGGCGACAAGTACGACTGGCTGCCTGTCTTTCGTGACGAGCTCGTCGCGTGGCTGCCGCGCGGACACGAGCTGGCAGAGGCGGATGCCTTTCCGCTTATGCGCTTGCAGAACGAGCCGTTCATCCACACCTCGCCCAATCACGACACCGATCAGGACCGCCTGCTCGAGCAGCATGACCTGCACCCGCAGACCTGCTTTACGACGCGCGACGGCTTCACGACCTACAACATGGTCGAGGCGGGGCTCGGCGTCAGCTTCAACCAGCGGCTCATCTCGCGCAAGTGGAGCGGTACGGTGGCGGAGGTCCCGTTCGACCCGCCGCAGTTCGTGACGCTCGGCATCTCCGTCCCGTCGCTCAGGGAGGCCTCGCCCGCAGCGAAAAAGTTTATCGCCTGCGCCATCGAGACCGTCACGGGCGGGGAGAAGAGCCTTTGATAAGGTAAACGCTTCGCAGAAGTTCTGCGAAGCGTTTTTTTGCCCAAAAGCCGTTTATTTGAGCTCGGCGGTGAAGGTGATCTTCCCGTCGTCCACGATGGCGCGGATGGAGCCGTGGTGCCCCTCGGAGATCGAGCGCGCGATGGAAAGGCCGATGCCAAAGCCGCTGCCCGACGAGCGGGATTGATCGGCACGGTAAAAGCGGTCGAAGAGCTTCTGCGCGTTTTCCGGAGCAACATCCTCGCAGGCGTTCGACGAGCGGAGGACGACACCGCGCTTCACCTTTTCGAGCGAGAATTCAATGGGGGAATCCGGCAGTGCATATTTGACCGCGTTGTCGAGCAGGATCGAGACGAGCTGGCGCACGGCGTATTCGTCGCCGCGATAGGTGAGGCCGTCCGTGATCGAAAGGCGCAGCTCGTGCCCCTTCGACGCGGCGAAGTCGACGAACGTTTCCGCCGTTTCGCGCACGGTGTCGCTCACGGGGAACTCCTCCATCCTGAGCGGCGAATCCTCCTCGTCCATGCGCGAGAGCGTGACGAGCGAGTTGACGAGCGAGGTGAGCTTTTCCGTCTGCGCCATCGCCTTGTCGATCCATTTCTGCTTGCCGGTCTCCATTTCGAGCACCTTGAGGCTCGTGGCAATGACGGTGATGGGTGTTTTCAGTTCGTGGCTCGCGTCGGTGATGAACTGCTTCTGCTGCTGCGCGCTGCGAACCACTGGGTCGATGGCCCGGCGCGAGAGCAGCACGACAAGCAAGAAGACGAGCAGGATGCACGCCGCGTCGGCGAGCAGCGACCAGATGAGCACCACGCGCATCGCACGCAGCTCGTGGTAGCAGTCGAGGAAGATGGCGATATTCTCGCCGTCATCCGTCTGCGCGACGAAAAAGCGATAACTGTTGAAGTAGCCATAGCCCGCGCCGTGTGCGAGCGCGGCGGAGAGATATTCCTGCGTATCATCCTCCGTGACGGAGGCGATATTGTCGAGGTCTGCCTGTGTCAGCGTGCCGCTTGATGTGTAGTGCA
>OHAG01002349.1_pt1 | contig 10591 bp, 6 predicted proteins | sample 1577081 | NCBI WGS metagenome assembly OHAG01 (sample SAMEA3541513, study PRJEB24748) | human gut metagenome | biome: human gut; feature: human-associated habitat; material: faeces | place: China | collected 2012
GGAATGAAGAATTTATGGAACAAGACGCACAAAGTGGTTTCTTTTTATTCTACTCTGACAAAGCTAAAGAAGGTCAGATGTACAAATACTGCATCTACGGACCAGATGGAAACCGGCAGGAACATTGTGATCCCTATGGATTTGAGATGGAACTAAGACCGGGGGCATGTTCTATTATCAGAGATATCACAACATACAGATTCAATGACAGATCATGGATGCAGATGAGAAGTGTCGGAATGGAAGATGCCATCAATATCTATGAGATGCATATGGGTTCATGGAGAATGAATAAGAAAGATGAGAATGGCTGGTATCAGTATGATGAGATTGCCAAGATGCTCGTTCCATATCTAAAACAAAATAATTATACCCATGTAGAATTAATGCCACTGTCAGAACATCCATTTGATGGATCATGGGGATACCAAAACACTGGATTTTTTGCACCAACGAAACGTTATGGAACTCCAGATAAATTAATGAAATTTGTTGATATGATGCATCAGGCAGGAATTGGAGTCATTATGGATTTTGTGCCAGTTCATTTTGCAGTAGATGGATATGGACTGAAATTATATGATGGAACTCCATTATATGAATACGATAATAAAGATACTGGAGAGAGTGAATGGGGAAGTTGCAACTTTATTCATTCCAGAAGAGAAGTTCAGTGCTTCTTGCAATCAGCGGCCAACTATTGGCTGGAAGAGTATCATTTTGATGGAATCCGTATGGATGCAGTGAGCCGCCTGATCTACTGGCAGGGAGATGAAAGCAGAGGAGTCAACGATACAGCGATCGACTTCTTAAAAGCATTCAATTTAGGTTTGAAACAACGTCATCCAACCGCCATGCTGATCGCAGAAGATTCCACTGCTTATCCAGGTGTGACAGAACCTGTATGGAAAGGCGGGTTAGGATTTGATTACAAATGGGATTTAGGATGGATGCACGATACTCTGGAATATTTTCAGACTGGACCAGAATATCGAAGTCGTGATTATCACAAACTAACATTCTCTATGGTGTATTTCTGGAATGAACGTTATATGCTAGAATATTGTCATGATGAAGTTGTACATGGCAAGGCAACGATCTTACAGAAGATGTATGGGGATTATGAAGATAAATTTCCACAGGCAAGGGCTATGTATATGTATATGATGATCCATCCAGGAAAGAAATTAAACTTTATGGGGAATGAATTTGGACAGATCAGGGAATGGAGCGAAGCACAGGAACAAGATTGGATGATCTTAAAATATCCGATTCATGATGCCTTCCATAAATATATGGTCAAATTAAATGATATTTACAAGAAGGAAAAAGCTTTCCATTATGATTATCATAGAGAAAACTTTGAATGGCTGGACTGCCATCAGGAAGAACGATGTATTTATGCGATCGGAAGAAAAACGGCAGATCACATGATCGTTGGAATCTTTAATTTCTCTGATAAAGAGCAGAAAGATTATAAATTAACGATCAAAGGACACCATACGAGAAGAACATTGTTACATACTGAATGGGAACAGTATGGTGGAACGATGAAAAAACGTAAAGAAAATATTCATCTAAAGAAAAAAGGAAAAGACAGTGATCTTACGATCACACTTCCAAGATACAGTGGAGTTTTATTAAAACTAACGAAGAAAGAATAAGGCAGAAATTTTGAGTAAAAGGAGATAATATCATGAAAATATACGATTTAGTAATCATAGGTTCCGGACCAGCTGGAATGTCTGCAGCAATCTATGCACAGAGAGCAATGCTTGATTTTGTTATGATCGAGAAAGAATATATGCCAGGAGGACAGGTTGTACAGACTTATGAAGTTGATAATTATCCTGGAATTCCAAAGACAAATGGAATGGATCTTGGATTAAAATTTTCAGAGCATGCGAAAGAACTTGGTGCTAAAAGTATTACAGCAGAAGTTAAAGAAATCTATGCAGACGAAGAAATCAAAGAGATCATGCTTAAGAATGGAGATACATTAAAAACAAGGACGATCATTCTTGCAACAGGAGCAGTTCATCAGACTTTGGGAATAGAAGGAGAAGAAAAATTAAAGGGAATGGGAGTATCTTATTGTGCAACATGTGATGGAGCATTTTTTAGAAATAAGGTAACAGCAGTTGTTGGTGGTGGAAATGTTGCATTGGAAGATGCAATATTCTTAAGCCGTATGTGTAAAAAAGTTTACCTGATCCATCGAAGAGATGAATTTCGTGGTGCAAAGATTCTTCAGGATGAAGTAAAGAAGAACGACAAGATTGAAATCTTATGGAACACGATCGTGACAAAAATCGATGGAGATGAGGTTGTGGAGGGACTTCATATACAAGATGTAGATAACCATGTGGATAAGTTACTAGATGTTGATGGAATTTTTATCGCTGTGGGGACAAAACCAGCTTCCGAGCTTTTATCTGGAAAGTTATCAACAGACGAAAAAGGATATATTATCGCAGGAGAAGACGGTGTTACAAATATTCAGGGAATCTTTGTTGCAGGGGATGGAAGAAGCAAAAATCTTCGTCAGGTGGTGACGGCGGTGTCAGATGGTGCCAACTGTGTGTATTCAGTCGAGCGATATCTTCAAAATGCCTAATTTTCAGACAATTTAAGCTATTTTTATATAGTGACTCATAAATTAAAAATCAACCGCTTTTTGTCGATTTGTGCTAGTTGTATAACAAAAAGCAGGTTGATTTTTTTATGGAAAAATTACACACATATTGCTAACAAAATACCCACAAAGTTATCAACATACAGAAATGGCATATTTTAGCCAAAAATGAGTTACCCACAGAGTTATCCACATTATCCACATCCACAATTCGACAAATAATAATTGTGGATAACTTCAAAAAGAAACATATGTTTTGTTTACTATTTATAAAAAGATTTTGTTTTCTTAATCAGAATTATATGTTATAATGAATTCATACAAAAAAGGTAAAGGAGATGGGAGCCATGAAATTCATTATTAGTGGAAAGAACATTGAAGTTACAGAAGGTATCAAAGCAGCAATTGAAGAGAAACTCGGACGTCTCGACAAATATTTAGTAGACGATACGATCGTGAATGTAACTTTAAGTGTTCAGAAGGGAAGACAGAAGATAGAAGTTACCATTCCTATGAAAGGGCACATTATCCGTGCTGAAGAAGGCAGTGAAGACATGTATGTATCTATTGACCTGGTAGTAGATGTGATCGAACGCCAGATCCGCAGATATAAAACAAGACTTATGAATCAGAAATATGATGGAACAAGCTTCAAACAGGAATTTATGGAGCAGGAAGACGATGTGGAAGATGATGAGATCAGAATCATCCGAAGCAAGAAGTTTGCTATCAAACCAATGGATGTAGAAGAAGCTTGTGTACAGATGGAATTATTAGGACATGATTTCTTTGTATTCCGCAATGCTGATACATTTGAAGTCAATGTTGTATACAAGAGAAAAGGAAATACATACGGACTGATCGAACCTGAATTTTAGAAGATCGGAAGATGGAGGAGATCCTTATGACAAGGATCTCCTTTTTTCATACTTTTTTTTATAAAAAATTCAAAATTTATTGAGAATTTTTACAATTAGTTAACTTGCACCTTATAATGTTAAGTGTTACAATAGCAAAGACTATATAATAGATATAAGACTATCTTGATATCAGATGTCAGAGACAGAACGATCACAAGATGGAACAATCATAAAAAGAAACTTAGGAGATTATTTATGGGTTTATTTGATAAAGTATTTGGTTCTCACAGTGATAAGGAACTAAAACGAATCAGCAAGACGGTTGACAAGATCGAAGCACTCGATGAGTCCATGCAGAAATTGTCAGATGAGGAACTAAGACATAAGACCGTTGAATTTAAAGAAAGACTTGCAAATGGAGAGACATTAGATGATCTGTTACCAGAAGCATATGCAACAGTAAGAGAAGCCAGCAGCCGTGCGATCGGTTTAAAACATTACCGTGTACAGCTGATCGGTGGTATCATCCTGCATCAGGGACGTATCGCAGAGATGAGGACTGGTGAAGGTAAAACTTTAGTATCTACGTTACCTGCATATTTAAATGCGCTGGAAGAAAAGGGCGTTCATATCGTAACAGTCAATGATTATCTGGCAACTCGAGATGCCGAGTGGATGGGAAAAGTTCATAATTTTCTTGGATTAACTGTTGGTGTTGTTACAAATGATATGGAGAATGATGAACGTCGTGAAGCATATAACTGTGATATTACTTATATTACAAACAATGAATTAGGATTTGACTACTTAAGAGATAACATGGTCATTGAGAAAGAAGATCTTGTACAGAGAGATCTTCACTATGCGATCGTCGATGAGGTCGATTCCGTACTGATTGATGAGGCAAGAACACCACTGATTATTTCCGGTGAAAGTGGTAAGTCTACAGAATTGTACCGTGCATGTGATATCTTAGCCCGCCAGATGGAACGAGGAAGTTCTGATGGTGAATTATCCAAGATGGATATCTTAATGAACGAGGATATCGAAGAAGATGGAGATTTCCTTGTCAATGAAAAAGATAAACAGATCATGCTGACTGCAGATGGCGTGAAGAAAGTCGAGAAATTCTTCCATATCGAGAATCTTGCAGATCCAGAGAACCTTGCGATCCAGCATAATATCATCTTAGCACTTCGTGCACATAACTTAATGTTTAAAGACAAAGACTATGTAGTAAAAGATGATGAAGTATTGATCGTCGATGAATTTACAGGACGTATCATGCCAGGAAGACGTTATTCTGATGGTCTGCATCAGGCAATCGAAGCGAAGGAAAATGTAAAGGTCAAGAGAGAATCCAAAACTCTTGCAACGATCACGTTCCAGAACTTCTTCAATAAATATGACAAGAAAGCAGGTATGACAGGTACTGCACTTACAGAAGAACAGGAATTTAGAGAGATTTATGGAATGGACGTTGTTGTGATCCCAACAAACAAACCAGTTCAGAGAATCGATCATGATGATGCGATCTACAAGACAAAACGTGAGAAGATGAATGCTGTTGTCGAAGATATCATTGAATCTCATGCAAAAGGACAGCCTGTTTTAGTTGGTACGATCACCATCGAGATGTCTGAAGAATTAAGTGCAATGCTTAAGAAACGTGGAATCAAACACAACGTACTGAATGCGAAATTCCACGAGAAAGAAGCAGAGATCATCTCTCACGCAGGTGAGATTGGTGCCGTAACGATCGCTACGAACATGGCTGGTCGTGGTACTGACATCGTGCTGGAAGATGGTGTTGCAGAACTTGGCGGATTAAAGATCATCGGTACAGAACGTCATGAATCCAGACGTATCGATAACCAGTTACGTGGTCGTGCTGGACGTCAGGGAGATCCAGGTGAATCTAAGTTTTATTTATCACTGGAAGATGATTTGATGAGATTGTTTGGATCTGAAAGAATGATCAGTATATACAATGCACTGGGAATTCCAGAAGGAGAAGAAATCCAGCATAAGACGATCAGCAAGACGATCGAGAAAGCACAGAAGAAGATTGAGAATAACAACTTTGGTATTCGTAAGAATCTGTTAGATTATGATAGAGTCAACAATGAACAGAGAGAAGTTATGTACAAAGAACGCCGCCGTGTTCTTGACGGAGATGACATGAAAGAATCTGTTTTAGGCATGATGAAAGAAACAGTTGCAAATCATGTATATCAGGTGATCAGTGATGAGCTTCCACCAGAAGAGTGGGATCTGGCAGCACTGAATGCAGAGTTGATTCCAATTGTACCACTGAATAAGATCGTATTAACAGATGCAGAGAAATCTTCTGGTAAAGTTGATGATCTGGTAGCAAGATTACAGGAAGAAACAGTTGCATTATATGAACAGAAAGAAAAAGAATTCGAAGACTTTGATCTTCGTGAGATTGAACGTATTATTTTACTGAAAGTCATCGACCGCAAGTGGATGGATCATATTGATGATATGGATCAATTAAGGGAAGGAATTGGTCTTCAGGCATATGGACAGAGAGATCCAGTTGTTGAATACCGTATGGCTGGATTTGAGATGTTCAATGATATGACAAAGGCAATTCAGGAAGAGACAACAGGTGCACTGTTCCACGTACAGGTTGAGCAGAAGATCGAGAGAGAAGAAGCTCCAAAGATCACTGGAACAAACAAAGATGCAGAAGTTGAGAAGAAGCCTTATGTAAGAAAAGGAGCAAAAGTCGGCAGAAATGATCCTTGCCCATGTGGAAGTGGTAAGAAGTATAAGAACTGCTGCGGAAGGAATAAATAAGGAGTTTTTTATCAATGATTGAAGCAGAACAATTAAAATATAAATTAAACTCTTTTCAGGAACCACTAGAAGATCTTAGTGGTTCCCTTGCGTTAGAAGCAAAAAAAGAGAGAATTGATCAATTAGAACTGAATATGGAAGAACCAGGATTCTGGGATAATGTTGAGGAATCCCAGAATGTTATGAAAGAAGTCAAAAGCCTGAAAGGTGTCGTGGAAGAATATGATGATCTGAAAACAAAATATGAAGATATTGAGACTTTGATCGATATGGCAGAAGAAGATGAAGATGCCGATCTGATCGAAGAAGCCACTGCTTTGATGGATGAATTTGAAAAAACATATGAGGAATTACGTATTTCAACACTGCTAACAGGTGAATATGATAAGGATGATGCAATTCTTACACTACATGCCGGGGCAGGTGGAACAGAGTCTTGCGACTGGGCAGGAATGCTATACCGTATGTTCACAAGATGGGCAGGAAAGAAAGGTTATGGAACAGAAGTTCTTGATTATCTTGATGGGGATGAAGCAGGGATCAAATCTGTTACTGTGAAGATCACGGGAATGAACGCTTATGGATATTTACGATCTGAAAAAGGTGTTCACCGTCTTGTCCGAATTTCTCCATTCAATGCAGCAGGAAAACGACAGACATCGTTTGCATCCTGTGATGTAATGCCAGATATCAAAGATGATATAGAAGTTGAGATTGCAGATGAAGATATCCGGATCGACACATATCGTGCAAGTGGAGCTGGTGGACAGCATATCAACAAAACAGATTCCGCAATCCGTATTACGCATTTACCAACAGGAATCGTTGTACAGTGCCAGAATGAGCGTTCACAGCACAAGAACAAAGATCAGGCAATGAAGATGTTAAAGACAAAACTGTATCTGTTAAAACAGCAGCAACATTTGGAAAAATTATCAGATATCCGAGGTGATGTTGGGGATAATGGATGGGGAAACCAGATCAGATCCTATGTCCTGCAGCCTTATACAATGGTAAAAGACCACAGAACAAACTTTGAAAGCGGAAATCCAAGCGCTGTATTAGATGGGGATCTGGATGGATTTATGAATGCCTATCTTGCATGGGATAACAACAGTAAGAAGGAAGAAAATTAAACAGAAAACTTCCGGTCAGATCATGTATTTATTTTAAAAACAAATTTTCTATTGCATCATAAAAATATCTGTGGTAGTATTTTGTGCAAAGACAACTGTACACCACAGGAAAACAAAAGGAACCAGACATGAAAGAAACCAACTATTATGTAATTAAAAAGAAAGCAGTTCCAGAAGTGTTGTTAAAGGTGTTAGAGGTCCAGAAACTGTTAGATTCAAAGAGAGCAGTTTCTGTATTAGAAGCTACAGAGAAGGTGGGAATCAGTCGAAGTTCTTATTACAAATATAAGGATGATATTTTCCCATTTTATGCTGGTAAGAAAGGACGTAGTATCACATTCGTGATCGAAGTCGATGACCAGCCTGGCGTTATGGCCTCGATCCTTAATATTTTTGCACTTTATAAGGCAAATATCCTGACGATCCACCAGAGTATTCCAATTAATGGAAAGGGACTCTTAACAGTCAGTGTTGACATCGAAGACAGCGAGACGGATGTCTCGGCTATGATTCAGGATGTTGAGAAGATAGAAGATGTATCTTATGTAAAAATAATTGCAATGGAATAGATGTATAAATATACATGACACATTTTTGGAGGACAGAATGAAATACGTTATTGTTTTAGGAGATGGAATGGCTGACGAGCCAATCGAAGCAGCAGGTGGGAAGACACCACTTCAGTTAGCAGACAAACCAGTGATGGATGAGATGGCGAAAGTTTCCGAACAGGGAATCGCTTATACAGTACCATCCAATTTACCAGCAGGAAGTGATGTAGCCAATCTTTCTATGTTAGGATATGACCCACAGGTTTATTATTCCGGAAGATCACCCCTTGAGGCATTAAGCATTGGTGTTGATATGAAAGATACAGATATTGCACTTAGATGTAACGTTGTAACCGTATCTGAAGACGAAGATTATGAAGATAAGACGATCATCGACCACAGCGCAGGAGAGATCACTTCTGAGGAAGCAGCGATCCTGATCGAAGCTGTGAGAAAAGAATTAGAAGATGATGAATATAAATTTTATCCGGGAGTCAGCTACCGCCATTTAACGATCTGGGATCATGGAGAAGTAGTCGAACTTGTACCACCTCATGATGTTTTAGGACAGAAGATCGGGCAGTATCTTCCAAAGCAGGAGAAGCTAAAAGAGATGATGGAAAAGAGTTTTGATATCTTAAATCATCATCCGATCAATGAAGCAAGAGCTGAGAAAGGCTTGAATAAAGCAAACAGCATCTGGTTTTGGGGAGCAGGGACGAAACCGGCACTGGACGATTTTAAAGAGAAGACTGGAATGAATGGAGCTATGGTATCTGCCGTCGATCTGTTAAAAGGAATCGCAGTTGGAGCAAACATGAGAAATCTTGATGTAGAGGGTGCCAATGGCGGTCTTGACACGAATTATCATGGGAAAGCGATGGCAGCAGTTGAAGCACTACTTGAAAAAAATGATGATTTCGCTTATATTCATGTAGAGGCACCTGATGAGATGGGTCATCAGGGAAGTCTTGAGAATAAGATCAAAGCAATCGAACATCTTGATAAAGAAGTTGTGAAGGTTGTCAAAGAAGAACTTGAGAAAGCTGGAGAGGATTTTAGAATTCTGATCGGACCGGATCATCCGACACCAATTGCGATCCGTACCCATTCCAAAGAACCGATACCATTTATGATCTACGACAGTACGAAAGATTATGAAGGTCAGGAAGAGTACAGCGAAGAAGCAGCGAGAGAGACAGGAATTGTCATTTCCCACGCTTATGATTTAATGAATCGGTTATTACAAAAATAAGAGAAATAATTTTAGGAGGCACAAGATGCTAGTAGTTAAGAAATTTGGTGGTACTTCTGTAGGAAATAAAGATCGTATCATGAACGTTGCAAAAAGATGTATTGAAGATTACAAAAAAGGAAATGATGTTGTTGTTGTCTTATCAGCAATGGGTAAGATGACAGATGAACTGATCGCAAAAGCAAAAGAGATCAATCCTAATCCATCCAGAAGAGAGATGGATATGTTATTAACAACAGGAGAACAGACTTCTGTATCATTAATGGCAATGGCAATGGATTCTCTTGGAGTTCCTGCTGTTTCCCTAAATGCATTCCAGGTAGCAATGCATACAACTTCTGTATACAGTAATGCAAGAATCAAAAGAATCGATACAGACCGTATCATGAATGAATTAGAACAGAGAAAGATCGTAATCGTTACAGGATTCCAGGGAGTTGACCAGTTCGATAACTACACAACACTTGGACGTGGTGGATCTGATACAACAGCTGTAGCACTGGCAGCAGCGTTACACGCAGATGCATGTGAGATTTATACAGACGTAGACGGAGTCTATACAGCAGACCCAAGAAAAGTATCAGAGGCTAAAAAATTAAATGAGATCACATATGATGAGATGTTAGAAATGGCAACACTCGGAGCAGGAGTACTTCATAATCGTTCTGTAGAACTTGCTAAGAAACATGGAGTTGCCTTAGTTGTTAGATCAAGTCTTACAACAGAAGAAGGAACTGTCGTAAAAGAAAGCGTAAAATCAAGAGACAACGAGATCAGCGGTGTAGCAGGAGATGATGATGCAGCAAGAATCGCAGTTATGGGAATCGAAGATACACCAGGTATGGCATTCAAGATCTTCAATGTATTAGCAAAGAAAAATGTAAACGTAGATATGATCTTGCAGTCAGTTGGACATAATGACAAGAAAGATATCTCCTTCACAGTCAAAGAAGAAGAATTAGATATCGCAGTTAAAGCATTAGAAGATTACCTTCCAGACAGCTATTATGAAGAGATCAAAGCAAGCAAAGAAGTTGCCAAAGTATCAATTATCGGAAAAGGATTATTAAACCACTATGGAATGGCAGCTCGTATGTTTAACGCTTTATATAAAGCAGATGTAAACATTCGAATGATCTCTACATCTGAGATCCGTGTTACAGTGCTTGTAAACCAGGAAGATATGGTGAAAGCAATGAATGCAGCACATGAAGAATTCGAGATGTAAAATTTAATTTTGTAAGTTGGCCAACTGTAGATTTCAAGTATATGATAAAAAATAAATAAACGATCGGAAGAGCAGCTAGAGAATTTTACTCACGTTTTTT
>OHAG01002355.1_pt1 | contig 10577 bp, 8 predicted proteins | sample 1577081 | NCBI WGS metagenome assembly OHAG01 (sample SAMEA3541513, study PRJEB24748) | human gut metagenome | biome: human gut; feature: human-associated habitat; material: faeces | place: China | collected 2012
GGATCGTTGGTTTGGAGTTACATATAAGGAAGATAAAGAGACTGTGCAGGACGCTTTTAGAGAGTTGATTGCTGATGGGGTTTATGCGGAGATGCTTTGGGAGTAGATGAATGAAAAGTAGCCAATGGAATGTGATTTTTGATGGAATCATGTTTTATTGGCTATGTTTTTTATTCAAGAATACAATTCCATGCTATCTCTATTAAGCTAAAACAAATGCAATATGGAGAATTGAAATGTGGTCAAAATTAAAACAGAAAATAGTACAGGCAATAGATATAATAAAAAAATATGGGGCAATATTTTCTTTATGTAAATTTATATTGCTTATAATAAAAAGTTTATTTAAAAAATTAATATTTGACATAAAACAATATAGGAATGATTATCGAAAAGTCGAAGCAAGAAAACAATATTTAAAATATTTTCTAGAAAAATGGGGAAAAACAGCAAATGAAAATGATAAGATGTTTTATAAGCTTTTAGAAGAAGATTATAAAATAACATGTAAGAAAATAAAGATAAATAAAAGAAAAAATTTTAATATGAACTTCTTTTGCTTATTTTTACCTGTTATTATTTTTACAGTAGGATTTATAGTAGTGTTTATTTTGGGAAATCAAATTAGTATTCATACGTCTAAAGTAATATATAAATTAAATTGGAAATTTAATTTATATATTATAGTATATTACATAATTTTGATGATTTTAACAAGAATATTTAGTAGATGGATAAATGTTAAAAAATATCATGAAACATGGATAAGACATTCGGGACATAGATATGAATTAGACGAAGAAATATTTAAATTTATTGAAAAAATGGAATGTTATGAAGAATCAAATAGGGAAGAACGAAAGAAGCTTTTTAAAAGAAATATTTTAAATTTATGGAATAAAGATCAAAAAGAATTTGAAAAAAATATGAGAAATGAAGAAAAAATGACTGATCTTTCGAAGAATATCAAAGAGGATATTGGAAATGTCGTTATAAAGCAAATGGATAAAATTTAATAAGATTAACAAAGGGGAAAATGCAATGAATAGAAAATCTAAATTAAAGATTAATAAAGGTGAAGAATTTAAAATTGCAATTAAAGATATAAAAGATGGAGATACCATTTTTTATAATCAATATAAACAAGCGCTAAAAATGTTGGAAACTATTGTTAAAACTTCACATACAATACGAGAAAATGAGCAGGAAAATAGAGAGAGCAGTTGGCAAAGTGAAGACTATGAAAATAATATTATTGCATTTTGTGGGGAAAGAGGAGAAGGAAAAAGTAGTGCTATGTGCACTTTTATAAAATCATTGAGTAACATTGATGAAGAATTATTAGAAGATATGGAAATTGAATCGGATGAAATTAACAATACATATTTTGATGAACCTATTATTATAGATCCATCGCAATTTGATGATGTGCATAATATATTAGATATCGTACTAGCTAAAATTTATGAAAAATTTAAGGATGATTACGAGAAAAATGAAGAGGTATCAGAGCGGCGAAAAGAAGAATTGTTAAATCAGTTTCAAAAAGTTTATAGACAGGTTTCTATGATCAATAATCAGTCAAAGATGTTAGATGATGAATTTGATTATGAAGGTAATATTGGAAAGTTGTCTAAATTAGGAGAAAGTACAAGATTAAAAACAAGTTTGAAAAAGTTATTAGAACTTTATCTTCAATTTAGAAAAAATAATGGAAATGGAAAGAAGAAAGGAAATCATCAGATTATTATAGCAATAGATGATTTAGATTTGTGTAGTGCTAATGCATATAAAATGGCTGAACAGATTAGAAAGTATCTGATTTTACCACAGATTGTAATTGTTATGGCAGTAAAAATAGAGCAGTTAGAATTATGTGTACAAGAAAGAAATCTAATAGATTTTCAGAAAGTTTTTAAAGCTTATGCAAATAATAATGAGGATAACAGAAGCAATCCGAAAATTTATAGTGAGATCTTTGGTATGGCAGAACGTTATGTTTCAAAATTGATTCCTAAAGCAAGGAGGATTTATTTACCTAAGGTTCAAAGTCTGGAAAATACAGATATTGTATATCAGGAGGATGGAAAAAAAACTCCAATATGGTCATCACAAGAAAAAGAGGGAAATAGTTTAGTTGAAAAAGTATTAAAATTGATTGACGAGAAGACAGGTATGGTATTTTTGCCAGAAGAGAGTGGAACAAGTTATTTACTTCCAGATAATTTAAGAGATATGGTTAACTGGATTGTTCGTTTAGCTAGTATGGACACACCAGATGAGGGTGATAGTAATATATATTTAGAAAATATACAGAAATTTTATGAAATATTTGAAATGGATGTGTTGGATAAAATGTCATTAGATGGAACAGGTAATAAATTAAAGATAATAGGAAAAATGGACGTAGTTCATATGCATGCAAACACTAAAACTTTATTAGATGAAATTTGTTTAGAAACTCAAGAAGGGTATAGAACTAATGGTGTAACTATAGCATATAAATATAATGGAGAACGAGCTGGTGAATTGTTTGAAGTTATGGCTAAGTTTGAAAGAGCAAAAAAGAAAATATTTGATTTGGAAAAGGAAAAATTGATATATGCTATTAAAACATTATATACAATAACAATGAATCAGCTTGAAATGCAAAAAAAGTTATTTAAAATAAAAGGATTTGTTAATGGATATATATGGGGATATAAATTTCAAAATATAATGCCAAGAGAAAAATTAACTAATTTAGATCGTTCAAGATTTGAGATTAAAACAACAGATTTATATAATACAATTTTAGATAATTATTTTAAGAATATAAAAATAGTGAATAATTATAAAGAATCAAAAATTATAGTTATGAATGAGAATATAAAGCAAAATATTAGTCCTTTAAGTGAGGATAGTGTCAGAATAAGTAGTGTCAGATATAATGATAGAAAACGCGAAATTATGTTGATTTGGACATTAATAGGAATATTTTCTAATACGTGGGATGGGCATGTCCTTTATGGAAATTCTGAAAAGGTTATATTTGATAATAGTGGTTTTGTAAGGAAACTACAGATAAGTATGGAAAATTATATTGTAAATATATGTAATATAAAAGACTTGTATTATAAAATTAATATGACAAAATTAGGTATAGAAGTAGAGGAGTTTAATAAGATTGCAGAAATCATAGAGAATGAAAATAAAGATCTTATAAATTGTATGAAAAAAATTATTTCTAATATAGATTTAGTATTGGAAATAAAAGAGTATTGTAAAGAACATAATGATTATAAAGAGGCAACAGGATCAAGAAATAAGGAAATTGCTAATATGTTTTTGTACAATATTTATGATTATATGCAGAAACAAGGAATAAAAATAGGATTAGATGATAAAGAACAAATTGTTCAATTAAAAATTCCGGGAAGAAGAAATCCGATTGACGTAGGGGAAATGTATTCTTATTTTATAGAATGTGGTATTGAATATAGAGGAGGAAATGGAAAAGAGCAGAAAATACTAAATCAAAAATATGAGGAGTTAATGAAAAAATACGAAGAGATTATTTCTGGAGATAATTATTTATATAAGGGAAAAGGAATACAGAAATTTTCTTCATATTTTAAAAATATGACAGCAAAAAATGTGAAAACAAATCTGGAAAAAATGGCTGCAAATATATATTTTTTGAAGCAAGATGTATCTCATATGGATCTTAGAAATAGAATTCAGGAGATGGAAAAAGAAATAAAAGATTTATATTCAAAAGTTATAAAAATATATGTAAAAGATGAAATGGGAGAAATAGAAGAAGAGATAAATAGATATCGAGAATTGGCAGCTGAAGAAATAAGTTATTTAAAGAAATATATATAACGATGTAAAACATGGAGGTATGCATGGACATAGAAAGTGGAAATCTAAAAATCATATTTCAGAAAATTCCATATACAGATATAAATGAAAATAACCTAGATAAAGAAAAGAAACATAATTGTTATAAGGTCAACAAAAAACAATACCTCAAATATGCCTCAACTATATTTCATCAATACTCAAAGAATGAGCACGAACATAATTATTATTTGCTTGATCAGGATATGAAAGACAAACATACAGATAATAAAAATATTTTTCAATATGTAATTAATGTAGCAGATAGATTACTAGTCTATGATGGAAATGAAGTTTTATGTAAATTTAATCAGTTATTAAGATGGAGAGAAATTTCATTCCAATTTGGACAAGATTTTTTTGTTTGTGCTTTTCGGGCAGCTAAAGATATATATTACAGCAATAGAACGAAATTCTTTGCATGGAGTCCTATCATAAGAAGTGATAATAATAGGTTACATAACATATTAAATCGAGGAATGGCAGAAAATCATTTTCATCTTGGTGGTTCAACTAAGATTTTTGAATTAAATTGGATTTGTCTTATGAATTTGATTGAGGGAAGACGACATGATTTTAAAAAGATAGAAGTGGGCTTACAAGGGTATTATTCTGACCGACTGGATATGAAAGAAGACAAGAAAGAGCTTTATGTTGAATGTCAGGAAGCAGCACTAATGCGAGTATACCTTTTTGTGTGTTTAAAGGATAATAAATTTATAAAGGAAACAGCAAAAAAATTATTGAATTGTGATAAAATGATAGAGTCAAATATTGCAAGGATTCAGGATTTAATTTCGATGTGCAAAAGTCGTTTTGGAGCTTCGATAAAAGGTGAAGGTATTTTAGATTATGCACTGGAAAAGAGTATGATGGAATGCAATAATAATGAATGTCGCATTTTGGCAGGAGAGAGACGCTTCTTGTATGATTGCTATAGAGCAATATTGGAAGATAAATTTGATGATAAACAAAAAAATTATTTTTATAAATATTTATGTATTCGAACACATTTTAGAGGTGAAATGATACAGATCAATAAAAGAGTCGGATTTACAAATTTTCAACAATATCAGAGACGAAAGCAATATTTTATACGAGGAGAAAAAGCATACGAGAAAGAATTGGTAAGGTTAGCACTGAATGAATCTTTAAATAAAGAGAATATGGTGTCCTTAGAAGCAAGAATATGTCCTGCAAAAACTTCTTTAGAGATGGAAAAAGAGTTTTATAACTTTAATAAGATTGTTGAAGAAGTTAAAGATGAAGAAAAGCAGAAAAAATTGTTTTATGTATTGCATTTTCCAAAGATAAAAGATAAAAAATTCTGTCCAGGAATGCCAAGAAATTATAATGCAAGGCGAGCAGCGGAATCAGGAATGAGAAGTATTGTTGCATTTTTTGAAAGAGATGCGAAATTTAATGATGGTGTAAGAGGAATAGATACTTGTGCGAGTGAGCTGGATTGTCGGCCAGAAGTATATGCACAAATATACAGATATTTATCAGATATTATTATTCAAGATAAAAATGGTGGAATACTAGAAGGTGGAAATCAAAAAAGAAAACTAAAAATGACATATCATGCAGGAGAAGATTTCCTTGATCTTACAGATGGACTTCGAGCCATTGATGAGGTAATACGATTTTGTGGATTTCATAGAGGAAGTAGAATTGGCCATGCATTGGCATTAGGTTTAGATCCATACAAATATTATGAATATAAAAATTGGGAAGTACTATTAACCAAGCAGATATTGTTAGATGATTTGGCATGGATACTTAATCAGGTAAAAGCAATTGGTTGTATGCCCGATTATGAGTTGAAGATGAAACTGGAAAGCCAATTTCATACTTTATATAATGAGATCTATGAGAATAATGTTATAAGTGAATATCAGGTTTCTGTCAGAGATTACTATTGTAGTTGGAAACTAAGAGGAGATAATCCAGAACTATATAGGCTGAGAGAAAAAGAATTTTTACAAAGAATGAAATATCCAGAAAAGACGATATCAAAGTATCAAAGATATGAATTTAATTCTTATAAAGAAGATGAAATTAATGTTATCAGGAGAAATAAAAACATTCGGAATTTATACTTTGCCTATCATTATAATGAAAACGTTAGAAAAAAGGGAGAAGAAAGAATCAGATTTAAAGTGGATTGTAAGTATGCAGAATTAATTTTTCAAGTACAAAATAATATGATTCGTAAATTTGTGGATGAAGGAATTGCGATAGAGACAAACCCTTCTTCTAATTATTTAATTGGAACAATAAAGAAATATGATGAGCATCCGATTTTTAGATTTAATTCTAGAAAATTAAAAGAAGTGGAACCTAATATGCAACTTAGTGTATCAATTAATACGGATGATCAGGGTGTCTTTGATACATTATTAGAAAATGAGTATGCATTAATGGCATTGGCATTAAAGAAAAAGAAAGATAAAAATAATAATAAAATTTATGATATTGAAGATATCTATGAATGGATTGATTATGTTCGAAAGATGGGAATTGAACAGAGTTTTAAAGGAGATATTTAGGACCCGGAGTTAAGGTCCCTGAGACATTAAGAAATCATTTGTTACATAATGTTATATCTAAAAAATTAGAATGTTTTTGTGATTAAATATTATAATAATGTAAAAGAGTTATTTCATGCAAATAATTTTGAATTCTAGTTAATATTTTATTTTTGTAAACAAAGTATTCTTTTTATGCATAATATTTCCTTTCTGTATTCGAAAAATAAAGGTAAAAATAAGAATGATATCGTGTTTAAATATTATAATATAAATAATGTGTTTATGGAATATTTGTTTTGTAATAATTGAATTTAAATTTAAAAATATCTTTAATCACACAACAGATTTAATTACAGAATAGAACTTAAATCTGTTGAGGTGCTAAGAAATAAAAATAGATAGTTAAATGATAAAAAATGTGAAAAAATCACAAAAACATTGACATTATAATCACAAAATGATTATAGTGTATAATATAAGGAGGTATGTGTTATGTTAGTACAATTTATGTTGAAAAATGTGTTGTCTTTTAAAGAAGAAACAGTTTTGGATATGACAGCAATTAATGCATATAAAGAACATAAGTCTAATACAATTGACAATGGAACAAATGAAAAATTTTTACATGTTGCAGCGATTTATGGTGCGAATGCAAGTGGAAAATCAAATTTATGTTTAGCAATGGAATATTTTCAAAACATTGTTATGGAATCATTAAATAATGTAAATAATTCCGATATAACAGCGATTGAAAAGTATTATGAACCGTTTAAATTTGAAGAAAAAAAAGAAAATTCAGAATTTCAAATATTTGAAATAGTTGGTGATTATGAATATCAATATGGCTTTGAATACAATGATAAATATATAGTTACAGAGTGGTTGTACAGAAAGAATTTGAAGACAAATAGATGGATAACAATTTTTGAAAGAACAAAAAAAAGTGTGGAATTTGGTCCGATTGTGAGAAAAGAATGTGATATATATAAAAATCAGATTCCTACGGAAACATTAGTATTATCTTTTTTTAATAAACTAAAAATGAAAACAAATGTTTATTTTGAAGTATATAGTAGTATTATGGATACATTAGTTATTCCAGCAGAGGTTTGTGAAGACACTGAATTATTAAAAAAATATTTACCAGAAGTTATTGATAAAGACAAGAAAAAATTAGTAAGATTTTTGTCAGCAATTGATACTGGAATTGAAGATATTAGATATGATGATAGTCAAAAAGATATTCAATTTTACACAATTCATACAGGTAAAGATAATAAGGAATATTTGTTGAATTTATTTTATGAATCAGAGGGGACGATAAAAAGTATAATGCTATTTATTTATGCAAGAATTGCAATTGTAAGTAATAAATCAATGTTTGTAGATGAATTAAATGTAAAATTACATCCGTTGTTACTTAAATTTATTGTTGATTTATTTTATGATAAAAATTCTGAAGCACAATTGATTTATACAACACATGATACTACATTAATGGACAAAAAATTTTTTAGGAGAGATCAAATCTGGTTCGTTCAAAAAGATAAATTTGGTTATTCTGAATTAGTAGCATTATCAGATTTTAAAGTTAGATCAGATGCGTCTTTTGAAAAAGACTATTTATCAGGAGTGTATGGTGGAATTCCAGAACTAGTAGAATTTGGTTTAAGAGGAGATGCATAAAATATGGGATCAGATGATTTATTTAAAAAAAGAAAAAAGAAAAGAGAAAAAAGAAAACATGAATTTATAACTCCCAGAGCCAATTCTTTTTTGATTATAACAGAAGGAGAAAAAACAGAACCATTATATTTTAAAGGAATTCAAAATTTAATAAAAGAAAAAATTGGAGGTGCTATTGATGTTGTTGAAGCACCAATTATTGATATTCATGGAGAAGGAAAAGCAACTGGGAAATTGATTGAATTAGCAGATGAAATAGTTAAAGATGCAAAAATAATGTATCAAAATATATGGATAGTATTTGACAAGGACGATTTTGAGGATTTTGATAATGCTATAAAAGTTGGAGAAAGCAAAGGATATAAAATTGCTTGGAGCAATCAGTCTTTTGAATACTGGTTGTATATGCATTTCCATTATAGTGATTCTGCACTTCATAGGAATGAATGGAATAAAAAACTTGATGATATATTTGCTGAATATGAACTTGGAAATGGATCTTATCAAAAAAATTATGAAGATATCTATAATATAGTAGATTCTTTTGATGGAGTAAATACAGCTATAAAAAATACAAAACGTAGAATGGCAGGTTTTAATAAAGATAAAGAATTGCCTTCGAATTATGATCCTGGTACAAATGTACATGAATTAGTGATGGAGTTAAAAAAATATTTGGAGTAAAAACTTGGAAAATAAGTTAGATCCCTATTAAGACGCTTAAAATTTTGAAAAATCGGTTTATGTGTAAAACTTAAGGTCCCTGAGACTTTAAGAAATCACGGTTCGGGGGTGCGGACGGATTCTTGGACCAATTTACGCTAGTCCTAGACTTTGTCTGTATTCCATTGGACTGATTCCACCCAATGACATCTTGATTCTTTTTTTCTCTATACCAAATGATATATTCATTCAGTTGAAAAATAAATTCCTGAATACTTACACCTTCCCAATCTCTATCATAAAACATCTCATTTTTTAGTATTCCAAAAAAGCCTTCACTATAGTGGTTCAGTTGTCAAGACAAAAATCTAAGACTTTTATAATGAACTGATAGGTTGATAAGTTACTGTATCTGCAGAAGAGTAAGTAGGATAAACTTATTTCCTTTACAGATGTTAAGCGACATATGACATTAGTATTGCAGGATAATAACATTCCGCTGGTGTGCGATAATCCAATGTAGAATGATATCTTTCAAAGTTGTGATTTTCCCGTTGATTAGTTCCGTTCAGAGGAGTATTTTTCCCCGTTAATTAGTTCCTTTCGTGGTTTTGATTAGTTCCTTTCGCGAAATTTGATTAGTTCCGTTCGGAGGATAGCAAATTTAACATTTAGTTCCCAATTCGGGATATAGGAGGAAACAATGTATAAATCAAAACGCAGCCTCAAAGTATACGAGGCGCCACTTAGTTTAAATAGTAAGCAACAGATTCCAAAAATTCAACTTCAAGGGCAGTGGCTCGAAGCGCTTGGATATCATGTGGGGGATAAGATTGATGTTCAGTCTACTAATGACACGATCATCATCAATAAAGTGAAGACTAAATAAAACAAACAAGCGTCGGCTTATAAAGCTGGCGCTTTTATGTATGTGTTATTCAATTAGCACAATCTGTAGGGCATCTTCTTCATGTGGACTACCAGAAAAAAAAGTGTGTTTAAATGCTGTATGTAATTTTTTTAGGACTCTGAATTCTGACATATTATATATAAGCAAACGATGATGTGGTGAATAAATGTTGACGGCCAATTTGTTGCCATATGGTAATAAAGAAAGCCGTCACATTAAAACGACAATATTCACACGAACGTATCAATTTTAACGGATATGTGGTATAATATACAACGTGTTACTTGCTCATTTTGGAATATGGAGGTCAAAGATGGCTGTATCATATAAGAAATTATTTAAGTTAATGATAGATAGAAATCTTAAGAAGAAAGATCTTAAGAAGATGACAGGACTCAGCTATACGACAATTGCGAAATTAGAAAAAAGTGAAACTGTTAGATCTGATGTCTTGGATAAAATTTGCTGTGGGCTCGGTTGTCAGTTGAATGATATCGCGGAGATCATACCAAATCAAAATAAAGAACAGGAGTAAATAAATATGTGGTGTAGGTCATGTGGAATAGAGACAAATGAATATAAATGTCCAGTATGTGGCAAAAAAACGGAAGAAGAGATTCCTGTTGAAATTTATTGGTGTGATTCTTGTAAAACACCAATAATCAAACAGATATCTGATTCTTACAAAGATAAATGTCCTTGTTGTGGAAGAAAAACAAAGTATATGGCAAAAGATATTAGACCAGTATTTCCCGAAGAACGCCTTTTAATGGAGCTTCTTATGGGAAAAGCCCCAAATACATATGCAGACGCGTCTGTTTGGGCAACAGGAAGTCGTTATTACATTGATGGTACAGTGAAGGTTTTATCAAAAAAAGACTTTGAAAAGGCCGATATAG
>OHAG01002365.1_pt1 | contig 10551 bp, 9 predicted proteins | sample 1577081 | NCBI WGS metagenome assembly OHAG01 (sample SAMEA3541513, study PRJEB24748) | human gut metagenome | biome: human gut; feature: human-associated habitat; material: faeces | place: China | collected 2012
CATTGATTTGCCAACCGAGCGGTGTCCGCCGGAACAAAGCATTGTGCAGCCCTGTACAAAAAGCGCTTATGCAAGCAAGCTTACAGCACACTTTTTCGCACATGTCCGTTCATGTCTCAACTGTATGAATACTCTTAATACACTTAATATAGTAAAAAAGACCCGTAATGTCAATGAACATCACAGGTCTTTTCTCTTACGGAATTCTTACGATACAGTACAGTCTCGTACATGCACAAATTTTCACCAACTGCCCACCGGCAATTTCTTCCGGGCACACCACCGCGCAAAAAGACCCCGGCCACAGCCGAAGCTGTTCCGGGGTCTTTCATGATTCTGTTAATTATTTCTCATCGTAGAGTGTAACTAACTTCTCAAGGTAAGCGTACTTATCCTTAGCGTTCTGCTCTGCCTTAGCAAACAGCTTCTCAGCTCTTGCCGGGTTCTTAAGTGCGAGAGATGTGTAACGAACCTCACCCTTGATGAACTCCTGGTAGTCAACTGTAGCCGGCTTGCAGTCAAGGCTGAACTTCTTGCCCTCAGCTGCCGGGTTGAATCTGAAGAGATTCCAGTAACCGGACTGAACAGCAAGCTTCTCCTCTGTCTGAGCCTTTGCCATACCCTTCTTGATACCATGGTTGATACACGGAGCGTATGCAATGATCAGGGACGGTCCCGGATATGCCTCAGCCTCAGCGATTGCCTTGATGGTCTGGTTCATATCAGCACCCATGGAGATCTGTGCAACGTATACATAGCCATAGCTCATAGCGATTGCAGCAAGGTCTTTCTGCTTAACTTCTTTACCGCCTGCAGCGAACTGAGCAACAGCACCTGTCGGAGTAGCCTTGGAGGACTGTCCGCCTGTGTTGGAGTAAACCTCAGTGTTGAATACCATGATGTTGATATCCTTGCCGCTTGCAAGTACGTGGTCAACGCCGTTGAATCCGATATCGTAAGCCCAACCGTCACCACCGAAGATCCACTGGGACTTCTTAGCCAGGAAATCTTTGTTCTTGACGATGTCCTTGCATGTCGGGCAGTCAACGTTCTCAAGAGCAGCTACGAGTTTGTCAGTTGCAGCACCGTTTGTAGCGCCAACGCTGAATGTGTCTAACCACTCCTGGCATGCAGCTTTTACTTCTGCTGTTGCGTTCTCGTTTGCAGCAACTTCCTCAACTTTAGCCTTTAAGCCATCGCGGATTGCCTGCTGAGCGAGTAACATACCATAACCGAACTCAGCGTTATCCTCGAACAGGGAGTTAGACCAAGCCGGTCCTTTGCCTGCCTTGTTTGCTGTGTAAGGTGTGGACGGTGAAGAGTTACCCCAGATAGAAGTACATCCTGTTGCGTTTGCGATGTACATTCTGTCACCGAATAACTGTGTGATCAGTTTTGCATAAGGTGTTTCTCCACAACCTGCACAAGCTCCTGAGAACTCAAGTAATGGCTGTTTGAACTGGCTTCCCTTAACTGTCTCTGGTTTGAATTTAGCAACAACTTCTGGTTTAACCTCGATCTCACGTCCGAAATCAAAGATATCCTGCTCTGCTGCATTTTCTTCCATGTTTGCCATAACAAGAGCTTTTTCACCCTTCTTACCTGGGCATACATTTACACAAGATCCACATCCTGTACAGTCATATGCTGATACAGTCATAGTGAATTTCATTCCCGGCATACCGATCATATCGATTGCTTTTGTTCCTTCCGGAGCTTTTGCAAGTTCATCCTCTGTAAGTGCTACCGGGCGGATAACTGCATGTGGGCAGACATATGCACAACGGTTACACTGGATACAGTTTTCTGACTGCCATACAGGAATATCTACTGCGATACCACGTTTCTCATATGCTGCACTACCTGATGGTGTAGATCCATCTGCATAGTCAGTAAATGTAGATACTGGCAGAGTATTTCCTTCCTGAGCATTAACCTTAGACTGGATGTTCTTAACGAATGCTACAACATCGTCTTTTCCACCCTTAACTTCTGGTGTGAATAATCCTTCGTCTTCACAAGATTTCCAAGATTCCGGAACTTCGATCTCAACTACCTGTTTAGCACCGGCATCGATAGCATCGTAGTTCATCTGTACGATCTTGTCACCTTTTCTTCCGTAAGTAGCTTTTGCAGCTTTCTTCATCAGATCGATTGCTTCTTCTTCCGGAATGATAGATGCCAGTTTGAAGAATGCTGACTGAAGGACTGTATTGATACGTCCGCCAAGTCCGATCTCTTTACCGATCTTAATACCATCAATTGTGTAGAACTTGATGTTGTGATCAGCGATGAATGCTTTTACCTGTCCTGGTAAATGTTTCTCAAGACCTTCCATGTCCCAAGAGCAGTTCAGAAGGAATGTTCCTCCGTCAACTAATTCCTGAACCATGTTGTATTTGTTTACATAAGATGGGTTGTGACATGCTACAAAGTTAGCCTTGTGGATCAGGTAAGTAGATTTGATTGGCTTCTTACCGAAACGCAGGTGAGACATTGTAACACCACCAGACTTCTTAGAGTCATAGTCGAAGTAAGCCTGTGCATACATGTCAGTATTGTCACCGATGATCTTGATAGAGTTCTTGTTAGCTCCTACAGTACCGTCAGCTCCAAGTCCCCAGAACTTACAGTTGATTGTTCCTTCTGGTGTTGTAACCAGTGGTGCACCAACTTCAAGTGAAAGATTTGTAACATCATCGTTGATACCGATTGTGAATCTTTCTTTGTCTGCGTTGTTGAATACTGCAACGATCTGTGCAGGTGTTGTATCTTTTGATCCTAATCCGTAACGTCCGCCGTTAACCGGTACTGCATCGAACTTAGATCCCTTTAATGCAGAAACAACATCCAGGAATAATGGCTCTCCCTGAGCTCCTGGTTCTTTTGTTCTGTCAAGTACATTGATGTATTTTACTGTGTCCGGAATTGCATCAATTAATGCCTGTGCACAGAATGGTCTGTAAAGACGAACCTTAACAACACCAACTTTTTCCCCAGCTGCTGTTAAGTAATCGATTGTCTCTTCGATTGTGTCACATACAGAACCCATAGCAATGATAACTTTCTCTGCGTCTGCTGCTCCGTAGTAGTTGAAGAGTTTGTAATCTGTTCCGATCTTCTCGTTAACTTTGTCCATGTACTCCTGTACGATAGCCGGCATAGCATCGTAGTATGGGTTACATGCTTCTCTTGCCTGGAAGAAAATGTCCGGGTTCTGAGCTGAACCTCTCTGGCATGGGTGATTTGGATTCAGTGCATGATTTCTGAATGCATCGATTGCGTCCATATCTACCAGATCTTTCAGATCTTCGTAATCCCATGTCTCAATCTTCTGAATCTCGTGTGATGTACGGAATCCATCGAAGAAGTTGATAAATGGAAGTTTTCCTTTTAATGCTGCGCAGTGTGCAACTGGTGTTAAGTCCATAACTTCCTGTACGCTGGATTCGCAAAGCATTGCTGCACCAGTCTGACGACAGGCGTAAACATCAGAGTGATCTCCGAAGATATTCAGTGCGTGGCTTGCAAGCGCACGAGCGGATACGTTAAATACTCCAGGAAGCTGTTCTCCTGCTACTTTATATAAGTTAGGAATCATTAACAGAAGTCCCTGTGATGCTGTAAATGTTGTTGTCAGAGCACCAGCAGAAAGAGATCCGTGTACTGCTCCTGCAGCACCAGCTTCTGACTGCATCTCTGTTACCTGAACAGTCTGTCCAAATATGTTCTTTCTTCCTTCTGTAGCCCATTCATCTACATGTTCCGGCATAACGGATGATGGTGTAATAGGGTAAATTGCTGCAACTTCTGTATATGCATATGAAGCATGAGCTGCGGCCTGGTTACCATCCATGGTCTTCATTTTTCTTGCCATTTTTGTTGTTCCTCCTTGATAATAGTACAAATCATATATTGACGTGTATGTTTTTATTATATCTCCTGTATCATCAAAAGTCTAGCGATTCCGACTGTTATTTTGTTCATTTTCTGGTACAAATACAGATTCTCGTATCATTTTGTCGGCATATTTGCCCATAAAACTGAGAATAAATCCCAAATTCATTTGGAAAGAATATGCTTAATAAGCACATACATCACAATCGCAAATGCAAATAAATACCCAATCGCGCCAATTGCCGGGATTCCGCAGATCTTCGGGCTCATATTGGTAGTGCAGATAATGCTTGAACTGATCAGCAATGCCATCACCCACAATCCCATTACCACATTCCGCACCAGACGCCTCAGTAACTGTGCCAGATCGTTGGATGCATGCAGATCCAGGTTGACTCTTGTCTGACCTTTCATCAGACCGTGCAGTGCATCCGCTGCAAGTCCCGGGACTTCCACTGCTTTATGCATCGAACGGTAAAGATTCTTTCCTGCATGTTTTAATTCTTTTTTCCAATCCAGATCTTTCCACATACTCTCTGAAATATGTCTGGATGCGATCTCGATCATATTGATCTGTGGAGCAATGTCTGCAAGCACGCCTTCCATGTTAGTCAATCCTCTTGCCAGCATCGTCAGACCATGCGGCATACGGATCTTATTTTCCTTCATCACTTCCATAAGATCCATCATCACTTCTGCAACATCGATCTCTCCCATATCTAAGGACCCATACTTCGACATCAGTTCACTGATATCTTCATACAATACGCTCTGATCCGGTTTCTCTTTAAATTCACCCAGTGCCATGACTGCTTCCTGGATCATGCCGATATCATTTTCTGCAATGCCGCGGATTGCTTTTCCGATCAGTTCTTTATCCCGTTCGGTCAGTCTTCCCATCATTCCCATATCGATCCATACAATCTTGCCATCCTGGATCTTTACATTTCCCGGGTGGGGATCTGCATGGAAGAAACCGTCTTCCATCACCTGTTTGATATAATTATCGATCAGCTTGATCCCGATCTCTTCCAGATCGTATCCGCCTGCCAGAAGTTTCTCTTTATCATCGATCGCAGGCCCTTCGATGTATTCCATGACCAGCACATGCATGGTTGTATATTCCTGATATAGTTTCGGTGTTCTTACATATACGACATCCGCATTCCTTCTGGCAAACTCTTCCATATTCGATGCTTCGGTGAGAAAATTCATCTCTTCCCGTGTCACATTCCAAAGTTCATCCAGTACCTGGTCGAAGTCAGCCATTCCTTTCAGACTGATCGGCGGCATCAGCTTTACTGCCTTCCGAAGGAGTCCGATATCTCTTGCCATAATTTCATAAATGCCTGTTCGTTGAACCTTGATAACAACCTGTTCACCGCTGAGCAGTTCTGCTCTGTGGACCTGTGCAATAGATGCTGATCCCAGTGGTGTATCGGAAATAAATGCAAATATTTCATTCCACGGACAACCATATGCCTGTTCGATCACTTCTTTTACTTCCGGAAATTCCATCGGAGTTACTTCTGAACGCAGACACATCAGTTCATCACAATACCTTTTCGGTAAAATGTCTGAATGCAGTGACATAATCTGACCGATTTTAATATAAGTAGGCCCCAGATCCTCCAGTATCATCCGGAGTTTCTGAGGCGTAATTCCCCTGGTGATTCCATATTTATGAAGTACGGATGTAATCTCCTTTAACCTGGTACGGTATTCTTTGGATTCTCCCTTACTCATGAACCTGTTCCTCTTTAAATATCTTCGTTCTCAGCTGTCTCTTCTTCCGCTGCTTTCTCTGCCGCATCTTCGCATACGGATTCGTCTGCCACATCTTCTACTGTCTCTGCAGCTTCAAATTCTTCCTGTTTTTTCTCCATCTCATCAATTCTCTGTTTCAACAATGCCATCTGTTCCGGAGTCATCTTATCCAAAAGCTCATCCAGTTCTTCTGGTGAAGATGTTTTTACTTTTACATTCACTTTTTCTTTTACTGTCGACTTGATGTTATGCTTAAGTTCTTCATTCAGTGCTTTGCCCTGTTCAACAGTCAGCTCACCCTTTTTCACCATCTCATCAAGAAGTTCTTTTGATTTCTCTCCTGTGACTGCAACTGCTCCGATTCCTGCAAGTAATACTTTCTTTAATCCGCTTCCTAATTTTTCCATAGGTCGTTCTCCTTTCGATGTCTATATAGACAGGCTTTCCAAAAGCTTTGGAATAAATATGATCATCCCTGCAATTGCTGCCATGATTGCCGCGATCAGTACTGCTCCTGCTGCAGCATCTTTGGCAAGCTTTGCAAGCGGCTTTCTCTCTTTCGTGACCAGATCGACCACTGCTTCCACCGCCGTATTCACCATTTCCAATGCCATGACCAGACCAAACAATGTCAGGCAGATACACCACTCTACCGGTGTAATATGAAATACGAATCCTGCGATCACCACACAAACCATTGCCACACAATGAATCTTCATATTCCGTTCCTTCGTTACCACTGCAAATATTCCGGCAAATGCATAACCGAAGCTTTTATACAATGGATCTTTCTTTTGTTTCTTCATTTTTGCACCCGTCCTTTGTTTTCTTACATTTTAACACATTTTGCACAAATTTACACAAACATTGTATGTATTTTGTTTTATTTTAGAAATAATACGGACTTTTAAAGAAAAGTATGACCTTTTATAAATTCTGCATCCAGTATAATTTTTCTATCAAAATAAGAGGACAAAAATAAATACAGGGATTCTGCTTCTTATACCAAAATCCCTGTATTTTATCACCATATGCTCTACAGAACTTATATTCTATTATACATTCTCTGCATTCATTCCTTTGAGAATCCTCTGATTCTTCTCTTCCACATTCAGCTTTTCCGTAAATGCTTTCGTTTCTTTTACTATGACTTTGCTGAGTGCAAGCAAGGCTATCAGATTCGGGATTGCCATCAATGCATTGAAGATATCTGCGATATTCCATACTGCCGCAACCGTCATATATGGTCCGATGAATACACATATAATATAAAGCCATCTATACGCTCTTACAGCTTTCATATTCTTATTAAACAGATATTCCAGGCATCGTTCTCCGTAATAATCCCATCCAAGAATCGTTGTAAATGCAAAAAATACCAGACAAATCATCAATGCAAAGGATGCCACAACCGGCGGGAACGGAAGTCCCTTCTGGAAGGCCGCTGTCGTAATTTCCACACCTTCCAGTCCCGTATTCCATGTTCCTGTAATGACAATAGAAAGTCCTGTCATCGTACAGATTACGATCGTATCAATAAATGTACCGGTCATTGACACCAGTCCCTGTCTTGCAGGTTCTTTGGTCTGTGCTGCAGCCGCTGCGATCGGTGCGCTTCCAAGTCCGGATTCATTCGAGAAGATTCCTCTGGCAATACCTTTCTGCATTGCTACGATCATACTTCCCATTGCACCACCGGCCAGTGCGCTTCCGGTAAATGCTGATTTTACAATTGTTACAATAGCTGCCGGAATTGCGGTAATATTTGTCACCATGATAATGACTGCCAATACTACATACAGAACCGCCATGAACGGAACGACGATCTCAGATACTTTTGCAATTCTCTTGATTCCACCTAATACAACCATTCCGACACATACCGTCAGTACCAGACAGGATATTACAGTTGCCCATGAATAATCATTTCCAAATAATGCTACTGTATGCGCCATGTCCGGATCAAAAAAGTTACGGACTGCAGATGAGATACCATTCACCTGTGTAAATGTACCGATTCCGAATAATCCAACCCCTGCTCCAAAGAATGCAAATATCTTTGCAAGCCATCTGAACTTTACACCCATTCCATTCTCAATATAATAAAATGGTCCGCCAAGTACATGCCCGTCTTCATCGATCGTACGGTATTTTACTGCCAGAAGACCTTCTGAATACTTTGTTGCCATTCCTAAAAATGCTGTCAGGATCATCCAGAATAACGCTCCCGGTCCACCTGCAGAAATTGCAGTTGCCACACCGACGATATTACCGGTACCGATTGTTGCCGATAATGCGGTACAAAGAGCTCCAAAGCTGGTTACTTCTCCGTGTCCATCTTCTTCATTTTTCACCATGAATTTTAACGCTTTCCCAAGATACCTTACCTGAAGAAGGCCCAAGCGCACAGTCAGAAAAATTCCTGTGACCAGAATTAAGATGATTAACGGAAGTCCCCATACGACTCCGTCAAACCATGTGATAAAAGTGTCAATACGTCCAAAAATTCCCATAATTCATTCCTCCATCCTTTTGCCTGAGAGATTTGCAGATCTGTTTTCTGCTTACACCTTCGGCGCTTTTCATTTCATTACGAAAAGACTCTCCTGAGTTTTTTATGATAACGTAATCGCATTGCAGCAAATTCGTCAAAGTAATTGTCATTATTTTGAGAATAAATCCTCACCCAAATCGCTTTAGCACGTCTTTGCTTTAGCGCGATGTAGTATAGATTATCATGAATCTTTACATATAGCAAGATATTTTATAATTAAAAATGCAGACAGCATTTATAAGTTATAATTATAATTCCTGTCTGCATCTGTATTTTTATTCTTTTCCGACTGCCTTTCAGAATCCGAAATCTGCATAATCTTCCGGCAAAAAACGGTGATAGATCATATGACACCCTTCGTCCTTAAAGCAGTAATAGTATTCGTCCTCATTTTCTTCCGGAAATCTTACCCAAAAGTCAAATTCTCCGTTGTGCATATCTCCCACCCTGATATCTTTTGCCTCTTTCTGAAATATCGCAAGGATATCTTCTTTTTTGATTCCGTGATTCATCATCAGCTCCACCAGCTTTTTGATGAATTCATTTTCTGCCATATGTTCATGTACATAGACACTTCCCTGTTCCGGAATATGCAGGCAGAATCTGTCTTTTTTGTGCGTCACACAGATATCTCCGAGTTTTTTCTTTACTTCTTCCGGGAACTGTTCCAGACGTGTCTGCATCTCATCCACATCGTCATCCGCCTCAAAGAAATGATTGAGGGAAATCAATGGATAATACAAACGGATCTCTTCTTTTCGAAATCCAAGTTTTGCCTGTTCTTCTTTTATAATATCGATCAAATTTTTTTCCAAACGTTTAAATCCCATTTCTGTTCTACGTGCTCCTTTTATTTCTCATATATTCAGCTTTCCTGTTCCATGTCTCCTAATTGACAAGCCCATTTCCAATACATTATACTACATTTATAATATTTACTGTATTTTAACATCAGATTTTTAAGGAGGAAATTTATCATGATCATCAAACATGGACTTGTGGTAGATCCTGCATCTGGTCTGTCCGAGCATATGGATATACTGGTGAAGAACGGAAAAATTGCAAGAATCGCACCTGAAATTTCAGAAGATTCCGAGGAGATTCTAGAAGCCGGAGGACTCGTTGTCGGACCGGGACTCATCGATACACATGTACATTTCCGTGATCCGGGATTTACATATAAAGAAGATATCCATACAGGAGCAAAGGCATCTGCAAAAGGCGGGTTTACTACTGTAATCTGTATGGCGAATACATCCCCTACGGTCGACAATACAGACACCCTCAAAGATAATCTTGCACGTGCTTCCAAAGAAGATATCCGTATCTTCCAGGCTGCTGCAATCTCCCGTTCATTAAAGGGCCAGAACGAAGTAGACATGCTTGCATTAAAAGAAGCCGGGGCATGCGGATTTACCGATGACGGCATCCCTCTTCTGAATGCTGAGTTCTGCTATCAGGCGATGAAAAATGCCGCAAAGTTAAACGTTCCGATCAGTCTTCACGAAGAAGACCCGGCTTTTATCCGCAACAATGGGATCAATCATGGCAAAGTATCCGATGCACTCGGCATCTACGGTTCTCCATCCATTGCCGAAGAAGCACTGGTGGCAAGAGACTGTCTTCTGGCGCTCCGTTCCGGTGCAGATGTTGTAATCCAGCATATCAGTTCCGGTGTATCGATTGATCTGATCCGTACATACAAAAAACTGGGGGCAAAATTACACGCTGAGGCAACACCGCACCACTTCTCCTTAACAGAAGACGCTGTTTTGGAACATGGCACGCTGGCAAAGATGAATCCGCCGCTTCGTACGGAAAATGACCGCCAGCAGATTATTGCAGGACTCGCTGATGGAACTATTGACCCGATTGCTACGGATCATGCCCCACACAGCACAGAAGAAAAATCCAAACCGATCACAGAAGCCCCAAGCGGCATTATCGGTCTCGAGACCTCCCTTGCACTCGGTATCACCAACCTTGTAAAGCCCGGATATCTGACCATGATACAACTTCTGGAAAAAATGACAGTGAACCCGGCAAAGCTATACCATCTGCCTTACGGAACAATTCAGGAAGGTGCAGATGCAGACTTTGTTATATTTGACCCTGATGAAACATGGATCCCGAAAGAATATGCTTCCAAATCATCAAACTCACCATTTACCGGAGAGGAACTTACCGGTAAGGTGAAATATACGATCTGCGGAGGAAACATCGTATATTCTGATATAAAATAAGCTTGGGATTTAATTTATTAACTGGAGAAACGGCTTCTCAGTCCTTGAAGGAAACAATAGATAAGGCTTCTTGTTCAGGTTCCATACCAT
>OHAG01002383.1_pt1 | contig 10515 bp, 8 predicted proteins | sample 1577081 | NCBI WGS metagenome assembly OHAG01 (sample SAMEA3541513, study PRJEB24748) | human gut metagenome | biome: human gut; feature: human-associated habitat; material: faeces | place: China | collected 2012
GGTATCTCGCTTTTTATGTTTCAATGTGTAACACATGTATTGTAATCCTACAGTTTTCTTCGATAAGAGGCAGGAATCTGCGTTCCCATAAGCGATATTTATATGTTATAATGTAGTGTATGATTTTACGCGGAAGAGAGGCTTTTATGAAAGAAAATATAAGACATGTCTTGCTCCGTGTAGAGACGGTGACCCGGGATGAGGAGGGAAAGGAAGAACAGATTTCCCTTCAGGTACCTGGAATCAGCGGAATCAGAGAGGGAGTCCCGTATATTCAGTATGAGGAGTCTGGCCAGGCGGGGATGGAGTGCGTTACTACCACGATTACCTGCCCGGAGGAACTGGTCATTCTGGAACGGACGGGTTCTGTTTCTCAGCGTCAGGAATACCGAAGAGGAGAGACCACCCAATCTGCCTATGAGACCCCTATGGGAACACTGAATATTGAGGTGACTACCAGAGAATTGCTGGTCAATCTGAACGAAGGCCGGGGACAGCTGAAGTTAGCTTACGATATTTCAGTTAAAGGACTGTTTAATCATTTTAATACAATTAGTATAGATAGTATAGAACTAAGGGAGGATCCGGATTTTTATGGAAATCAGGGAAAAGCTGAAACAAATCATTGAAGAAGCACAAAAAGCCGCAATCGCAGCAGGTGAATTGCCGGAAGGCGAATATGCTCCTGTACAGCGTCTGGAAATACCGAAGGAAAAGAAGTTCGGTGATTATTCCACCAATGCTGCTATGCAGTGGGCGAGAACCGCACATCGCGCTCCGAGAATGATTGCTGAAGTACTGGTTAAACATATTGAATCCGACCTGATAGATCATATGGAAATCGCAGGGGCAGGATTCATCAATTTCTACCTCACCAATGACCTGGTATACAGCGAACTGCGTCAGATTCTGGCAGCAGGTAAGGATTATGGCAATCTTCCAAACAAGGGAAATGGCCTGATTAATCTGGAATATGTATCCGCTAACCCGACTGGCCCGCTTCACATCGGTCATGCCCGCGGGGCCGCATGGGGTTCCGCACTGGCCAACCTGTACCGCGCAGCCGGCTATAACATTACTACTGAATACTATATCAACGATGCAGGCAACCAGATCGACCATCTGGCTGAATCCGTAAATGCCCGTTATCTCCAGCTCTTTGGGATGGATGCAGAAATTCCGGAAGACGGCTATCATGGTCTCGATATTGTAGATACTGCAAAGGCAATCAAGGAAAAGGATGGCCGCAAGTATCTGGATATGGATGAAAAAGACAGACTGGCTGCCTTCAAGATTATTGCCCTGAAGGAAAAGCTGGATGTCATCAAGAAGGATCTTGGCGACCTGCGCGTAACCTTTGATACCTGGTACAGCGAAAAATCCCTGTATCCGGACAAGGTACACGAAGCACTGGAACCGATGAAGAAATCCGGTGCCCTCTATGAAAAGGATGGCGCATGGTGGATGGCCACTACCAAGGAAGGGGACGACAAGGACCGTGTAGTTATCCGTTCTAATGGCGTTCCGACCTATTTCTGCTCTGATATTGCTTACCACAAGGATAAGTTCAAGAGAGGGGCTAAGAAACTTATCGATATCTGGGGTGCTGACCACCACGGATATGTAGCCCGTCTTAAGATTGCTCTTAAGCTCCAGGGATTCAACCCGGATGATTTCCAGGTTCTTCTCCTCCAGATGGTTACCCTGCTCCGCGATGGGGTTCCGGTCAAGATGAGTAAGAGAACCGGTACGGCTATCACCATGAGAGAACTTATGGATGAAGTCGGCGTAGATGCTACCCGTTATTTCTTCTGCAGCCGTACTCTGGACAGCCAGATGGAATTTGATATCGACCTGGCTAAGAAGCACTCCAGTGATAACCCGGTATATTACATTCAGTATGCCAATGCCCGTATCCGCAGCCTGTTCTCTCAGGCGCAGGAAGCCAAGGTGGCTTATGGTGACTGGGCACATACCGATTTCACCGTACTGACTGATCCGAGTGAAATGGATCTTATCAAGAAGCTGGAAGCTTATCATGGCATGCTGGAATCGGCAGCCAGAGAACAGGCTCCGCAGCGTGTAACCCGTTATGCATTCGAACTGGGTACCCTGTTCCATCACTTCTACAAGAAGTGCCGTATTCTCGGCGTGGAAGAAAAGCTGACCGTAGCCCGTCTTGGACTGATTACAGCGGTACAGAACGTACTTGTTCATGCTCTTGGTATTCTTGGTGTATCTGCACCTGAACATATGTAATGAGGAGGATTCATGACTAAATATATCTTCGTAACCGGCGGCGTTGTTTCTTCTCTGGGAAAAGGAATCACCGCAGCATCCCTGGGCCGTCTTCTGAAAAACAGAGGATATAAGGTAACCATTCAGAAGTTTGATCCATATATCAATATTGACCCGGGCACAATGAGTCCTTACCAGCACGGCGAAGTCTTTGTTACTGATGACGGCGCTGAAACCGACCTGGATCTGGGACATTACGAACGTTTCATCGATGTAAACCTGTCCAAGGCATCCAACGTAACCACCGGCAAGGTATACCAGTCCGTAATCAATAAGGAAAGAAAAGGCGAATACCTGGGTTCCACCATTCAGGTTATTCCGCACATTACCAATGAAATCAAGGAACGTGTTCTCCGTGTAGGCCGCAATGACAATGCGGATATTGTTATCACCGAAATTGGCGGTACCGTAGGCGATATCGAATCTCTGCCGTTCCTGGAAGCTATCCGTCAGGTTAAGAAGGATGTTCCGAACCGCAACGACGTTCTCTACATTCACGTAACTCTGATTCCATATATCCATGCGGCTGGAGAACTGAAGACCAAGCCGACACAGCACAGCGTAAAGGAACTTCGTTCCATCGGTATTCAGCCGGATATCATCGTATGCCGTACAGAAAAGACAGTAAGCGATGACATGAAGAAGAAGATTGCCCTGTTCTGCGACGTAGATGCCAGAGCCGTTATCAACAACGAAACCTGCAGCACCATTTACGAAGTGCCGCTCCTCCTCCAGGAAGAAGGTCTGGACCGCATTGTTCTGGAAAAACTGGGACTGGAAGACCGTCACTGCGATATGGACGAATGGACCTCTATGGTTAACCGTATCAAGGAAACCGATGCATCGGATAAGGAAATCAATATTGCCCTGGTTGGTAAGTATGTAGCCCTCCACGATGCATACCTCTCTGTAGTGGAATCTCTGCACCATGCAGGATACGCTAACGGTGTACAGGTAAAGATTAAGTGGATTGACTCCGAAGAACTGGAAAAACCGGGTGTAAACCTGGATGAAGTCTTTGGTGATGTTTCTGGCATTGTCATTCCAGGCGGCTTCGGATCCCGTGGGGTAGAAGGCAAGATTGCCACTGTCCGCTATGCCCGTGAACATAAGGTACCATTCCTGGGCCTGTGCCTCGGCATGCAGTGCGCTGTCATTGAATTTGCCAGAGATGTATGCGGCATGAAGGATGCCAACTCCACCGAATTCGTTCCGGATACTCCGTACCCGGTAATCGACCTCATGGCTGATCAGGCAGATGTCGCTGAAAAAGGCGGCACTATGCGTCTGGGTACCTATCCATGCAAACTGCTGGAAGGTTCCATTGCCCGCAGCCTCTATGACAACAACGAAATCATTTATGAACGTCACCGTCACAGATACGAAGTAAACAATGACTTCCGTGCGAAACTGGAAGAAAAAGGCCTCGTATTCTCAGGCACCAGCCCGGACAACCGCCTGGTAGAAATTATCGAACTCAAGGATCATCCTTACTTCGAAGCCACCCAGGCACATCCGGAATTCAAGTCCCGCCCAACCAGACCGCATCCACTGTTCATGGGGCTGATCAAGGCAGCACTGAAGAAATAAAGACAGACTTGAGTGACGAGATATGAAGGAAGAGGGAAAATGAAAATATAGGCATGCTGAACTTAATCAGTCATACGCCTATGTGGAAACCTGATAGACTCTCTCTCCGATGAAACCAAAGAGTAAAAATAGACCTCCAAAAAACGGAGGTCTATTTTCTATTATGGGTTATAGGACATATAGGACAATTTGTGTGTTTTTGATGCCAATGGAGTTAGTATGTATCGAGCTTCATTGGCGCGACAACAAGGGATTGTTGTTGCGGAGTGCAAATCTTCCAGTTTAGAAATTCGAAGAATTTCCTTATTAAAGGCAACCAGGTCTGCTTTAAAGAGTGAGATGATTGTTGAGGGTGGACAAAAAGTGTTATAAAAAGTCTCCAAACCCTTGCCAATACTGGTGAAACAGGCTTTTATTTTTGTTGCCAGAATTTTAGCAGGCTTTCCCTGATTTTACAACCAGGAAGCAACTATCCACTTTGTTAGAGCAGGGGAAAGAATAAGTATGTTATCCGTTTTGTGGAAAGTAGAATCCGGTGTATTGGGATAAAGGAAAGTACAAGGATGTTACCTATAGCTTTTTTATAAAAACAAAATACTTCCACCTCCTTTCTCAAACCTCAATATGCAACACACACCCTTGTCCTTTACAGCCCATGAGCCTTTAGCTCATCTTTGTGCTACAATAAATCAAAATGGAATAAAATGGAATAAATACCCAAAAGGAAGAAATGAGGGAGTGTAGTATATGATTGATGCAAATAGCACAACTGAAAATTTTACACGCCGCGCCCTGTGGGCTCAGATTAATCTGGATGCGGCAGCTCATAACATGCGTGTGATCCGGAAACATGTAGGTCCGGATGTTCGTATTGCTGCGGTAGTTAAGGCCAATGCCTATGGACATGGTGCCGTAGAACTGGCCCGTGTCTTTGCAGACAACGGAGCAGACTGCTTTGCTGTGTCCAGCCTGGATGAAGGGGTGGAACTTCGCCGTTATGCAGGAATCACTAAGGATATTTTTATCCTCGGTCACACTGATGGCCGCCGCACAGAAGAATTTCTGGCTTACCACATTGAACCGGCGGTGTTCAATCTGAAGAATGCAGAATACTATTCAGAAGAAGCCTCCCGCCTGGGACAGACTCTGCAGGTACACATTGCCATCGATACCGGTATGAGCCGTGTTGGATTCCTTCCCAGCGAAGAAACCATTGAGGCTATTAAGAAGATTGCCAGCCTGCCGCGCATTGAAATCCGAGGAATATTTACTCATTTTGCCACTGCGGATGAAAAGGATAAGACCTTTACTCATGAACAGTTTAAACGGTTCATGTGGGTATGCACCCGTCTGGAAAATGAAGGGGTACATATTCCAATCCGTCACTGTTGCAACAGCGCAGCTACCCTGGAAATGCCGCAGTACCATCTAGATATGGTCCGTCCGGGCATCATTCAGTACGGCTGTGCACCAAGCCCGGATGTATCCCTGGAAGGATTTGATTTCCGCCCGGTTATGTCTCTCCGGTGCTGTGCAGCCCATATTAAACTGATTGATAAGGGGGCCACAGTCAGCTACGGACGTCATTTCACCTGCGACCAGCGGCGCAAGATTGCCGTTCTTCCGGTAGGCTATGCCGATGGATATATGCGTATCCTGTCCGGCAAGGTGGATGTACTGTTCCATGGACATCGGGTACCTCAGATTGGAAACATCTGCATGGACCAGTGCATGATTGATATCACCGGTGAAGCCAACTGCCGTTCTGGCGATGAAGTGGTACTCTTCGGCCGCCAGGGAAATCAGTTCATCCCTGTAGAAGAACTGGCTGATGCCGCAGGAACCATCAACTACGAAATCCTCTGCAACATAGGCCGCCGAGTGCCGAGAGTATACATCCGCAATGGCAAAGTAGTAGACAGAGAAGAATATCTCTTTGATAAATCGATATGATGAACAATAAAAAATGCAGCCACTGGCTGCGTTTTTTATTGTTCAAAGACGGCACAACCTTGCAGCATTCGGGAAAGCGGGATAATGTTTTTGTCTGAAGTCTGATTGTCTGCAGACTGCCACAGTCGTCTGGTGGTGGAAAGTAGAATCCACTATGTGAATCAGAAGGAATGGCGGGCTGGTCTGCTATAAAGAACCGATGAGGGAAATGTTTATATAGGAATTCCATACAACAGGTATCCCGGTCCGGAGGAAAGCATCATAAAGGATAGCATGACAAATTTTGGAGTATAAACTTTTGCGGCTTATGAGCTCCGCTCATAAAAAAAGCTATGTGAACATTGTTCACCATAGCTCTTTTTTGTTCATTTCTGCAGTTGTTTGCATTTTGTTATCCGGGACCAGCTTGCGTCCTGTATATACAATATACATGGTATTTCTATAAAAAGTCATTATAAGAAGCGGGTCCTTCCTGCATATTCAGTTATGCATTTTCCATAGCTCCGCTCTTTGGCTGGAATACACCACCCAGGTGAGCGAGCAGACGATTCAGGTTTTCATGGTTCAGTGTGTAGCTGACCTTTTTGCCGATCTTACGGGAGTTAACCAGGCCGGCTTCAGACAGAATCTTCATGTCGTGAGACAGAGTTGGCTGAGTTACCTGGAATTCTTCCAGAATATCGGATGCGCAGCGTTCATGGCTGGAAAGCATGTCGATAATACGAAGTCTCTTTGGATCAGCAATAGCCTTAAGGCATTTTGTGGTAATGGAATAAAATTCTTTCATAGTTAAATCCTCCTAAAACATTCCCCAATGTTTTTGAACGAATATATTCTACATCATCTATATGTAATTGTCTACTCTGAAAACCTTTATTTAAGGGTAACAATCAATACTTCTTTTGCTAAAATTTATACAAAAATATAAATTTATAAAACTGTTATAATAAGCGAAAAACTATGAAGAATAATATCATGGATGATATTAAATAATGAATTTAAATAAGATCAATAAGAATAAAGAGTGACAAATATTAAAAATGAGTGAAAATCGAAAAGCGTATACCTATAAAAACAGATAGAATACAATGTATTATACTGTAAAAGGAGAAAATAAACAGAATAAATATACACTACTTCAAATAAAAGTGTTGCTAAATCTACATCGAAAGATTATAATATAGTTGATATTTTATAAGGGGGAAACCGAATGAACCTTTCAGTACAGATTTTTGCATCCCTGATTCTTTCCGTTGTAGTCGGACTGATTCTGGGACCGGATGCCGCTCCCTGGGTGAAACTGTGGATAGCTCCTGTGGGAACTATGTTCATCAATCTGATTAAGATGATGATTGTTCCTGTTATTTTATCCTCTCTCGTTACGGGTATGACCGGTTTGGGAGATTTGAAGAAGCTGGGTCGTATTGGGATAAAGACCTTTGTTATGTACATGGGAACTACAGCCATCGCTATTCTTCTTGGCTTTGCCGCCGCTATGATTATCCATCCGGGCGTAGGTCTGGATATGGGGGCAGCGGCTGCACCGGAAATCAAGCAGGCTCCGACATTTATGGAAGTGCTGGTCAATATGATTCCTAAGAACCCGGTGGAGTCTATGGCTAATGCGGACATCCTTCCTCTGATTGTTTTCTCCATTTTCCTCGGCGCCGGCATTGTGGCGGTAGGCGGGAAAAAAGGGGTATTCCTTACCCAGTTCTTTGATGCCATGGCGGAAGTATGCTACAAGGTTATCGGCATGATTATGTGCGTATCCCCAATCGGCGTATTCTGTCTGCTGGTTCCTGTAGTGGTAAACAATGGGCTGAAGGTTCTGCTTCCGCTTCTGTCCGTCATCGTGGCGTCGGCTATCGGATCTATTGCCCATATGATTCTGGTATACACTCCGATTGTATCCCTCATTGGCAAGATTAAAGTTACCGATTTCTACAGAGCTATGTCTGAAGCCATGATGATTGCATTTACCACCTGTTCCTCTGCCGGTACACTCCCGGTTAACATGAAGAACCTGATTGAAAAGCTGAAGATTAAGAAGGAAGTAGTTTCCTTTGTTCTTCCGCTGGGCGCTACCATCAATATGGATGGTACCGCAGTGTACATGGGCGTATGTGCCCTGTTCGTGGCTAATGTGTATGGTATTCATCTCACAGTTAATCAGATGATTATGATTATGTTCACCGGTACCCTGGCATCCATTGGCACAGCCGGAGTTCCAGGTGGCGGTCTCATCATGCTGGCTATGGTTCTCCAGTCAGCAAACCTCCCGCTGGAAGGCATTGCCCTGGTAGCCGGAATTGACCGTGTACTGGATATGTTCCGTACCACACTCAACATCACCGGCGATGCCGCAGTAGCCTGCGCGGTAGACCGTACAGAAAGAAAGTACGACAAAGAACTTCTCGAAGAAGCGAATAAGGAAAGAGAAGAAAACGAATTACATTGATGAACAATAAAAAATGCAGCCATGGCTGCATTTTTTATTGCGCAAAGAAGACAGAGATTATCATAAGCTGATTTTCAGGTCATAGGATAATTTGTGTGTCTTTTGATGCCAATGGAGCTGGTATGTATCGAGCTTCATTGGCGCGACAACAAGGGATTGTTGTTGCGGGGTGCAAATCTTCCAGTTTAGAAATTCGAAGAATTTCCTTATTAAAGGCAACCAGGTCTGCTTTAAAGATTGAGATGATTTTTGAGGGGGGACAAAAAGTGTTGTGAAAAAGGCTCAAAACCCTTGCCAATACTGGTGAAATAGACTTTTATTTTATCGCCAGAATTTTAGCAGGCTTTCTCCTGATTTTACAACCAGGAATCAACTATCCACCGATGTTTATCGGATGGTGGAAAGTAGAATCCACTATGTGAATCTAAAGGAATGGAAGAAATATGATACGCTTTGCTTTTTTATAAAGAGGCTATTCGCAGTATCCACCCCCCTGTGCTCCCTGAGGAACACACCGACCTGCCTTTTGATATTAAGGTGTCCTCTCGAATCCCGTAGAGATTTGCTGTATCGAGCTGAAGGTTTGCGAACTTTGATTGGAGATTAGTATTGAATTATGGAACAACACTTTTTGTCCTATATCCCTGATTTTCAGGATGGCACCGACCTGCTTTAAATGGTAAGACACTGACCTGTACCGTCCAGGATATACAGCGCAGCGAATCTTTCCTGTTCTTTGCGTGACGGGCCAGATTATCTGATTTATCGAGTTCCGCTTGTTTCCTCTTGCATTTCCTTTTAGAATGAGTACAATAAATAGAAATTATTTCAATATATACGGTTGACATATCGTTTTATAAGGTGAGGGCATATATATGGAAGAGCAGCTAAATGTCACCAGGCTCAGTGACAGGGAAAGAAACAGAAAAATATCGATGGTGAGTGGCGTAGGGGTGGGAGCTAATATCATGCTCAGCGTCATCAAAGCCATAGCCGGAGTGTGGAGCGGATCTGCTGCTTTGATTTCTGATGCAGTCAATAACCTGACTGATTCAGCCTCCTCGCTGGTGACGATTATAGGAACTAAACTGGCTTCAAAACAGCCGGATGAGGAACACCCTTTTGGACATAAGCGGGGTGAATACCTTACCAGTCTGGCCATTGGTATTATTATTCTTATGACCGGACTGCAGAGTTTGTTTCATTCAGCAGAAAATATATACTATGGTACCCAGCCGGAATTTACAACACTCACGCTGGGGGTTATTGGTTTCTCTATTCTGGTGAAGGTGTTTCTGTCTTCTTATACCATAAAAGTGGGAAAGGAGACCTATTCCGGAGCTCTGGCAGCTTCAGGGCAGGATGCAAAAAATGATATTTATCTGTCCGTAGGTACATTGATTTCTTCATTGCTTTATATGTTTGCCCATATCAATGTGGATGCCTGGATGGGTGTTATCATTTCCCTTTTCGTTACCCGCGTCGGAGTACTCATACTGATGGAAATCTCAGGAAAATTGCTGGGGCAGCGTATACCGGATTCTCTGGCTGCTGGCATTTACCAGAAAGTAAACAGTGCACCATTCATTCTGGGAAGTTATGATCTGGTACTCAATAACTACGGACCTGGCAAATATATAGGGAGTATCAATGTAGAACTGGATAAAGATACTACGGTGGGAGAGGTTTATCCTTTACTCCATCATCTGCAGGACGAGATAGGCAGAATTTATCATGTATATATCGTATTCGGGTTTTATGCCGTTCATTATGAAGACCCTCAGTCCAGGGCTGTAGTTAAGGTGCTTAATGAATTTAAGGAAAAACACAGAGAGTGCCTCAACTTCCATGGGGTGGATATATTCCAGAAAAACAAGTGTGTATATACGGATATCACCCTGACCTATGGATGTGACCGTGAAAAACTGAAGACCGAAGCGGAAAAACTGATAGAAAAGACACTTCCAGGGTATCATGCCCATATAACTGTAGACACAGAATTTTCCAATTCCCGCTTCACCAAGAGCAAAAAGAGAGAATGAAAGACCACAAAGCCTTAGACGGTCAGACAATCAGACGTCAGACCGTATGATATCTGGCCCATGCCATGCAAGAAATATTAAACTTTCTAATATCGCTTGCATGGCATGGGCCTTACGTGCTATTATCATATTCGCCGCTGACGAGGCGGCCACTTCCGGAAAGCGGTTCAA
>OHAG01002407.1_pt1 | contig 10435 bp, 7 predicted proteins | sample 1577081 | NCBI WGS metagenome assembly OHAG01 (sample SAMEA3541513, study PRJEB24748) | human gut metagenome | biome: human gut; feature: human-associated habitat; material: faeces | place: China | collected 2012
TATCTCGATCGCCAGTTCCTGCAGATAATCTTTTTCTTCATCTGCCTCCGGTTCCTGATCCCAGTCAATTCCGGGTAAAATTTCTCTTAATATCCTGTACTTTTCTTCATCCGATAAAAGATTCGACTGATTCAGGCGATACGCCCATTTCAAAATTCCATAATATATTCCATGAAATGTGCCGAATGTTACTGCATAAGAAGAAGGACCACATATACTTCGGGTCCTGTTTTTCATCTCCCAAGCCGCATACTTAGTAAAGGTAATGACCAGAATTTCTTCTGGCCTTACCTTATGCTTCATGATCAGATATTCTATTCTCTTTGCAATGGTTAGAGTTTTCCCTGAACCGGGACCGGCAAGGACCATACATGGTCCTTTATTATGGGCGACTGCCTCTGTCTGAGCATGATTTAAACTCATAGAATCCCCTTACTTGCTTAATAATTCAATTCCGTCTTTAATACGTTTTACAGATTCTTCTTTTCCAAGAATTTCCATAATCTCTGTTGCACCACCCGGCGTGCTCTGTTTTCCGGAAACTGCAGTACGGATTGGCCACATTACATATCCTACTTTCACGCCCTTCTCATCAACATACTTTTTAAGAAGTGCAAATAATGCATCATTGCTGTAATCTTCCTGAGCTTCCAGCAGCGGCAGAACTTCTTTTAATACTTCCAGTGAATTTTCTTCATTCGTTTTCATCTTTTTATGGCAGTACATAGCTGGATCATATTCCGGTACTGCTTCAAAGAAATCAATCTGTTCCTCGATATCCGGGAAAATCTCAATTCTTGATTTTACCAGTGCTGCAATCTTCTTCAGATCATAATCTTTTGTAATAACATCGCGGACATACTTCTCGGCTCTTTCATAAAACTTATCAAAGTCCATAGCCTTGATATATTCCCCATTCATCCACTTCAGTTTTCCAAGATCGAATACAGCCGGTGACTTGTTCATTCGATGGAAATCAAATGCTTTTACCAGTTCTTCCAGTGAGAAGATCTCCTGATTTCCTTCCGGTGACCATCCAAGAAGTGCTACGTAGTTTACAACTGCCTCTGTCACGAATCCCTGCTCGATCAGATCTTCGTAAGAAGAGTGTCCGCAACGTTTACTCAGTTTCTTATGGTTCTCATCTGTAATAAGTGGACAATGAACATATACCGGTACATCCCATCCAAAAGCTTCATAGATCTTATTATACTTCGGTGCAGATGACAGATATTCATTACCGCGCACTACATGTGTAATTCCCATCAGGTGATCATCGACAACATTGGCAAAATTATATGTCGGATATCCGTCTGACTTGATCAGGATCAGATCGTCCAGTTCCTCATTCGGCACTGTAATATCTCCGTAAATCTCATCATGGAATGTTGTTGTGCCTTCTGTAGGCATATTAAAACGGATAACATGTGGTTTTCCCGCTGCGAGATTCGCCTCAACCTCTTCTTTACTTAAATGCAGGCAGTGCTTGTCATATACAACAATCTCTGTTCCGCCATCTTCATCTGAAACTTTACTCTTCAGCGATTCCAGACGCTCTTTATCGCAGAAACAATAATAAGCATCCCCCTGTTCAATCAGCTGTTTTGCATATTTCAGATAAATTCCCTGTGCATTACGTTCACTCTGTACATATGGACCTACTCCTCCATCTTTATCCGGACCTTCGTCGTGAACCAGTCCTGTTTCTTTCAGAGTATGATAAATAATATCCAGTGCTCCTTCCACAAAACGTTCCTGATCTGTATCCTCAATTCGGAGAATAAAATCTCCGCCTTCATGCTTTGCGATCAAATAAGTATACAACGCTGTTCTTAAGTTTCCTACATGCATTCTTCCTGTCGGACTTGGTGCAAATCTTGTTCTTACCTTACTCATAACTGTCATTATCTCCTATTTCATTATTATTTTGAAATGTATGAAATCTATGTATTGCTACATACATTAGAACACTATCCGTCTCTACATTGTAGCACAAGTCTGAGGCGGACAGCAACCTTTTATGTCAGATCTTTCATCTGTCATATCGCCCCTTGCCTGCTCAGGTGAGATATAGTGAACAGAACCGATAGTCTTGTCAGAAAGTGTCTTTCCGTCGATTCTTGAAAATCTTGCGATACCAAAATCCATGACTTTGATAGTTCCGTCAGGGAAAAGCATTATGTTCTGCGGTTTGATATCTCTGTGTATGATGTGATGATTGTGAGCTGCCTCAATACCGGTACACATCTGAATTGCAATACTGATCGCTTCCTTGGAAGAAAGCTTTCCTTTTTTATGCACATATTCTTTCAGAGTGATTCCTTCTACCAGCTCCATGACCATATAATAGAGTCCTCGATCCTCCCCTACATCATATACATTGACAATATTCGGGTTCAGAAGCCCTGCTGCTGCCTGTGCTTCTGACCGGAATTTCTTTACAAAGTTTTCATCTTCCCTGTATTCTTTTTTCAGGACTTTCACTGCGACATATCTGTTCAGCATACAGTCCTTCGCCTTATATACATCCGCCATTCCACCGGCTCCGATCTTGCTCAGAACCTGATAACGGCCACTTAAATAAATCCCGTCTTTTACCATATACTCACCTCATCAGAAAACGGTTCTGCAAGAACAACACTGATATTGTCATTGCCCCCGTTCTCATTCGCCCGGTCAATCAGATTCTGACCGGCTTCTACGATATCTCTTGCCCCTTTAACTATCGCAAAAATTTCTTCATCCTCTATCATATTACTGAGTCCATCGGAACACATCAGGATGATATCTCCCTTTTTGAGGCTGAATTCATAAAAATCCGCCTCTACATCCTCTTTTACTCCAATTGCTCTGGTAATGATATTCTTATCTGGATGATGTCTTGCCTCTTCCTCATTGATTCCTCCCAGACGAACCATCTCTTCTACCAGGGAATGGTCTCTGGAAAGCTGCCTGATATCCTTATTCAGAAGATACAGACGGCTGTCACCTACATTTATAAAATAAAGTGTATGATCGATCACAGTTGCCGCAACCAGAGTGGTTCCCATCCCCTCCAGATTAATGTCTTCATCTGCTTTCTCGATCAGCTTGTGGTTCGCTGTCTGAGCCGCATCTTTTAAAATCTCTTCCGGCCCATCCTTTAATGTATGCTTCAGTTCTTCTTTCAGAACTTCCACCGTATATTTTGACGCAAAATCGCCTGCCTTGTGTCCACCCATTCCATCGGCTACTACCAGAAGATTCGGCAGCGTACCTAATGACTCATCTGTGGCAAACACGTAATCCTGGTTCATTTCACGTTTTCTTCCAACATCTGTCATAGAAAATATTTTCATATTTTATACTCCTTGCATCGTCTTGCGCCGTAACTGTCCACAGGCTCCATCTATATCTGAGCCCATTTCTCTTCTTATAGTAACATTTATCCCGTTTTTTTCAAGTTTATTTTTGAAATTCTCGGCACTTTTTTTGTCCGGTTTTTCGTAGTTTCTCTCCTTGATCGGGTTCACCGGAATCAGGTTTAAATGGCAGTTTCTGTCTTTTAAGATTCCCATCAGCTCTTTTGCATCCTCCGGTGTATCGTTTACGCCGTGAACCAGACTGTACTCAAAAGTGATCCTCCGTCCGGTTTTTTCAAAGTAATAATCACACGCTTCCAGGACCTCATGAAGCTCGTATTTATTTGCCACCGGCATCAGCGATCTTCTCTTTTCCTGGTTGGAACCGTGCAGGGAAAGTGCCAGCGTGATCTGCAGCTTTTCTTCTGCAAGTCTCCGGATGTTCGGTACAATTCCACAGGTAGACGCCGTGATATTTCTCTGGCTGATATTGAGCCCGTGCTCATCACTGACCATGTGAATGAATTTCAGAAAATTGTCATAATTATCCAGCGGTTCTCCGGTTCCCATGATCACAATATTAGAAACTCTCTCGCCAGTGATCTTCTGGATCTGGTAAACCTGTCTTAACATCTCTGACGGTGTCAGGTTTCGTTCCAGCCCGTCCAGTGTTGATGCACAGAACCGGCATCCCATCCGGCAGCCAACCTGCGAGGATATGCATACCGAATTGCCATGTTTATATTTCATCAAAACACTTTCTACCATATTCCCGTCTTTCAGGCAAAACAGGAATTTATTGGTCCCGTCAATCTTTGAAATCTGTCTTTTTTCCATTTCGACTCTTCGTATTTCGTATGCTGCTTCCAGTTTCTGGCGTAAAGTTTTTGGAAGATTGGTCATTTCTTCAAAATCATCCACCAGCTTTTCATGGATCCAGGAATAAATCTGTCGACTGCGGAATCCTTTTTCTCCAATCGCCAGCATTTCTTCCTGTAACTCTTCAAATGAATACGAAGCGATATCTTTTTTTTCCATTATCTGCCCCTCCGGATAAATTTAGCAATATAGAAACCATCGGTTATATCAGACGGGAAAATCTGTTTCTCCCATTCCAGGTCAAATTCCGGATGTTTTTCGGCAAACCATCCGGCATTTTCCTCATTCTCTGTCCTGCTGATCGTACAGGTGCTGTACATCAGTGTTCCCTCCGGCTTCACATATCGACAAACCGTATCCAGGATCTCTCTCTGAAGTGCTGCAACTTTAGTCTCCGTCTCCGGGTTCATCTTATACTTCAGATCGGTCTTCTTCGCAAGGACACCAAGACCGGAACACGGAAGATCCGCGATCAGCACATCTGCTTTTTCCTCGGAGTCTGCATCGAAGCAGGTTGCATTCTGCTGTACCGCACGGATATTTTCAAATCCCATCCGTGAAATATTTTCCCGGATCAGCTCTACCTTCATCTCTGTCAGATCCCTTGCCTCTACCATACCTGTCCCGTTCAGGATCTGTGCTGCATGGAGCGCTTTTCCTCCCGGTGCCGCACACACATCCAGTATGTAATCTCCTTCTTTGATTCCTGCCTGCTCCGCTACCATGATCGAAGCTGCATCCTGTACCTGGAATTTTCCTTCCCGGAACGCCGGAATTGCTGCCAGATAATCATAGCCTGAGATCAGGAGCGCAGACGCAAGAAGCGGATGTTCTTTTACCTGAATGCCTTCTCCTGTCAGTTCTCTGATCAGCTCTTCTTTGCTGGTTGCATTTCCATTGATCCGGATTGTTGTTGCACGTTCTTTATAAAAACCTTCCAGGATGTATTTCGTCTTCTCTTCTCCATAATCTCTCACCCACATACGGATGATCCATTGTGGCATGGAATACTTTATTGAGAGAAATTCTTCTGTATTCTCCGGATACGCAATCTTATCAATGTTTCGTGCGATATTTCTGAGTACCCCATTTACAAATCCCCGCAGATTCTTAAAGCCTTTCCGGATAGCAAGGTTGACTGCTTCATTGCATGCTGCCGAATCCGGAACCTGATCCATGTATTTGATCTGATAGACCGCACAGCGCAGGATATTGCGGATCACCGGTTTCATTTTTTCTGTCTTTACTTTTGAAAACTGGTTGATAATATAGTCCAGTTCTATCCTCCGCTCTGTTGTCCCTTCTGCAAGCCTGGTCAGAAATGCACGGTCCTGCTTGGACAGATACTGATATTTTTCCAGCACCTGTCTGAGCACAATATGACTTTTCTCTCCACGCTCGATTTCCAGCAGGATCATCAGTGCAAGTTCTCTTGTACCTACTCCCTGGTTATTCGTCGTCATTTCTTCTTCCTCCTGTCAGGATCAGTATTCTTAAAAGCTGCAGAAGTGCAGATGCTGCACTCGCCACATAGGTAAGCGCTGCCGCTGTAAGAACACTTCTTGCCTCACGTACTTCTGATTCATATAGCATGCCTGAATTTTTCAGGATTTTAAGTGCTCTTCCCGATGCATTAAACTCTACCGGAAGCGTGATGATCTGGAACAGCACTGCCAATGAAAACATCAGAACCCCAAGATTGATAAACAATGTAGACATTTCTCCTCTGATAAATAATCCCATTATGATCAACGGCCATGAAATCCCGGATCCAAAATTCGCCACCGGAACAAGTGCTCCGCGTATTGTCAGCGGTACATAATGCCTTGCATGCTGGATCGCGTGTCCACATTCATGTGCTGCAACTCCAAGTGCCGCAACCGATGTCGAACCGTAGGTGGAATCCGAAAGCCGCAGTACATGGTTCGCCGGATCGTAATGATCGGTCAGTTTTCCACTTACTCTCATCACCTGTACATCATAAATCCCTTCCATCCTGAGGATCTGTTCCGCAGCCATCGCACCGGTGATCCCGGCGTGGTTGCGAACCTGATCGTACCTGGCGTAGGTGGAATTCACTTTGGCGGATGCAAGGGCGCAGATGATGACGCCGATGATGACAAGGAAATAAGTTGGATCAAAATAATATGGGTAGTACATGTTTGCCTCCTTGTTGAATAAGGGTCCGCCCGGAAGCGAAAGATATTCGCACGCAGGCCCGCTCGCGCTTAGTCCGGAAACGTAGCGGTACTAAATTCGGCTTTCGCTAACGCTCAGCCTTATTAAGTGCCGACGTTTTCGATGACCTGCTTAGCGAATATCTTTCGCTTCCGGGCTACATTTTTCAATGGGTGTCGGCTGTTTGTCCTATCGTGCGGTGCACGATGGGACAAATGCGCCAAAGGGCGCGAAAAACGCTTTGCGTTTTTTTGCGCCAGATATGTTAGGTTGAAAAATATTTGTTAAATTTGCAAAGCTCAAATTCTAAAAGTAAACTCTAGCCTAATTTTGTTCCTGTTTCTATGTGGTATCCGCGTAGGAAGGCATCGGCTTCCATGCGTTTTTTGCCTGGGATCTGGAGGGACTTGATGGCTAGTCTGCCTTTGCCGGTCTGAACTTTGAAGCCGTGTTTTGTGACTTCTGTGATCGTTCCGGGCTCATGAGTATCTATGGTTTCTACAACATCCTCTACTTCTGCTTCCCAGATTTTCATCGTTTTGCCTTCCCACTGGGTGTAGGCACTTGGCCATGGATTTAAGCCGCGGATCAGGCGTTCGATTTCTACTGCTGTTTCCGTCCAGTCGATCTCACCGGATTTTTTGTTGAGCATTTTTGCGTATTCAGTGGTGCTTTCGCCCTGTTTTTGTGGAGTAATGGTTCCTTTTTCCAGTTCTGCAAGGGTATGGACGCAGAGTGCGGCTCCTTTTGCGGAAAGTTTATTGAAAAGGCTTCCTCCTGTTTCTTTTTTATCTAATGTGATTTCTACTTTTTCCAGCATATCACCCGTGTCAAGTCCTTCATCCATCTGCATCGTTGTGACACCGGATACTTTTTCTCCATTGATGACCGCCCATTGGATCGGTGCAGCACCGCGGTATTTCGGCAGAAGGGATGCATGGACATTGATACATCCGTACGGTGTCATTTCCAGAATCTCTTTTGGAAGGATCTGTCCAAATGCCACGACTACGCAGACATCTGCCTGATATTTTTTCAATTCTTCGATACATTCCGGTTCCCGGATCTTCTTTGGCTGATAGACCGGAATATTATGTGCAAGTGCACATTCTTTTACCGGAGTGAACTGCATTTCTTTGCCTCTGCCCTTTGGCTTGTCCGGCTGTGTGACAGCGAGCACTACTTCATGTCCTGCTTCTACCAGTGCTTCCAGTGTTCCGACTGAAAAATCAGGAGTTCCCATAAATATTATTTTCATCTTATCTTCCTCCCGCTTCCAGCCTAGGCTTCTTCGTATTCTGTGCTGTGAAGTTCGCCTTCTACTTTTTCTACATAAAGATGACCGTCCAGATGCTCCAGTTCGTGACAGATTGCTCTTGCCATCAGTCCTTCTCCTTCGATCTCGTATTCTTTCATATCTTCATCAAGTGCTACTGCTTTTACATAATTCGGACGGGTAACAATACCGGATTTACCTGGCACACTAAGACATCCTTCTTCCCCGGTCTGTTCTCCGCTGCTCTCTACGATGCGTGGGTTGATCATGACAACCGGACCTTCTCCGATATCGATGACAACGATTCTTTTGAGGATTCCAACCTGCGGTGCCGCAAGACCTACCCCCATTGCTTCGTACATGGTCTCTAACATATCATCGATCAGTTCTGTTGTTCTTGGTGTCATCTTTGTTACTTCCTTACACACCTTTGTCAGTACTTCATCGCCTATTTCTCTGATTTTTCTAATTGCCATTTGTTCTTCCTCCTGCCTTTTCTTTTAAAATCCACTCATCGGATCAAAATCAAACTGAATCCGCATCTTTGCAAATCCCCGGTTCAATTCAATATATTGTTCCATTTTATCTTTCATTTCAATCAGGATCTCATAGGATTCCTGCTTCAGATACAAAACTTTCCGGTACACATCCTTGACCTTTCCGACTGCCGGAGCTGCCGGACCGATCACCTGTACCTTGCGGTTCTTCGTGATCCGCATTGCATATAATTTGAGATAGTGCATTCCTTTTTCCAGAAGTGCTTCATCCTCACAGGCTACCAGTACCGCCATCAGATGCTCTGCCGGCGGATACCCCATCAGTTCCCTGTAATTCATCTCTTCTGTATAAAATGCCTGATAATCCTGACGTGCTGCCGTCTGGATACTATAATGCTCCGGGCTATAGGTCTGAATCACGACCTCTCCTTTTTTTTTCCCTCTTCCGGCCCTTCCCGCTGCCTGCGTCAGAAGCTCGAATGTCCTCTCTGCTGACCGGAAATCATCCGAGTATAAGGACATATCCGCAGCAAGCACGCCAACCAGGGTCACATTTGGAAAATCATGTCCTTTTACGATCATCTGCGTTCCGACAAGAATATCTGCCTCTTCATTTGCAAATGCAGATAGAATCTTTTCATGTCCTTCTTTGGATCTTGTAGTATCCAGATCCATCCGAAGTACCCTTGCCTGCGGAAATTCCTTTTTTACCAATTCTTCAATCTGCTGTGTTCCTGCGCGGAAACCTCCGATATGAGGGGAGCCGCAGGACGGGCATTTTTTTGCAACCGTTTCTTCGTAGCCACAGTAGTGGCACACCATTTTCCCATTATTGTGCGCTGCCAGTGAAACATCACAATGAGGACATTTTACTACATATCCGCAGGACCTGCAAGAAAGGAATCCGGCATACCCCCTTCGATTCAGAAACAAAATGATCTGTTCTTTCTTTTTCAGACGGTCTTCCATCAGCTCATGGAGCCTGTCACTTAAAATCGAACGGTTCCCTTTTTGCAGCTCTTCACGCATATCCACCGTGTAGACCTCCGGGAGCTCTGCTTTTGCAGTCCGCCTCTTTAATTCCAGCAACGTATACTCTCCCAGCTCGCACCGGTAAAAAGCTTCCATAGAAGGGGTTGCCGATCCCAGTACCACACTTGCCCCTTCCAGGCTTGCTCGTTCGATTGCCGTCTCCCGCGCATGATACCGGGGAACCTGTTCACTTTTATAAGCTGCCTCATGTTCCTCATCGATCACGATCAGCCCAAGACTCGGAAATGGGGTAAAAAGTGCAGATCTTGGACCGATCATCACATCGATCTCCCCTTTTTTCGCCCGCATCATCTGGTCATACCTCTCTCCCGCTGAAAGTCTGGAATTCATGATGGAAACGCGTTCCCCAAATGTCCGGTAAAAACGCATCACCGTCTGGTAAGTCAATGCGATCTCAGGAATCAGCACGATTGCCTGCCGCTTTTCCTTTACCACCTGCCGGATCATTTCCATATAGACCTCTGTCTTGCCGCTTCCGGTCACACCGTATAAAAGATAGGTCTTTCGGATTCCTTTTTTATAATCGTTTTCAAACGTCCGGATTGCTCTTTCCTGCTCCTCCGTGTAGGTGATAAAATGCCGCTGCTGCTCTTTTTCTTTCACAGGATTACGGTAAATCTTATGATTTTTAATTTTCAGAACCCCCTGCTCTTCAAGCGCTCTCACCACCGTCAGCGTAATATTCAGCTTCTGGCTGATCAGAGAATATTCTACCTCTTCATCATCCAAAAGTGCTGCCATCAGTCTTGCCCGCGCTTTCTGGTTCTTGTGAAGATATTCTTCCAGCTTCTTTTCGCCTGCTTCTCTGGAAATACATCTTTTTAAAATCCGCTGTTCCTTCTGCTGCTCGGTACGCTTGATCGGAAGCACCGTCTTCAATGCCTGGATCATCGTACCGCCATAATTTTCTTTCATCCACGCAGCAAGTGCAACCAGCCTTGCCTCAATCATCACACTCGATGTATCCGTGCGCAGAATATTTTTTATTTTTTCCGCATCATAATCACATGTTTCCGAAAAACCGACAATGTACCCTTTCGTTTCCCGGTTGCCACGTCCAAACGGCACAATGACGCCTGCACCGGTCCGTAAATCTCCTTCCAGTTCTTCCGGTACACGGTACTGAAATACTTTATCCAGTTTTTCATGTGTAATATCTATAATAATGTCTGCGTACATTCTGTCTGTTCCTTTTTCTGTCTCTTTTGTGC
>OHAG01002415.1_pt1 | contig 10419 bp, 10 predicted proteins | sample 1577081 | NCBI WGS metagenome assembly OHAG01 (sample SAMEA3541513, study PRJEB24748) | human gut metagenome | biome: human gut; feature: human-associated habitat; material: faeces | place: China | collected 2012
GGCGTCCGTCACCGTGGACGTCAAGCCGGACAAGCCCGCCGCAAAGCCCGCACAGACCGTCGCCCGGCAGCCCGCGGCGCAGGGAAAGCCCGAAGCGCCGAAGCCTGCTGACAGTGTCCCCACTGAAAGCGCCGATGCTGAGGGCAGCGCGAAAAAGGGCAGTCTGCCGTTCGGCATCTCGACGCGCATCGACGCCGCTATGCAGCTGCTGTCCAATGACCCGATGGCATTTGCCCGGTGCATGCTGGGCCACACAGGCTGGCTGGGGCGCCACCTGCTGCGTTCGGTGCGGGTGTCCGGGCTGGACATCTTCTGGACTGTGACCGCCGACGAGGCCAGCACCACCGCCGAGCTGTTCGGCGCCGAAATGGCGCTTGCCAACAATCTGCTGGCTCTGGTCCAGCAGTACATCCGCGTACAGAGTGACCGCCTCTGGCTCGAGCCGGATTTCACCGGTGAGCGCGCAGGGGAGCGTATCGTCTCGTTCCGTATGACGTCCTGCGCCGCCGTGCTGCTCTGGCTCGTCATCCGGCTGCTGCACCGTCTGTGGAAGGACCCGCAGCTGCAGCCCGCTGCAAAGGCATAAACGATTTCTTTTTTCGATAAAAGGAGGAACTTACAATGGCTGAACATCCTATTCAAGGTCTGATGGGCGTCACCATCGAGAAAATCCGCGACATGGTCAACGCCGAGACCATCATCGGCGACCCGATCCATGTGGATGACACTACCATCATCCCGGTCTCCCGCGTCACCTTCGGGTTTGTGTCCGGCGGCTCCGACGTCGGCCCCAGCTCCAACAAGCAGATGTTCGGCGGCGGCAGCGGCGCAGGCGTCTCGGTCACGCCGGTGGCATTCCTCGTCGTTTCCAACGGCAATGTGCGCACCGTCCAGCTGGTGGAGAAGGTCTCCGCCGTTGACAACGTTATAGCCTCGCTGCCGGAGCTGGTAGACAAGGTCGCTGCGCTCATCAAGAAAGAAAAGCCGGGTGCTGACACACCCGCCGAATAAGGAGTATAAATTTTAATGGCAGAACAACGTATTCAAAAGGTACTGGCCGACCAGGGCATCTGCTCCCGCCGCGAGGCCGAGCGCCTGATCGCTGCGGGCAAGGTCAAGGTCAACGGCCACCCGGTCACCCTGGGCGACAAGATGGACCCCGACTATGACAAGGTCATGATCGACGGGCAGACACAGCGCATCGTGCGCAAGCGCCAGTACACCTACATCATGCTGCACAAGCCCCGCGGCTATCTGACGACCCGCTCTGACGACCGTGGCCGCAAGACCGTCATGGATCTTGTTTCCGATGTGCCCGCCATGCTGCGCCCGGTGGGCCGCCTGGACAAGGACAGCGAGGGGCTGCTGCTCATGACCGATGACGGCGCATTCATCAATATGCTGACCCACCCGTCCGGCGGTGTCGGCAAGCTGTACCGCGTCACGGTCAATCCCCGCGCCACTGAGCAGCAGATCATCGAGATGTCGTCCGGCGTTGTGCTGGATGACGGCGTCAAGACCAAGCCCTGCGTTATCCACGTCGTGGTCGATGAACCGGGCCGCAGTGTGCTGGAGATCACCCTGCACGAGGGCCGCAACCGCCAGATTCGCCGCATGTGCTCCGCTGTCGGCCTGCAGGTCGTGCGCCTGCGCCGCAGCGCCGAGGGTCCCGTCAAGCTCGGTATGCTGCAGCCCGGCGAGTACCGTGAGCTGAAAAGGAGCGAGATCAATGCCCTGCGCAACGCAGCCATGAAATCTGCCGGCAAAGGGGAGAGCCGTGCTGCCAGCCCGGCCCGCCGTCCCGGCCCCCTTAAAAAGCGCACAAATTCTGACTAAAATTGCAGAAAATTCTGAAAAATGTGCAAAATTCCACTTGTGGAAACGTCGCGAACGTAGTATAATTCAATTAAATGGCGGATTTTTTGTAAAGTATTTTTATAAAAAACAGTCAGCTTTACCATAGGAGGAAACTGTATGGCAGCAAATAAGCCCGGCAAGGCAGAGATCCTTGCAGCATTTTTTGATGACGGCACCTACTCGCCGCTGTTTACCGACGGCGCAGTGAGTGCTGCTTACGGCTGTGCAAACGGCCAGAACGCCTACGTCGTGTTTGAGGACGGTTCTCCCGTCGGCGTGCAGGATATTGAAAAGAATATCCGCGTGCTGGAGATGGCCGCCGAGACCGGCGCACCGGTTGTTACGTTCTATGATTCCACGGGTGCCAAGCTCGAGGGCGGTCTTGATCTGCTCAACGCCAACGCCCGCCTGACCGCAGAGATCGCGCGCGTTTCCGGCGTTGTGCCTCAGGTCGCCGTTGTCACCGGTACCTGCGCCGGTACCAACGCCATCAACGCCGCTGCCGCGGACGTCTGTGTCATGGCAGAGGATGCCGAGCTGTTCCTGAACGCTCCGTTCAACGCTGAGGACAAGGTTGCAAACGCGGGCTCTGCCGCGTTTGCCGCCAAGGCCGGTGTCGCCGCCGTTACCGCTGCGGACGCCGTTGCCGCCGCCAAGCAGGCTGCCTCCATCGTCGCCCTGCTGCCCGCCAACAATCTGGCCGGTCCTGCGCTGTTCGACTTTGCCGCTCCCTCCAAGGCTCTTGACCTCGTCAAGTACTCTGCGGCTGACGCGATTGCCGCTCTGGCCGATGAGGGCAGCACTGTGGAGCTGTACGCAGGCTACGGCAAGAACATCGTCACCGCGCTAGCCACCATCAACGGCAGCGCTGTTGGTATCCTGGCCACCGAGAAGGCCGCTCTGTGCCACAAGTGCACCGCCAAGGCTGCCCGCTTCGTTCGTCTGTGCGATGCCTACAGCATCCCCGTTGTGACCGTCGTCAACACCGAGGGCTTCGGCAAGAGCGAGGGCGACGATCAGGCTGGCGGCATCCGTCAGGCTGCCCGTATGGCCGGTGTCTACGCCGAGGCTACCACCGTCAAGGTCGCCGTACTGGCCGGTGAGGCCGTCGGCCCTGCCTACACGGTCTTTGCCGCCTGCGCTGACTGGCGTGTTGCCGTGCAGGGCTGCACCGTAGCCCCGCTGGCTCCCGAGGCCGCTGTCACCGTTCTGTACAAGGACGAGATCTTCGCTTCCGATAACATCGTCAACGCCACCAAGGCCAAGGCTGCCGCCTACGCCAAGGAGGTCTGCAGCGCCAATGCCGCTGTGGCCAACGGTGCTGCTGACACCATTGCCGATGCTGCCACCGCCCGCGGCGCTGTCGCTCAGGCTCTGGATATGCTGGCCAGCAAGCGCACTGTGCGCCTGGCTAAGAAGCACGGCAATATCACGCTGTAATCATCAACCTTGAAATAGGGAGGACTTTTCCATGAAAAACCTGATCGTTACCGTTAACGGCGTTGCTTATAATGTCACCGTTGAGGAAGGCACCGGCGCTCCCGCTGCCGCTGCTGCTCCTGTTGCTGCCCCCGCAGCCGCTCCGGCTCCCGCCGCTGCTCCTGCACCTGCTGCCGCTCCTGCCGGTGCCGCCGGTGCCGTCTCCGTCACCGCTCCCATGCCCGGCAATATCCTGGATGTCAAGGTCAAGGCCGGTGACTCCGTCAAGGCTGGCGACACCCTGCTGATCCTCGAGGCCATGAAGATGGAGAACGAGATCAGCGCTCCGCAGGACGGCACCATTGCCAGCGTCAATGTGCGCAAGGGCGACGTTGTCAACTCCGGCGACCTGCTCATCACCATGAACTAATAGAAAGGCCGGGTGAATCACATTGGCTAAGAAACCCATTAAGATTACTGAGGTCGTCCTGCGTGACGCCCATCAGTCTCTGCTGGCCACCCGTATGACCATGGACGAGATGCGCCCCATCCTGCCCGAAATGGACAAGATCCCGTATTTCTCCGTTGAGTGCTGGGGCGGCGCTACGTTCGACTCCTGCATCCGCTTCCTGGACGAGGATCCCTGGGAGCGTCTGCGCATCCTGCGCAAGGAGCTGCCCCACCAGAAGCTGCAGATGCTGTTCCGCGGCCAGAACATGCTGGGCTACCGTCCCTACGCTGATGACGCCGTCGAGTACTTCGTCCAGAAGTCCGTTGCCAACGGCATCGACGTCATCCGTATCTTTGACGCGCTGAACGACCCCCGCAACCTGCAGACTGCCATCAAGGCAGCCAACAAGGAGGGTGCCCATGTTCAGGCCTGCATCAGCTACACCCTGAGCCCGGTACATAACAACGAGTACTTCGCCAACTATGCCAAGACTCTCGAGGAGATGGGCGCTGACTCCATCTGCATCAAAGATATGGCCGGCCTGCTCAAGCCCTACACCTGCTATGAGCTGGTCTCCGAGCTGAAAAAGACCGTCAAGATCCCCGTGGACATCCACAGCCACTACACCGCAGGTCTGGCTTCCATGTCCATCCTGAAGGGCATCGAGGCTGGTGCCGACATCGTCGATACCGCTATGAGCCCTCTGGCTCTGGGCACTTCTCACATGCCCACCGAAAGCCTGGTCGCCGCCCTGCAGGGCACCGACTACGACACCGGTCTGGATCTGAACCAGCTGAATGTCGTCCGCGCTTACTTCAACAAGCTGCGTGAGAAGTACATCGCCAACGGCCAGATCAACCAGAAGTCTTTGGGCGTTGATGCCAACACCCTGCTGTATCAGGTTCCGGGCGGCATGTTCTCCAACATGCTCAAGCAGCTGAAGGACGCCGGTAAGGAGGACAAGCTCCAGGACGTTCTGGAGGAGATTCCCCGCGTCCGTGAGGATGCCGGTTATCCGCCGCTGGTCACCCCGACCAGCCAGATCGTTGGTACCCAGGCCGTCTTTAACGTCATCATGGGTGAGCGCTACAAGATGGTCACCAAGGAGTTCAAGGGCCTGGTCCACGGCGATTACGGCAAGACCCCCGCGCCCATTAAGAAGGAGTTCAGTGACTTCATCCTGAAGGGCGAGCAGCCGATCACCTGCCGCTTTGCCGACACCCTTGAGCCCGAGATGGAGAAGCTGAAGGCCGAGGCCTCCAAGTACGCCATCCAGGAGGAGGACGTTCTGACCTACGCCATGTTCCCGCAGGTCGCGCCCAAGTTCTTTGAGAAGCGCAACGCCCGTCTGCAGGGTGTCGATGCTCTGCACGCCGACTACGAAAACAAGTCTCACCCCGTCTAAGTAAAAGAATTGCCGCTCCCGCTCTGCCGCGGGGGCGGTTTTTGTTTACCGCGCCACAAAAACTGCGTGAAATATTGCAAAATCCCGGCGTCAGCCTTGCATCTTGCGCCCAAAAATAGTAAAATATAAAATATATGTGTTTATGAGGTGTAGGTTATGGTTTTGAGCATGACAGGATATGGCCGTGCCGGTGCGCTGCTGCATGGCCGTGACATCAAGGTTGAACTTCGCAGCGTCAACGCGCGCTTTTTTGAGTACTCCTCGCGCCTGCCGCGCTCCTGCGCATTTCTGGAGGACAAGCTGAAAAAGCTCGTCGCCTCCAAGGTCAGCCGCGGCAAGGTAGAGCTGAGCCTTTCCATCCAGACCGTCACGGCGGCGGATACCGTCGTCACCGTCAACTGGCAGCTGGCCGAGGGCTACCGCGCTGCGCTGAATGCGATGGCCGAGCGGATGGATCTGAAAAACGACGTCTCCGTCGGGATGCTGTCCCGCTTCCCGGACGTGCTGACCCAGACTGCCGCCCCGACGAATGAGGACGAGCTGTGGGAGGACGTCAGGACAGTGGCCGAGCAGGCCGTGGACGCCTTTGTCGCAATGCGCGCCGTCGAAGGCGAGAAGATGAAGGCAGATGTTGCAGGCCGCCTGACCACGATTGAAACGCTCGTCGCCAAAATCGAGGAGAACAGCGCGGGCCGCGTGCAGGCCTACAGCGATAAGCTCTACGCCCGCCTGCAGGAGCTGCTGGGGGATCGCAGCATCGACGAGGGACGCCTTGTGACCGAGGCCGCGATTTTTGCGGACAAGACCGCCATCGACGAGGAAACCGTCCGTCTGCACAGCCATGTGGCGCAGTACCGCGAGATCCTCGAGCTGGACGAGCCGATTGGCCGCAAGCTCGACTTTTTGACGCAGGAGTTGAACCGCGAGTCCAACACGATTGGCTCCAAGTGCCAGGACGTAGCCATCACGCGGCTGGTCGTCGAGCTGAAATCCGAAATCGAAAAAATTCGTGAGCAGATTCAGAACATCGAGTAACGGAGGTTCGCCATGAAGCTGCTGAACATTGGCTTTGGCAACATGGTCAATGCCGACCGCATCATCGGCATCGTCAGTCCGGATTCTGCGCCTATCAAGCGTCTGGTGCAGGATGCCCGCGAGAAGGGCGCACTGATCGATGCCAGCTACGGGCGGCGCACCCAGGCCGTGCTCATCATGGACTCTGACCATGTGATTTTGTCCGGCATCCCGCTGGAAAGCCTGACCGGGCGTGCCAACGAAGAAACTGAAGAAAAGAGGAAGTAACGATGAAAGGTGAAAAATATCTGTTTGTTGTCTCCGGCCCTTCCGGCACCGGCAAGGATACCGTTGTTGCCGCTCTGCTGAAAAAGCATCCTGAAATTCAGCACACCGTCTCCGCCACGACCCGCACCCCGCGTGAGGGTGAAAAGGACGGCATCAACTACCACTTCATGTCTGTAGCTGATTTTGAGGATCATCTGGCACATGACCAGATCGTCGAGCACACAAAATACTGCGAGAACTACTACGGCACGCTGCGCAGCGAGATCGAGGGCCGCATGAAGCTGGGCATCCCGGTCATCCTCGTCATCGAGGTCGAGGGCGCAGGCAACATCAAGAAGATGTACCCCGGTGCAACGACCATCTTTGTGCTGCCCCCGGATATGCAGGAGCTCGAGCGCCGTCTGCGCTGCCGCGGCACCGAGGATGAGGAGACCATCCAGCGCCGCCTGAAGCGTGCCGAGGCAGAGATTGCAAACTCCGTCAACTACGACGAGCATGTCGTCAACATTGAGGTCGACTCCTGCGCCGAGAGCATTTATTCCATCATCCAGTTCAAGCTGCAGCACGGCAGCGACGAATGAGCCTGCTGCTGGCCCAGGCTGCCGTCAACGACGCGAACATCCACTTTGACAAGCTGTACTCCTACCGCATCCCCGCGGAGCTGGCCGGGAGGGTCTTTCCCGGCAGCATGGTGCTGGTGCCGTTTGGCCGGGGCAGCAAGGCCCGGATGGCCGTTGTGCTGGCTGTCGGGGAGGTGGACGAGAGCAACGCCCCCAAGGGGCTGAAAACGCTCTACGATGCCGCCCCCGAGGATGCCCGCCTGACGCCGGACCTTCTGGAGCTTGTGCGCTTTTTAAAAGAGCGCACCTTCTGCACCTGGTTCGAGGCCGTCAAGGCAGTCATCCCGTATGGCGCACAGTACCGGCCCGCTGTCGTGGACGGCAGGCACGTCATGCAAGGCCGCCTGACCCGCTCTACGGAGCGGCTGTACACGCTGGCGGGGGCGCTGCCGGAAAAGCCAAAGCCCGGCCCGCGCCAACTGGCCGCTGTCGCCGCCCTGCAAAACGGTCCGCTGACCGCGCGGCAGCTCGACGAGGTTGGTATTTCCCGGGCAACGCTGGACGGCCTTGTCAAAAAGGGCGTGCTGACCGCCGCCGAGCAGGACAAGGCCATCGACCTGTTTGCGGCTATCCCGTTTGACCCGCAGCCGCTGGAGCTGTCCCCTGAACAGCAGCAAGTTTTTAACGATCTGCTGCCGAATCTGGAGGATGCCAGGCCCCACGCGGCACTGCTGCACGGCGTAACCGGCAGCGGCAAGACCATTGTGTTTCTACGGCTTATCCAGCGCACGCTGGAGCTGGGCCGCCGCGCACTGGTCCTGGTGCCGGAGATTAGCCTGACACCGCAGATGATACGGCGGCTCAAGTCCACCTTCGGCAGCCGTCTGGCCGTGCAGCATTCGGCGCTCAACAATACCGAGCGCCTTTTGCAGTGGCGGATGATCCAGCAGGGAAACGCCGATATTGTCGTAGGTACGCGCAGTGCGGTGTTTGCACCGCTGCAAAACCTTGGCCTTATCATCATGGATGAGGAACAGGAGCACACCTACCAGAGCGAGTCCGCCCCGCGCTTTGACGCCCACGATGTTGCCAAAAAGCGCGCGGTCATGGAAAACGCCCTGCTGCTGTTTGCCTCGGCCACACCACTGACCGAGACCTACCACGCCGCCGAGAGCGGCAAGCTGCAGCTGGTGCAGCTGACCCATCGCTACGGCGGGGGGCCTCTGCCCAGCGTCGATTTCATCGACATGCGCGCTGAACTGGCCGCAGGCAACCCGCGCGAGGTCAGCGTACGGTTGGCGCGGGAACTGCAGGAAAATCTCGACAACGGCGAGCAGAGCATTCTGCTGCTCAACCGCCGCGGCTATCGCACCATCGGCATGTGCACCACCTGCGGCCATGTGCTGAAATGTCCGAATTGCAGCGTGCCGCTCGTCTACCACAAGCCGCAGCAGGCACTGTTGTGCCACCACTGCGGCCACACGGTACACCCGCTGCCGCAGACCTGCCCCGAGTGCGGCGGCAAAATCAGCTACAGCGGCTTCGGCACCCAGCGGGTGGAGGAGGAGCTGGCCGAGCTGCTGCCCGGTGCGCGCATCCTGCGGATGGATCAGGATTCCACCTCCCGCAAGGACGCGCACGAGACGATGCTTGCACAGTTTGCGCGGCACGAATATGATATTCTGCTGGGAACCCAGATGGTCGCCAAGGGCCTTGACTTTGAAAAGGTCACGCTCGTCGGCGTTTTAGGCATTGACTCGCTGCTGTTCGGGCAGGGCTTCCGCGCATACGAGAGCGTGTTCAGTCTTATCACCCAGGTCGTGGGCCGCGGCGGGCGCGCCGCACTGCCCGGGCGGGCGCTGATCCAGACATCCGTGCCTGACCACCCCGTTTTGCAGCTGGCCGCCGCGCAGGACTACAAGGGCTTCTACCGGGAAGAAATCACTTTCCGCCGGTTCAGTCTGTACCCGCCGTTCTGCTCGTTCGTGGTCGTCGGCTTCATCGGTGACCAGGAAGGGGCCGTGTTCATCGCAGCCCAGCGGTTTGGCGCACTGCTGGGTCAGCACGCCGCACAAAAGCCCAATATCCCGCTGCGCATTTTAGGCCCCGCGCCGATGAACATTACGATGCTCAACAACAAATTCCGCTACAAGCTGACGCTGAAATGCCGCAATGACGCGGCGTTCCGCGCGCTTTTGCACGAGACACTGGACGCCTACGACGCCGAAAAGCTGCCGCAGAAGGCGTCCGTGATCCTCGATTTCAATTCTGACGGTGATTTATAACATTTGGAGGTTATTTTTATGGCACTGCGTACCATTGTGCAGGACGGCGACCCGATCCTGAAGAAAGTCTGCCGCCCCGTTACCAAGTTTGATGATCGTCTGGGCACCCTGCTTGACGATATGAAGGAGACCCTGCTGGCCGCGAACGGCCTGGGTCTGGCCGGCCCGCAGGTGGGCATGATGCGCCGCCTGTTCATCTGCCTGGATGACCGCGACCTGCCCGAGGAGCTTCCCGCGAACTACGAGTACAAGTTCATTGAGTTCATCAACCCCGAGATCCTCGAGCTGAGCGACGAGCAGGTCGAGCTGTACGAAGGCTGCCTGTCCTTCCCGGGACATAACGGCGCGATCAAGCGCTCGAAGCACGTCAAGGTCAAGGCACAGGACCGCCACGGCGAGTGGTTTGAACTGGAGGCCGATGACATGCTCGCCCGCTGCATCCAGCATGAGAACAACCATCTGGACGGCATCACCATCATGGACCTGGCCGAGCATTTCTATGAGGACGACTACCCCGAGGAAAACGAGGACTAAAATTTATGCGCATCCTGTTTATGGGAACTCCTGACATCGCCGCCGAAAGCCTGGCCGCCCTGCTGAACGCCGGGCACGAGGTCTGCGGTGTCTTTACCCGCCGCGACAAGCCCGTGGGCCGCAAGCAGATCCTGACCGCGCCGCCGGTCAAGCAACTGGCTGTTGAGCACGGTCTTTCGGTCTACCAGCCCCGCACGCTGCGGGACGGCTCGTCCGATGAGCTAATCAAAGAGTTGGCGCCCGACATCATCGTCGTTGTGGCCTACGGCTGCATCATCCCGCCGCAGCTTCTGCATGCGGCGAAGTACGGCTGCATCAATCTGCATGTCTCGCTGCTGCCCAAATACCGCGGCTCCGCGCCCATCCAATGGGCCGTGCTCAACGGTGACGAGGGCACCGGCGTGACCATCATGCAGCTGGACGAGGGGCTGGACACCGGCGACATCCTGATGGTGGAGCCGGTCACCATTGGCCCCGAGGAGACGAGCGGTGAATTGTTTGACCGCGTCAGCGCCGTGGGTGCCGGAACGCTGGTCACCGCGCTGGAAAAAATCGAGGCAGGGGAGTTGACCCCGCGCAAGCAGGATAACGTTGCCGCCACCATGG
>OHAG01002417.1_pt1 | contig 10404 bp, 12 predicted proteins | sample 1577081 | NCBI WGS metagenome assembly OHAG01 (sample SAMEA3541513, study PRJEB24748) | human gut metagenome | biome: human gut; feature: human-associated habitat; material: faeces | place: China | collected 2012
CGCTGCCCCATCGTGACGACCCGCACGGCGGGCACCGACGAGCTGCTGCCCGGGGACGACTACGCGGTGTTTTTGGCAAACGCCGCGCCCGAGACCATCCGAGCAGGGCTGGAAACGCTGCTGGCGGACCCCGCTGCGGCCCGCACCCGCGCCGAAAACGCCCGCCAAAACCTTTGCAGCCACTTTACATGGCAGGCTGTCTTTGCTACAATGATGGAAGCCGTAACGTCTGCCAAAAGGAGCTAAGATGTCAAAATTACTCATCGTCATCCCCGCGCACAACGAGGAAGCCAACATCGTGCAGGTCGTCGAGGAGCTGACCCGCGGTTATCCACAGTATGATTACGTGGTCGTCAACGACGGCAGCCGCGACAAAACCGCAGCGCTTTGCCGTGCCCACGGCTATCGGCTCATTGACCTGCCGGTCAACCTGGGGCTGGCGGGCGCGTTCCAGACCGGGCTGCGCTTTGCCGCGGAGAACGGCTACGACTGCGCCATGCAGATGGACGCCGACGGTCAGCACAAGCCGGAGTATATCGCCCCGATGCTGGCCGCGCTGGAGGAGGGCAACGACATTGTCATCGGCAGCCGCTTCCTGGCCGTGAAGAAGCCCAAGACACTGCGGATGCTGGGCAGCTACATCATCAGCTGGTCCATCCGCCTGACGACTGGCCGTGCCATCTGTGATCCGACCAGCGGCATGCGGATGTTCAACCGCGCCATGGTCGAGGAGTTTGCCCAGAACCTGAACTACGGCCCCGAGCCTGACACGATCAGCTACCTGATCAAAAACGGCGCGACGGTCAAGGAGGTGCAGGTCGAAATGGGCGAACGTCTGGCGGGCCAGAGCTACCTGACCTTCTGGCGCAGCGTGCAGTATATGGTCAAAATGTCCATCTCGATTCTGTTGATCCAGTGGTTCCGCAAGCGCGACACCGAGACGCCCTACCCCGAAAGGAGCCTGTGAAATGTTCGATCAAACGCTGATTCGTGTCTGCCTGATCCTGGGCAGCTTCATCACGGCGGGGTACATCCTGCGGCGCGTGCGGCACGCAAAGGTCCAGATCGAGGATACGATCTTCTGGCTGATGTTCAGTGCGGCGCTGCTGATCCTGGCCATCTTCCCCGGCATCGCCTATTGGGCCGCAAACCTGCTGGGCTTCATGAGCCCCATCAACTTTGTCTATGTTGTCATCATCTTTTTGCTGCTGGCCAAGCAGTTCTTTATGTCCATCAAATTGAGCCAGCTCGACAGCAAGGTCCGTATCCTGACCGAGCAGGTCGCCCTGAACGAGGAAAAGGCGGAGCGGGATAAGCTGGACCTGTGAAAAGGCTTCCCCCTTGGGGGAAGCTGTCAGCGGCCGCGACCGCTGACTGATGAGGGGCGGGTGCGCCATGGCAGGCCGCTCATGGGCAATTGCGGCAAGGCTGCCCCTCATCCGGCCCTATGGGCCGCCTTCCCCCTTGGGGGAATGCTTTGGGGGCGCGCAAAATTAAAATTTGTATTCCCCCCAAAACTATGCTATAATAAAGTATTGACTAAAGAGAAAGAAGGTTTCAGATATGGCTTATACCCCGAAACTGACCTATAAGGGCCGCCCGCTGGTGCGCTGCGGCAACGATATTTACTACGGCTCGATGAAGGACCCGTTCGTTGTCTACCTGCAGGTGCTTTCGACCAAGAAGGAAAACGGCGCCGACGTGGCCGACAAGGTCCACATCGTGCTGCTTTCCACCGACGAGAGCAAGCCCTTGCCCGAGCGCATTGCCCGCCAGGCCAACAAAGTCGGCCTGTACAACGCGCTGTCCTTCGGCGACATCATGCTGCAGGGCGCGCTGCGGAAGAAGTAAGCGTCTCTCCTGCCCCGCACAAAACACAAAGCCCCGCAGCCAAACGGCTGCGGGGCTTTTGCACTTGCTGTCAAAACGGGGCGGGCGGATGATGGGCATCCGCCCCTACAGAACGGAGATTTACTGCTTAGTGGTCCTGCTTGTCGGTCTCCTCGGCAGAGTCGTCCTCGGTGCCTTCAAGCTCGATGTCGAAGGTCGCGCCGCAGTGCGGGCAGACCAGATCGCCCTCGGGGTCCATCAGGGTCTCCTCGTCCAGCGTGGAGATCTGGCCGCAGTTCGGGCAGGTCACCTCATACATGGTGCTGTCGTCCTCGGCGTCCTCCTCGTCATCCTCGTCCTCATCGGCGTAGATGTCGCTGACGACGTCGTCCAGATCCTGGTCGAGGGTCTCCAGCTCGTCGTACACCTGATCCAGGGCGTTGTCGTGCTCGGTGACCTGGGCGGCCATCTCCTCCAGCAGGTCCATCATGGCGGCAATGACCTTGCCGTTCTTGGAGTCTGCGTCAAAATCCATACCGGTCATCAGGCCGCGGATGTAGGCGGCCTTTGCATTCAGATCCATAGCCATAGTCAAAATCCTCCCTAATGTTAAAAAATGCCGGGCGCGGCGGTACGGCCATGCCCGGCAAAGAGAACCTAATCAGTTCACGCGCTCCATATACTCGCCGGTGCGGGTATCGATGCGGATCTTGTCGCCCTCGTTGATGAACAGGGGGACGCGAATCTCGGCACCGGTCTCAACGGTGGCGGGCTTCAGGGTGTTGGTGGCGGTGTTGCCCTTGACACCCGGCTCGGTAGCGGTGACCTCCAGCTCAACGAAGTTGGGGATCTCAACGCTGAAAACCTTGCCCTTGTAGCTCAGCAGCTTGCAGGTGTCGTTCTCCTTGCAGAACTTGAAGTTATCGGGCACGTCAGCCGCGCCGACAGGAATGTCGTCGTAGGTCTCAACATCCATAAAGTGGTACAGATCGCCATCCTCGTAGGAGTAGGTGACCTCACGGCGCTCGATGAAAGCCTGCGGGAACTTGGCGGTCGGGTTGTAGCTGGTCTCAACAACAGAGCCGGTGATGACGTTCTTGGTCTTGGTACGGACGAAGGCAGCGCCCTTGCCCGGCTTGACGTGCTGGAACTCAACGACCTGAAGGACCTGGCCGTCCTGCTCGAAGGTGACACCGTTACGGAATTCGCCTGCAGAAATCATATAGAAATTCCTCCATAAATAAATTATACATACCTGTTTATATTTTACAGGATGAAAAGCAATTTTGCAAGTCCTGTTCGGACTTTTTTGCGGGAAAATTGATATTTTTTGTCCAATTTACAGCACTGCGTACCCCTGGGCCAGCGCGGCGGCGTCCTCGGCCTGGGTACCGGCGGATTCACAGATGATCGTCGGGGCCAAATGACGCTCCTTGAGCAGCGCCAGCAGCGGTGCGTGGGGCGGGCCGAACGCTGTATCCGCAAAGGTCAGATGGCACTTCTCGCCGCCCTTGGTGTAGGCAATGCGGGAAAAATGCGCGTGGAAATGCACGGCGCGGTCATCTCCCAGCCGCGCGGCCAGCGTGTCCAGCAGGGCGGCGTAGTCCGCGGCGGCGGTGGCATCGGCAAACTGCACGCCGCAGCTGCGGGCGTACAGGTGCCCGAAGTCGATGCAGGGCGTAATGCGCGGGTCTACCTCGCATAGAGCCAGCACCTCGTCCAGCGTGCCGAGCTGGTTGACCTTGCCCATCGTCTCGGGGCAGAGGATGCAGTCCTCAAACCCGGCCTCGTCGCAGGCTTTGACAGCGCGGGCCATCGTATCCAGCGCTTTTTCCAGCGCCTCCTCCCGGCTTTGCTTGCCGCAGGAGCCGGAATGGAAGATGACGCGCCGCCCGCCCAGCGCCTTGACGAGGGCGCAGCTTTGCAGCAGGTAGTCGATGCTGTGCAGCCGCTTGTCCTCCTCGAGACTCGACATACTGATGTAGTACGGCGCGTGGACGGACAGGGCAATGTCCCGCTCGGCACAGGCGGCACCGAGCGCAGCGGCCTTGTCGTGGGCCAGCCGCACGCCGCGCCCGCACTGGTACTCAAATGCCGTCAGGCCAAAGCCCGCCGTGTAGGCGGCGATGGCGGCGGGGTCAAACTTTTTGACTGTGTAGCTGTCGGCCAGACCGGCTGTGCCGAAGCGCGGGGTATCATTCATACAGCTTGCCGCCCTTCTGATAGTATTTGTCGATCCAGTACGGCTCAAACTTGCGCTTTAACAGCACAAATTTGTTCTTGTCGTGGTTCGTGCGGGGCATCAGGTAGAGGCACGGGCAGCCGTACAGCCCGGCGGCCATCCGGTCCGCAAAGATCTGGTCACCGACCATGGCCATTTCGCTCTTTTTGCAGCCCAAGCGGCGGCGCGCCACCCGCAGGCCGATGGTGAACGGCTTGCAGGCCAGCGGCACCCAGTCCAGCCCGATGCGCTCGGCAAAGGGGCGCACGCGCTTGGCCGTATTGTTGGACACGATGGTCAGGCGTATGCCGGCTGCGCGCATCTCGTCCAGCCACGCCTGCACGGTGTGCTCCAGCACCTGACTGTTGTCAGCGGTCAGGGTGTTATCCACGTCGAGCACGAGGGCTTTGATGCCGTGTGCCGCGAGAAAATCCGGGTGGATGCACTCGATGGTTTTGAAGATGTATTCAGGGGTTAGAATCATGGTGGTGACCTTTATAAGGGTAATGAGTGGTTACGGCAGCGGCCAGCGGCGGCATGAGGGCATGCCGCCCTACGATGCACAATTCCGCAGGACGTAGGGCGGGGTGCCCTCACCCCGCCGCACCGACGCCTGCACGTAAAATAAAAGTGCAGGCCCGCGCGTAACGCGAACCTGCACAGTCGTTCGTTGTAAGATACCTTACTTAAACTTGCGCTTGCGGGCAGCCTCGGACTTCTTCTTGCGCTTAACGGAAGGCTTCTCATAAGCCTCGCGCTTGCGGACCTCAGCTAACACGCCGCTGCGAGCAGTGCTGCGCTTAAAACGGCGCAGAGCGCTCTCGAGGGACTCGCCCTCTTTGACACGGATCTCCGACATCTTCTTCCCTCCCTTGACCTGAGACAGGAGTTTGCCGGTCAAATACTATTAACCAGTAAAAAAGATTATACTATATTGACCCCCTGTCTGTCAACAACAATTTTCGCTAAAATGAAAATTTTTATATTGTTCATATTTAGGACCCTTTACCCCAGCACCGTGTGCCACACCCACAGTGCACCGTAGATTACGGGCTGATGCAGCATATAGACGAGCAGTGTGTTCCGCCCCACGGCACACAGCGGGCGCAAAACAACAGGCGGCTCTCCCCTGCCGGGGCGCCACAGCCGCGCCAGAAACACCCCGCACCAGAACAAAAACACCCACGGCACTACGGGGAAATAATCCGCCGACGTGAACCTTGTCAGGTCGGGCAGGCCCAGCCAGAACCAGTTCGTCTTGTACAGCCCCGCAGGCACCGCACAGAGCCGCCAATTCTCGAAGCCCAAATACCCTTCGGGCAGCTGGTTCGTCAGCGCAAACAGCGCCGCAGACGCCGCCAGGCCCGCGCCCGCGGGCAGGCGCTGCAAAAGCGGATAGACCAGGCAGGTCAGCAGCACGGCGGCAGCGTTCAGGTGCAGAACGCCGAACCAGATCGCCTCCGACGGCATGTACACCGCGGTCACAAACGTCAGCACAGCCGCGCAGCCCGCCACGATCAGCCCGTTCTTTGCGGGCCGCTTTGCCAGCGGGAAGCTGAACCCCGACAGCAGAATAAAGCTCCAACAAATATATTGCTGCCACACATGGCAGCCGGGGGCCCAGATGTTGTACCAGCTGCTTTCGTGGCCGAACACATACACCCAGTCGTACATGGCATGGTAGGCCAGCATGTTTAGCAGCGCCAGCCCGCGCAGGGCGTCGGGCAGCCACATACGGCTGGTTTTGGTGCGCAGTACGGGCATTTTACCGCCTCTTTTCCAAAGATTTACTGTAACACTATTCTAGCACACCCGCGCGCGGCTTGCAATCGCGCGGGTTTTGCGGTACAATAAATCAGATAAAGGAGTGTGAAGGTATGAAGGACATCCGCCTTGTGGCGTTGGACCTCGACGGGACAGTTTTCAACGATAAAAAAGAGATCACCCCGCGCACGCTGGCGGCTATCCGCGCAGCCTGTGCACGCGGCGTGGCGGTGCTGCCCGCCACCGGGCGTACAGCCAGCGGCATCCCCGCGGCGTTCACGTCCATCCCCGGCGTGCGGTACGCGCTGACCTCCAACGGAGCCAGCGTCGTTGACCTGACAACGGGCGAGCAGCTGGTGAACCAGCCGTTCAGGACCGAGCAGGCATTGAAAATTTACGATCTTCTTGAGCAGGGCGGCGGCATGATGAGCATTTTCATCGGCGGCAAAAGCTACACGACCCGCGCAAACGCCGAGAACCACATGGACGTGGTGCCCGAAAACCTGAAAAGCTACTTCCGCACGACCCGCATTGAGGTAGACGACATGCACGCGACGCTGCGCACCCACGCGCACGAGATCGAAAAGTACAGCATGATCTACCACGACGAGGCCGAGCGCGACGCCGCCTGGCGTGCCATCGAGGCCGCCTGCCCCGGCGTGGAGGTGACGTCCAGCCTGCCCCGCAACATGGAGGTCAACGCCCCCGGCGTGACGAAGGGCAGCGGTCTGCTGGCGCTGGCGGCACACCTGGGCCTGACCCGCGCGCAGACGATGGCCGTGGGCGACTCCGGCAATGACCGTGCCATGGTCGAGGCGGCAGGGCTGGGGGTGGCCATGGGCAATGCGACCGATGACATTAAGGAAATTGCCGATGCAACGACCGATGATAACAACCATGACGGCGTGGCAAAGGCAATAGAAAAATACGCTCTGTAATATTCAAATAAAATATAACGCGAGGTACAGTTATGAAGAATGTTCTGGTAGGCCAGTCGGGCGGCCCGACCGCCGTCATCAACTCCAGTCTGGCGGGCGTCTATGAGACCGCCAAGGCTTGCGGCGCACCCCATGTCTACGGGATGCAGTACGGCATCGAGGGCGTGCTTGAGGGCAAGCTCATCGATCTGGACACCGTGCTGGGCGACAAAATGGACATTGAGCTGCTCAAGCGCACGCCGTCCAGCTTTCTGGGCAGCTGCCGCCACAAGCTGCCCGACCCCACCATTGACGAGAAGCCGTTTGTGCAGCTGTTTGAGCTGTTCCGGCAGAACGACATCGGCGCGGTGTTTTACATCGGCGGCAACGACTCGATGGACACAATCTCCAAGCTGAGCGCCTACGGCAAGACCGTCAACAGCGAGATCCGCTTTATCGGCGTGCCCAAGACCATTGACAATGACCTGATGCTGACCGACCACACCCCCGGCTACGGCAGCGCGGCGAAGTACATCGCCACGATCCTGAAGGAGGTCATCTGCGATTCCAGCGTCTACGACCTGCGCAGCGTGACGGTGGCAGAGATCATGGGCCGACACACCGGCTGGCTGGCTGCTGCCGCCAGTCTGGCTGCCGGTCCGGACTGCAACGGCCCCGACCTGATCCTGCTGCCCGAGTGCCCCTTTGACGAGGAGGCGTTCCTCAAGCGCGTGGCCGAGCTGGAAAAAGAGCGCCACAATGTTATTATCGCGGTCAGCGAGGGCGTCAAGAACAAGGACGGCGTTTTCCTGTGCGACCTGGTCTCCACGGCAGGTCAGCTGGATGCCTTCGGCCACAAGGCCATCCTGAGCCGCTATCTGGCGGACCTGATCCGCGTCCGCCTGGGCTGCAAGACCCGCGCTATCGAGTTTTCTACGCTGCAGCGCTGTGCCAGCCATCTGGCCAGCCGCACCGATGTGACCGAGGCCTACCAGGTCGGCGGCGCGGCGGTGGAGGCCGCCATGCGCGGCGAGACCGCCAAGATGGCCGCCATCAAGCGCCTGAGCGACCAGCCCTACCGCGTAGAGACCGAGATGGTCGATGTGACGAAGGTCGCGAACTTTGAGAAGAAGGTCCCCGCCGACTGGATCACCGAGGACGGGATGCACGTCAACGAGAAGTTCGAGCGCTACGCCCGCCCGCTCATCCAGGCCGAGCTGTCGCCGATCTACATCAACGGCGTGCCGCGGCATATTCATCTGTAATTTTGTAAAAATAAAAACGGAGCACCGTATGAAAATGCGGCGCTCCGTTTTTTGCTGCTGTAGGGGCCGGCGTCCTCGACGACCCGGGAGGCTTGCGGTGGCCGCACATGACCCGGCGGGGTGAGGGCATGCCGCCGCAGGGGTGTTGAGGTTACCCGGAGAGCCCGTCGGAATCCCTCCGGCCCTGCGGGCCACCTCCCTTTGACAAGGGAGGCTTAGACGCAAAAAGGACCCGCATTTCCGCGGGTCCTTCCAAATCATATCAATACAGACGAAATCAGCCGGAGACCTTTTCCTTCAGGCGGCCGCTGGCCTTGAAGCCGGGGATGGCCGTCGGCTCCAGCTTGCTGGTGACCTTGGTCTTGGGGTTGGTGAAGTTCTTGGTCTGGCGCTCACGCATCTCGAAGCGGCCAAAGCCTGCGATGGTGACCTTGTCGCCGCTCTTGAGGACATCGCCGATGGTGCCGAAGATGCCGTCCATAACCTTCTCAACTTCAGCAGCGGTCATGTTGGTGTCGTTGGCAACCTTGGTAATCAACTGAGATCTCGTCATGATATTTTTAACTCCTATCCTTATAGGCACACAATTGCCCGGTATTATTACGCTATTATTATAGAGAAAATTGTGCGCAGAATCAAGAGTTTTTTCGGAAATCAAACGTTTTTCGGCAAAAACTATAAAATTTTCGCGATCATCTCGTCAAAAAGTGGCATTTGGCAAAAAATGCACGTTCCATGCAAAAATATTCTTGACGGGCAAAGTCTTACAGCCCCATGCGGGCGGCAGGGCGCATCCAGCTTGACGTACCAGATGGTGCGGCCCCCGGACATGGCGTCGTCGGTGAAGGTCAGGCAGCAGGTGCGGTCCGCATCGGCATAAGCCAGCGTCAGCCCGCCGTCAAAGGCCAGCGAGAAGTCGCCCGCCGGGGCGGCAGTCAGGTCAAAGCAGACGTCCACGGCCTGCTCTGCGCCGTCGCGGCTGACGGCCAGGCAGACGTTGTGCTCGCGGCCCTGCCTGATGTAGTCGTAGTCACCGGGGAAAAGATTCTCTCCCCCACCGCCTGTGGGCGGAGCCCCCTCGCAGAGGGGGCCAAGAAAAAACAAAAACCGCATCCTTGCGGACGCGGTTTGTTTGCTGCTTACTTATTCCCCTTTCGCCGCTTCGCGGTGCAGGTTCGCAATGTCCACCAGCTCCATCTGGCTGATGTCATGGTCACCGCGCAGGGCGTCGACGAGGACGCGGGCAGTGTCCATGGCCGTGATGGTCGGGATGGACAGCTCCGTTGCCTTGCGGCGGAACTTGACGGAGTCACGGTGCGGGTCGCGGCCATGCGGACTCGTCGAGATGATGTAATCCACCAGACCGCTCTCCAGCAGGTCGATGACGTTGGGGCGCGCGCCGCTCATCTGGCGCACAACGCTGCAGGGCACCATCTCGCTGTTCAGGAACCTGGCGGTGCCGGGCGTGCCGTAGATCTTGTAGCCGTAGTCGTGCAGCTTCCAGGCAAGCTCGGCGGCCTCGGCCTTGTCGCTGTCCTTGACCGAGATGATGACGCAGGAGCCGGGGCCGGGCGTCTTGAACTGGTAGCCAGCCGCGACCAGGCCCTTCATCATTGCCTCGTGGAAGGAGGGCGCAATGCCCAAGACCTCGCCGGTGGACTTCATCTCGGGGCCGAGCATCGTGTCAACGCCGTGCAGCTTTAAGAAGCTGTAGACGGGCACCTTGACGGCGTAGTACGGGCTCTTGCCGTTGCGCCACAGGCCGGTGCCGTAGCCCATGTCCTTGAGCTTCTCGCCCAGCGTGCAGCGCACGGCCAGGTCGACCATCGGCACACCGGTGACCTTGGAGATGTACGGCACGGTACGGGACGAGCGGGGGTTGACCTCGATGACGTAGACACGATCATTCTGGACGGCATACTGCACGTTGACCAGGCCCACGACCTTCAGCTCGCGGGCAAAGCGGCCCGTGTAATCGACCAGCGTGTCAATAACCTTCTGGCTGAAGGTGTACGGCGGGTAGACACAGATGGAGTCGCCGGAGTGCACGCCCGTGCGCTCGACCTGCTGCATGATGCCGGGCACCAGATAATCGGTGCCGTCGCAGATGGCGTCGACCTCGCACTCGGTACCCAGAATATACTTGTCCATCAGCACGGGATGGCTCATGTCAACGTGCTTCGTGATAACGCCCATGTACTCGATGACATCGGCGGAGTTGTAGGCGACGATCATGTTCTGGCCGCCCAGAACGTAGGACGGGCGCATCAGGACGGGATAGCCGACCTCCTGCGCGGCCTGCAGGGCCTCGTCCAGCGTAAAGACGGTGCGGCCCTCCGGGCGGGGGATGCCGCAGCGCTCCAGCAGCTCGTCAAAGCGCTCGCGGTCCTCGGCCTCGTCGATGGCG